>Ga0180434_10004282_pt1 | contig 17460 bp, 10 predicted proteins | sample SS_ome_7_FD_132453 | JGI IMG/M metagenome (GOLD analysis project Ga0180434, IMG submission 132453) | Hypersaline lake sediment archaeal communities from the Salton Sea, California, USA - SS_1_D_2 metaG | ecosystem: Environmental > Aquatic > Non-marine Saline and Alkaline > Hypersaline >...
CTCAATTCCGCGTTATTCGGATCAAAAACCGTCAGGCTGCCGTCCTCATGTATGAAATGAGATGTTTCATACGCATGCCCTATGCTGATCGTTACATATCCGTGGCTTGCCAGTTCCTCCATGAGAACGGTGTTGGCGGTCATGCCGGCGCCGGACGCATGTGAGAACAACAATAACGGATAGTTTCCCTGTTTTTCTGAAACCTCTGCATCATAGTAGGAGTTGGATTCTACTTCCGCCATTGTTTCGAAGAACAGGGGAGGCAGCGGTGAATTCGCGGGTAATCTCTTTTTTCTATCCAGTGCGTTTTCGATATAGGGTGCTCTAGTAATACATGATGATTCTTCTGCGGGATACCAGATTTTAAGCGCCACTTCCCGATTATCCTCGGGGTCACTGGTGAAAGTCTCCGGTCGAGTTGAATCCATGAATGTGAAGTTCGTCGTTCCGATATGAAATGAACCGGTCGGTTTCACTAGTTTTAAAGAGGTCTGGTTATCTGAGCATCCGACAAGTAGGATACTGAATAGACCAAGCGTCTTTAATAATGTACGTACCATTGATTTCCTCTCAATGCTGAATATCAGAATGAATACGAATCTCATACCGGCAGCCACAATTCGTGTCAAGCGATGTCAAAGGCTGATAGCATTGTCGCAGTGATGATCGAGAAATCGAAACTACGGATCTGCATATCCATGTACGAGACATGAAGATCCGTAGTTATATAGAAATGTAATGATGAACGTATGCTGATACTTAATTACTCGATTGCGTGAGTACTATGGTCTGTGCGGCTGGAGAGCCCAATTGATGCATTATCTCCAGCAACTCGGGATAATCGGCAGCATCAGTGAGTGCTGCCTCAAGATCAGCATCATGAATAATCCAGAATACTTGTCCCTTTATTTTTGAAAGATCGATATCAAATTCGGAGAGTTCAGGCGGAACACTATCGTCTGTATCCCATTGTCCCGTAGTAACCTCAACCGTTCCTGAATTCAAAGGAGCCACCCAGAGAAGCTCAGGCGGCTGGAGTTCGATATTTTTGAATGTATCAGGCAATTCAACGATGGTTACGATTTTCCTGCGAATATGCATGTCTCGGTAATATGGGGTTTCCCGTTCGTCTCCACGAAGCCTCATGAGCATTTCGAAACCCTCAGGTATTCTGAAATAGAGAAAATCAGCATCACGTACGCCGAACTTTTCTACCTGAGCGGAGAACTCCACTATTCCCGGGTGTACATTAAAATCAGTGACCAGATCACCATCAGGAACTGCCCCCTCGGCTACGGATGTCAGTAATTCCTGATGATGTCGGTCTCTTTCCTCCGGGGGCATCTCCGAATATTTCTTATGTTCCGCTGAATAGCGATTTCCATAAATGCGTTGTATCTTTTTGATCGTCGCATCTCCCGACTCGGAGAGATGAATAACAGAGAGCATTACCAGTTTGTCTTCTTTACCGGTTTTGCTCTGGATCCGGGTGAATTCTCCCTTTTTCGGAATCAAGCCCACTCGTTCTTCATGAGGCGTGGCGCCAAGAACCGCATATTGATTTGTATCGTTTAAGTATATGTACTCGCCGCGTTCTTCTATCCTGACAAGCACCTCGTCAAACCAGTTGGGATGTGGATTTTTTATCACGGCTTCCTGGAGCGGACGCACTCTCGATACCTTGGAGCTGGTTAAAATGAACTCCGGTTTGAATCCCGCTTCTGTTAGCATAGCGTAGAACAGCGATGCTCGATCAGCGCTGTTGCCGTAGCCCTCCTGCAATGTGACATCGGCTTTGCTGAGCTGAGATAGAGGTATCTCGTCGAGCCTTGGGCCCGCCAACCTGATATTCCGCGCAATGAAATCCCGGATTGCCCCTAATTTCATCTCGGGCGTTTTTAGTCCATGAATGAGTTCCTTTGCGCTCTGTTTCGCATCGTTTTGATCTTCGGCATTGGATAGGAGGATATCTCGCACCTGATCTCCGTACTCGCTCCAATCACCGACATATGCAGTAATCGTGGGAGTGAACGCATCAAATGGAGGGACCGAATCTTCCCGTTTGATGATATCTGGTTCCTCGATCGTCCAGCGATAAATCGCGCGTTTCCCTTCCGCGAACCGCTCCTCATTAACCGTGGGTCCGGGTATGCCGATTCCCTCTTCATACGCGAAACCGTTTTTATCCAAATCAGTACTCATATCAATATCCGAAGGATAGCGTATTGTTACATCGAGCTTTCCAACGGGATCCATACGCGAAAATCCCGTTCTGGCAGCAAAGAAAGGATGATCAATGCATTGTTTTTTATATTCGTATTCAATAATACTTCCGATCTCCACCCCCGGAAGGCTCGCTACCAGGATTTTTGACGCGGGGTAACGTGGTGCACCCCCAACCCACGGGACATCCATGATATTCTGTTCTTCCGGACGTATTTCCTGCACTGAACCATCGGGCGCAATCACCCGTCCGTACTCCAGTGATACATTTTCCCATACGGGATTGTAGGTAATCTTGAGTTCGGAGTTCTTCTTCTTACCTGCGTAACTCATGATTTTCTTTTTCGTGGAAACGATTTCCGTCCAATTGTTGGCATCTTTGACATCATACTCAATACTGTGATCGATAATCAGAACGTCGATATCGCCCTCGTTCTGTGATGTCGCGATCAATGTAGAAATATCATCTGTCTCCTGTGTGAAGATCGGCATTTTGTACGTGCTTCTATCTCGTTCCTTCAAGGCTTGTTTAAGGATCAGATATTCTTCCGGACTGAACTCGACGGCCTTTAGCATAAATCCCGTTGTACCGGTGAGCGAAGAACCATCCTGATTCAGTTCATCCTGCTGCGCCCAGGAGATCGCCTCGTTGTCGATGCGTGGATACTGTGGAATGGTTAGTGCTTCGCCGAGAGAAGAGGGCAGATCGAGCTGAATCGTCTCCTCAACGCCGCACGCAATAGTAGTTTTCAGTGGATATTCTCGTTTTTCAAGACCCGTCAATCCTCGAAGAACGAAACTCGTCCATCCAATGCGCGTACTCAGGCGTGGAACAGGGAGCATCACGGTATTATTTCCTGAGATCAATACATCCTCTGCCTCAAAGGACATGGTTACGTGCAGGGGTGTTGATGAATCGAGCATATTCTCAGGCAATATCGAGATATCGATAATTTTCGCCCCGGAAACAACGTTCTTAAGAGCACCCTCGAAGTACTGGCGACGCTGATCGGGAGCAATTCGCGCGAAGTATCCGCGATATCCGTTATCATTGATACCCTCAAACTCAAAGCTACTCTCAGCCGTGAGTTTCCCTGCGGCATCGATTGAGCCGATAGTGGAAATCCGCATGAGATTGTCTTCAGCGGGGACAATCGGTGATGTACGGAGCGTATCACCTTCCGGTTTAGCTACGAGATAACTTTTATCATTAAGATAGGGAGGGAGGATCTCTTTCGTGCTTTCATCAGTGGGATCCATGAGCATATATGAGCCATCATCATTTTCCACGCATGTTATAGCATGATTGAACCACGGTAGCGGGACTTCGGAATCCTTTTTGGTGGGTCCCTGCATGATCAAGACCGGCCAGGCTTTGAAGCCGTCCAACCGCAGCATCGCTACCAATAAAGCAGCTTTATCGCGGCAGACTCCATGGCGCTGTGTAAACGTTTCGGCAACATCATGGGGTTCATAACCGGGGGCTTCAGCTTCAGTAGTTATACCCATGTAGCGAATCTCCTGAGAGACCCATCTAAAGAGTGATTCGATTCGTTCCATTCGGTCGGTAAGACCTGAAGTCAACTCTTTTACCTTTTGTTCCATGGCGGGCGTTGATTCGTAGTGAGGTTCCGAGATTTCCCAGTACCAGCGGGAAATTGTTTCCCAATCAGGTGCGGTGCTTACAAGAAGACGCTGTACGACTTCGATAATACCGGGCATACTCGGTTCGGTGAACATACGCGGTACGTCTTGAACCTCCCAGCGATAGGTGACATGATTATCGCCTTCAGTCATGGTATATGATACGGTGCCGGGAATTTCGTCCTTGAGAACAATGCTTTGGAGAGGTTTGTCCTTCGGTCCGATCACCTCATAGATCGTATGTTTGATAGGGCTCGTATACTCAAATACGCTCAAATTCGACCACACGTTGCGGACACGAGGTTGTCTCACTTTTCGGTAGGTGACGTAATGAACTATATCTCCGATTTCAAGACCGGGGATGGTAGCCTGGAGTATTTTACTGTTGGGATTGTATATGTTTGATCTCATGCTGCTGGGATCGATCATGACGCGGCTCAATTCGTCGATATTGATGGGAACAATGGTTCCGTCGGATTTAATGAGTTCGAGAACCGCTATAGCGATATCCTTCTCTTCGTCATCGTATCTGGAGTAAGGAATGGTGAAATGGATTGAAAGCGTTTGATGCTCTCGTTTTCCTTTTTCCGTCAGTACCTTAAGATATGTATCATCCCATGTGACGTACGAACCGTCGGAATTGTATTGTACGCGTATATAATCGTCCAGTAATACATCGTCAGCATTGGGAAACTGTTCCTGCGTCACATCGCCAGAAGCTTCAATTACTGCTGTCCGGTCGAGAAACCCGTTTGAAAAATCATCGCCGGATGTATCGTTTTGAGCAATGGACATCGCAGGACTAAAGATAATACATGTGATAATACTTACTTGAGCAAACCTGATGATGTTTTTGAGCATTTCACACTCCTTTTAATTGATAGAATCAGCGATTACGATGATTCAAGGCGGCTGAAGAGGGGGTATTCTTTCTGTACCATCCCAGCTCGGATACTCTAATACAAACACGGAACCTTTGCATGGATAGGGATACAGATGGTCGCCGAGACCATGTATTATGGAGACACTCCATGGAAGGGTTTATAGGGTATGCAATATACGACTGAATCAATGATAGTAAAAACGATTTTCAGAGGATAATGGGACGGTCGCAATTCGATGTTACACAGATCAGAGGGCAGTGTTATGTCTGGTCATTTCGGCGGACTGTTAGTAAGAAATGCAGGATAGTAGTTTCTTCTGATTTTAATTTCGAAGTTGAAGATTAGATTGATAGGAATAAGTTTTCAAACATCCTGCACAATGTGATGAAACCAAACCGGTCCGATGTATTGAATGGCTGAGGGTTTTGGGGAGGCATATGTATTGAGAACGCATAATAATTAACATGTCCATCGACATCGTTGGCGAAAAAACTCAAACATCCCGAGTGCAGAAAGCAATTCCGCAATTTTCCACGCATATACGTTCAAATCATCAATAGAATAACGTGAGTTGTAGATACCGCGAGGTCCATGGATTAGTCTGAATCACGTTTTCGAGATCAGCTCCTGAACCTTCGCGGACCTGACAATGTCAAGCCACAGGGGCCGGCTTGGAAAACGATGACTGTACTTCCGCGAAACAAGGTTGAAAGCGCACTGAAAATCCGGAATGCGATTGAGATCATCATTGTTTGGACTGTGGATAATGGAGATAGGGCACACCGAACAGGTGGTTATATAATCGCACTCACCGCATCGAGCAAAAGAAGAATATTTCTTCTCCTTTTCGAGGAAAATTCCCGTTTTTATGATCCTCTTTTCGAGCCCATGGAATCGTGACCAGAACACTGAATTCTTTAGCGTGCCGATTCGGAGCGCATCTGCGCAATCCTTTAGGGCTTTGGAGCCATAATGCTGAAATGAACCTAACGTGGTCACACATGCTGAAAAACTACCATCCACATCAACAGCAAAATCATTTTTCCCTAGTATACCGCAGAGAGCTACGCTTTCCCCCTCTCGAACAGGATCTGGGTGTCCAATTCGGAAGAGGGAAAGCGGTACTGCTCCTGTTGCGCGAAAGTGCTTCAGGCTTGATTCAAAAATCCTGCTGAACTGCGCATGGAGTTGATGGAGGAGATTACCGGTACACGTTGAACAATCAGTGAAAGCAGGGGAGAGGGATATTCTATGAACTCCTTTATTAAGGAGATAATCGATAGATTCCGCCATGTACGGTATCGTTCGTGGGATCACTGTTATTCCAACATGTATTTGCTTTTGAAATCGATCTGGATAAGTGACTCTCAGACGATCTATTAAATCGTCAAGGAAATGAAATGATCCCTCTCCCCGTTCATTCTGAGCACGCTCGATTCCATCGAAACCCAGGGTGATTTCGAAATCATTTTCCATCAGATATGCAATCTTATCACCATCGAGGAGCATTCCATTCGTTCTTACCGCGAAATCAATATGCTGTTCGGGTTTGCGATGTTTCTTTGCATATTCAACAGCGTGGCGAATCATAGGGAACGCCAGTAGCGGTTCTCCTCCATAGAAGACGATTGATACCTCTTTCAGCGATGAATCGAGAAGATAATCGATAGCCTCTTTCAGAGTTTTCCACGACATCCGACGAGAGCTCTTATGGTTCTCGTAGCAATAGCTGCACCTCAAGTTACATTGGGATGTGAGCACAAGAACCAGAGCAGAGATCTCATTATGCTTTGCCAACAGGTTATCCTTCGGTAATCAGCTCACCATGCGTTTACCTATGCAATCCCGGCTCATTTGGAGGCTTGTGAGAACCTTCAAAAGGGGGCTTTTCATCCCAGGGAGGGCTAACTAACTTATCTGCGCAAGTAAAAAAGAAAAGGGGAAGGGGTCCAGGTTTCCTTACGGGATAGTCGTAGCTCTCTTGCTTGTTCGTATCCACGATCTTTCTCAGGCCTTCAATCAGTAATCCCATCAAGTCAAGCGTATCGAGCAGATCCTTTTTTGATACCTCTTTTGGTGCCATTCGAAGCCTCCTTTTTAGACGGGATACTAGCCCGTCAGGTTAGAATTCTTGCACCCGAATTCAGGTGCTAATACGCCCCGGGTTCGCTCACGAATACCCAGATATCTCCCCCGGGATGTTCATGTGTATATGCGAGAAACCGACCGTCAGATGTGACATCAAAGTCCGCATAGCTCTCTTCTGATCCGAACATTACTGGATGTGTTGGGATTCTCGCCTCCCCTGTTTCCGGTGAAACCAGGCGAAGTGATTTAGAACCCTCCCCCCAAAAACCACTTACCATGAGGTCTCCGGTATCAGGATTCCACTGAACTCGTGCAGCACTCGCACCTTTCGTTACTTGCCGTGGTTGAGCCGACGCTTCGACGTTGATAATCCAGACTTCTGATTGATGAGCGTGCCATGCGATGTATGCGATGCTTTTACCGTCAGGAGACCATGCCGGAAAAAATTCGATCATATCTCCTGTTGTTAATCGCCATGGAGATCCGGCACGACGCCCGTTTTCGACTCGAACAATCCATATGTGATACATACCGGTTCTGTTGGATACAAAGGCGATTCTCGTACCATCAGGGGACCACTGTGGATGCACATCCTCTGCTGCATCATTTGTGAACTGTAGCGGAGGGCCTCCTGTTGCCGGGATTGTCCAAATATCCCGTTGCTGATCGATTATGCGGTAATAGGATATCCAGTTCCCATCCGGCGAGAACGACGGGTACGACGCTACTCCCACATGATCGGTTAACCGAGCGGGTTGTGATAGTGCCGAGTCTGCGTTCAGGGGCTGGAGCCAGAGATCGAGGTGCGAACCTAATCGATTGGACACAAAAACGATGGAGGATCCATCCGGTGAGAATGCAGGCATCCAACCTCCAACAAGCCCAGCCAACCGTGATTCCACGCCTGTATCGAGATCCATGATAACGATATCGTGTCTTGTCTGACTTGTTGAATATGCCAGCGAAGTCCCATCCGATGATATACTGGGATGCGTTTCCGCACCGGTACCGGTGGTGAGACGTTTCGGATGTCCTCCTTCGGCGGGAATCCACCAAAGAGCGGGAGTCCCATCACGATACGAGGTGAAATAGATGAATTGGCCATCCGAAGACCACGTTGGGTGTCTATGTGGCTGATCGTCTGTTGTGATTTGCCGGATAATGCCGTCGGAGAGTGAAACCGTCCAAAGATCAGAAGCCGTGGAATAGCACACGTACCGGCCGTCTGGAGACCAGGCGGGATCCTGATGATTCCACATCCCGGTTTCATTGCCGGTGAGCATGGTGACCTGAGGTGAATCCGTTAGATCGGCAAAACCAATTCTTTGACTACTCGATTCACTACTGCGTGCAAATGCAATCCGCCGGCCATCAGGGGAGATAGCAGGATACTCTGCATCTTGAAGTAAAAGTTCTGGCATATCTCCACGTAATTCGGATTTCCAGATTGCCGAACCTCCACCTCTATCCGATGCGAAGGCCAAAGCATCCCCGTCAGGAAACCAGGCAGGATCACGATCGGATGCAGGGTGAGTTGTTACCTGCTTCAACGTTCCGCTAACCAAATCCACTACAAAAACGTCATAATTACCAGATGCTGCGGACGCGAAAGCGATTCGAGATCCATCAGGAGATATGACCGATTCGCCTTCCCATTGATCCGTATTGGTTACTTGAACCAGACGACCGGTACAAACAGGTTCTTTACGTCCCCCGAGGTTCAATACCTGGGACAGAAGAACGGCGAGAACCACTAATGAAACCGCGGCAGTGGCCCCTTGTATTCGCTTCTTTAATGAGGTTTTGGCAGCGAGAATTCTCCTTGCACGGGTCCAAATCGGAACAACGATTCCCTGCAGTTCTTTCAGGTCTGAGATCATTTCTTCGAGGTTGCCGTATCGTTCAGCCAGGGATTTCTGTAATGCTTTGTTTACAACTCTCTGTAGTTTCACGGGAATCGTAGGGCAGAGGACCGATATCGGTTCCGGTTCATGGTTCAGAATCGAATAGATGATTGCTTGTTCATGATCACCTCTGAACGGGAGTATGCCGGCGGCCATCTCATAGAGTATAACCCCCAGCGACCAGATATCAGTTCGGTTGTCGACTGCTTCTCCCCGTGCCTGTTCAGGAGAGAGGTATGCCGTGGTGCCCATTGTCATGCCAGTCTTAGTGATACGGGTCTGCGTCACGGAGCGTGCCAGACCGAAGTCCATTATTTTGACCCGTCCGTTTGGAGAGATCATGATGTTCGAGGGTTTGATGTCGCGGTGAACGATTCCCTTGTCATGGGCTTCCTTGAGTCCTTCCGCGATTTGAAGAGTTATGTCCAGAAACTCCTCCTGTGTAAGGGAATCGCTACGAATCTTCTCTCGAAGCGTCTGACCTTCGATATACGCCATGGAAATGAAGATTCGGTCGTCGGCATCATCGATTTCGTACACCGTACAGATATTGGGGTGATCCAGAGCAGCAGCGGCCCGAGCTTCGTGAATAAAACGGGTTCGAGCCTCGCTGCTGGCGGTCAATGCCCGCGGTAGGAATTTGAGAGCAACGGTACGTCTGAGTATGGTATCCTCGGCCTTATAGACTACGCCCATTCCTCCTTCGCCGAGTTTTTCGCGTATTGTGTAATGGGAAATAGTTCGACCGACGAACGGATCTGTATTCAAAGCTTCGGATATTCTGCCTGAATCGAGAATATCGGGAAAACTATGTTCATGAACCAGGAATGCTTCGACTTCTTTTCTAAGTTCCGGATCATCTTTCCCTAAGTCATTGAGATAGGCCTTTCGTTCAGAGACAGAGAGATCGGCGGCTTTGAGAGCTATTTCCTTTATCCTGGCGAAGCGATTCCGATTCACGGATTATTCTCCTCAGAGAACTCACGAGCGAGCCACATCTTTGCCATGCGCCAATCGCGTTGAACCGTTCGTCTCGTAACTCCGAGGACATGAGCGGTTTCTTCGCCCGTAAGTCCTGCAAATACACGTAACTCCACCACACGAGCCATACGTTCATCCAATTCCGCTAACCGTGTCAATGCCTCATCCAGGTCAATAACTTCCAATGCTGAATCGGCTATCATTTCAAGATGATCGTCGAGGGTTACGCGATTCCAGCCGCCACCTCGTTTCGCGGCCGCACGTGCCCGGGCATGCTCCACGAGTATCTGCCGCATGGCTCGAGCTGCTATTCCGAAGAAGTGCGCGCGGTTTTCCCAGGTGACTTTTGACTGATCAACAAGTCTGCAATATGCCTCATGAACAAGCGCCGTGGGACGTAATGTGTGATCAAGTCGTTCGGCTCGCATGAGCCTGGTTGCAATCTCGCGAAGCTCCTCATATACGAATCCGAATGCTCGCCGGGCAGCGGTTGATCTGTCAAGATTCCCTGCTTGAACGGCGAGAAGAGTCTTTGTGAACTCAGATCTGCTTGTTTCATGCATGGCCGATATTTTCCAGTTGAGGGCACCTAACCTCCGGCAGATAATTTATAAAAGACCAGTTTGAACCACAAGCGGAGAATCTCAAGGATCTCATAGCAAACCCCGCGTGATTTTTAGACAAGCCAGAATCAGTTCAGGCTGAGATTAATTTCCGGTCATTTCACAAATCCTTTCCGGTTTTCGCATTATTGTATAGAGGCCGGACAGCGGGAATGAGGTATCGGCCCACGTGTAAAAAGAACCGTGACATAAAATGAAAGGAGGGTAACGATGACGCGGTTACCAGCAGAAATGAATACTGCTGTACATAGACTATCTGATAGCAAACATCGTACAAGGTACAAGACGTCACTCGGAAGATTTTCAGAGCGAGGTCAAAAAGAAGGGAATTTTAAAATGAGACGCATATTGGTTCTCTTAGTTATCACTACGTTTCTATTTATCAGCGCGGAACAAATCTTTGCCGAATCGATGACCTCTGTACGAGGACGCGTATTCGATCACAGCGGTCGACCCGTAGCCGTGGCTTTGGTCAACTTCACCATTCGGCATGAAACCGGCGCCGTTGTTGCAGTCACAACCAAATCCGCCAAAACAGACGAGAATGGCAGATATGTCATTGAACGTCTTCCGGTAGGGTGTGGTTCGGGAAAAGCCAATGCGAAATGTTGCGGGACCGATTCCCAGCGAGTTTGTCTAGATGGACAGACGATAAACGTCGTCAATTTCCGTCTCCACTAGTGTCTACGGACACGCGGAAAGAGCGCGAGGTTGAGATTGACCTCGCGCTTTATCATTTCCCCCTCAATAAAGGCCCGCCTGTTCTATCAACATCTTACCGCGAATTTTACTCGTTACTCCATTCTTCCTGAATGCAACATTTCCTATGATCCTCTCGCATACACTATTGGTTTATATACTCGGAATTCGCTGATTATTTCAGGAATATCATGGCAGTCACTACTCCGAAGCTATGCATTTCAATTCCAATCCTGCTTCGTAGAGAACCATGATTCTGCCCGAGGATTTCTATGACAGCGTAGGCCGATCTCGGATGCTATCACCCAGTTCTTCGGTACTTACAGCTAAAATCGGGAGATGTTCATTGGTACCGTATCGGTCTAATCCTGAGATATCCATCTATATAGTAATCCCTGAAAAAAGGCTACTGGTTTTTGTGTACATGAATAATTCTGGCGCCTTTAGGGTAAGACTAGAATAAGACATGGAAGGAAAACAGGAGGATCTGTAATGAGTAAATGGTTCACGATCGTAGTTTCGATTTTGATTTTGATCGCGATGATGGGTTGTGCACCGGGACCGAATGGCCTCGACTCTGCCCCGGACGAAAAAGGTGATGTCGCGGGATTCTGGCGAGGTCTCTGGCATGGTTTTATTCTTCTTTTTACTTTTATCGTATCACTCTTCAAAGATACTGTGACCGTATACGAAGTTCATAACAATGGAAATTGGTATAACCTGGGATACCTTCTTGGAGTCATGATGTTCTTTGGCGGAGGTGGCGCAAGTCGTCGATCATGCGGTCGATGACTCTTTTGTCTATACCGAAAGCATTTCCTTGTTGCACAGCGACACCGGAAGGGCAATCGAAACAATAGAGAAGCTTTGTATCGCCATTCTGATTCGGCAATACGCAAAACCGGTACTACTCTACCTCGTATATAGGATCTCCGGATTTCACGGCTGATAACAGAGTCATCATAAGGTCGAATGTTAGAATTGTATGAGTATTCCTGATCTCGCTTAAATAGGATTGATGGCGACTTGACTCGATTTGACCTACTCCTCATAGTCCGCACTTCAGCCTCGACTTTTAGATGATCCAAACCACCGACTGTTCAAGATGAGGTATGCTATGAGAAAGCTCTGCATGGCGTTTCTTCTGTGCTTAATTCATATTGGTGTTTCAAATGCAGCTGACGATTGGACACAACAATCTCCATCTACCAGCCCATCCGCTAGAGAATACCATTCCCTAGCCTATGGCGGTGGAGATCAGGTTGTCCTCTTCGGAGGCTGGGATACCGGTACTACCGACGGAGAGACCTGGATCTATGATTTAAGTGCCGATACGTGGACTCAGCAGTCCCCGTCTTCCAGCCCGGAGGAGAGTTATGGTAGCGGCATGGCGTTCGCTGGTGGAGATCAGGTTGTGCTCTACGGGGGCAATACTGTTGGTTCGTATGTAGAGGATACGTGGATCTATGATGTGAGTGCGAGTACATGGACACAGCAGTCAACGAATCCCTCACCATCGAACAGGTATCGACATGACATGGCATACATCGGTGGTGATCAGGTACTCCTATTCGGGGGCTATGATGGTTCATATGACGCTGAAACGTGGCTCTACGATCTAAGTGCTAATACGTGGACGCAAAAGTCGCCGCCAGCGAGTCCTTCCGGACGTTATCACCATGCCATGGCATACATCGGTGGTGATCAGGTCGTTCTCTTTGGTGGATATCGATTTGGGGTAATCGGCGAGACATGGGTCTACGATCTGAGCGAGGACATATGGACTCAGCAGTCCCCGGATTCCAACCCATCAGACCGATCCAACCATACGATGTCGTACATCGGTGATGACCAGGTGGTACTCTTTGGCGGCTCCACCGGAGTAACGAATGATGAGACCTGGATCTATGATCTCAGCGACGATAATTGGGTTCAGGACGTGAACACGATCCAGCCTTCCTCAAGAGCTAGCCATAGGATGTCCGAGAGCAGTATGGATGGATCAACCTATATCGTTTTATTCGGTGGGAATACCGCGGGGGGGTATAACGATGAGACATGGACGTTCGGTGGCGGAGATTTTATAACACCTTTGGGTTCAATGGTCTTGAACATCGATCTTCTGAATCCAACGACAGCAAGAATTTCATGGAATGCTGTCACCGGGGCCACGAACTACGATCTCTATAGAAGTATGACTCCATTCTTGAATGCTGTTGGTTCTCCCTGGCAGACAGTTTCTGCACCTACAACCCAGTATGACTACACAGATGGAATCGGAGATCCCGAAATTAACTACTATATATTGGGTAAAGCCCGCAATGCGACCCAATCATCCGCAGAGTCTAACATCGTAGGCGAAATAGACTACGCCGTCGAAGACGGAGAATAGGATAGTCTCGGATTTTTTCTCCAGAGGCATCAAAGGGCTGATATCTTCTCTAAATGACTCGACTTTAGACTGAAGTCATCGGCTTTCGCCCTACACACCTGACCGATGATTCCTGACTCCTTACTACAAGCGAAGTTCTCAGCTTTACTGCGTTTCTGATCTCCGTATGGAATCGTACATCTCATACAGGTCATCCATTGTATCCGGAGGTGTCACGGTTTCAGTCGTGCGTTGGAGCGTAATTGCCTCTGGTGCGCACCGAACAACGCAGACTCCACACCCGATACACCGCTTCAGATCAACAACCGCCGTGTCATCAGCTATGCGAACTGCGTCCAATGGACAGATCTCAACGCATTCATTGCAGCCGATACAGAGATCGGAATCGACACGTGCCTGATAATTATTGAGTGCGACGTCGGCGGGAACTTCAGCGTGTTTGATACCTCTCAGCATACCGCAACAATCCGGGCAGCACGAGCATACAAACTCAGCGGATTGGGAATTCGACGGCATGAGAACCAATCCTTCCTCCTGACTCTTTTTCAGCGCTTCGTATGCTTCTTCCCGGCTGATTCGGCGACCGGCTCCCTGTTCGATATACTGCTCGGCAAAATCGCGAAATCCCATGCACGACTCCGCCCGTGATGTCCGTTCACAGGTATGCCCTTCCATGGCGGCGGTCTTCCTGCATATACATTCAATGAGAGCAATACTCTTTCCAGCAGAATTAATCATGTGAGCGATATCCTCGAACCGGGCTACGTGATGTTCAACAGTAATGCTCGTGCCGATGGGGATAACACGCATCTGACTTGGTCTTTCTGGAGGTGGGGGATCTGACTTCGGGCTTGCCCAATACTCCTCAGCATCCGCGAGCATTTCAGGCGTAATCCGGTCCACCTGGTATTCATACATACCAACAACGAGGGGTGCCAAAGCCCACATTTCCCGCTCACGTCGGCGATACGTCAAACCACCGCGTTGAAGTATATCGTGGAGCATGAGTGAAAGCTCTTCCCGGCTTGATACGATGTCTGAAACTTTATCATATATCGTTTTCGTTGATTGGAAATGCCAGTCCAGGCGGGAGGCGAGCTCAGCCTGCTCAGGGGTGAAGATGTGTTTAAGGAGTCTAATATCCGCCCCAGTCTCGGATGTCCGAAATCCGACGGGATGTTTATTCAACGCCTGCTGAAGTCGTCGATAAACGCTCTCTGACATGTCAATGCCCCTATGTATAATGGTTCGATGTGATCATTCGGTTTTTTACAATGTAGGAAATTACCCTTGAGCTTTCTCGAGTTCAAATTGCCATTTTCGTCCATTTTTCCGGTGACGAAGGAATCATAGTTCAAACCAATGGTAGTCAAGGCTTCCTCATCCTTTTTCGAGACCTCCTCTTTCACAAAGAATGCTACTATTTCAGAACCGGGGATACGTAATATTCCACATCTTTTCTCCGGATTTCGCATAGTTCAATAGAGACAGACAACAATACTGAGGTATTGGCTCAAGTATTCGAATCACGACACAAAAATGTGAAAGGCGGGGGAGCGATGCGTCAAGTATCAGCACAATACAATGGTATCATGAATAGATTTTCGAAAAAGAGTATCATGTCGTCGCAACGGCTCGCATTCGGGCGAAGACGACACAAGTGAGAGCATTATATGAAACGCGCAGCAATCATAGCGATTGTCGCTGTTTTTCTCACATGTAGCGGTAGCGTGGGGTATCTCTTTGCCGAACCCATGATCTCCGTGCAAAGGATATGTACTGGATCATGCCGACGCACCGGTGAAGGGAGCTTCCGTCGAGTTTTCGATTCGGATCGAGTCCGGGGAAGTTTTCAGCTACGTCACCAGCACCATCACGATCGACGCGAAGGGTTTTACAGTATAGAATACATCCCTGCCGGTGCCGGAGTTGGTAATGCCGATGCCAGATGCTACGGATATGATTGCCAAAGAGTCCATCTATGTACACACGGAGTAAATATCATTATCTTCCGTCTTCACTAGTATCGTTTGTCAGGAGAAAAAAGCGCGGGATGCGTGTCTATCCCGCGCTTCCTGTGATTCCCGGAAATCGATCCTTTGCTTTCCTTAATTCCGAAAACAACATGTATGTAATGCAGTCGTTATCGTTTTCTTATTCTATTAAAGTGGAAGATCAGCCTATTGTGGAGAATCTGAATTTTGTTCTTCCTGAAACGAGCGGAGTTCCGCCTCACGACGGGCTACGCTTTCCATGCTAGGACGAGATGCCCGTATCCGGGCACGTTCCTCATCAGCCCGTAGCCGCTCTTCTCTCAATTGGCGCCTGAGATCCGCATTCGGATCGGGATCGGCAGGTCCATGAACAGCGGGATCGTATTCACCGATAGCGCTGAGTAACGCTTCCGCCTCACTCCAATCCGCGGTCATCGGTACGCGTGCTTCCTCATACATTCTGGTGAAGCGTTCGAGCGTAGTGTATTTCCGAAGCTCGGGTCGTCTTCTGAAAAGCGCTCGATGTTCATGCATGGAGGGTATGTAGCTTTCCTCCGGTTTTTCCTGGACGATGCTGAGCTCTTCGAATCCGATGCGAAGCCCGTAGACTATATAGTCGAACCGAACGTCGTCTGATCCCTCATAGGCGGCCACTACCATCTCTTTGGTAGTCAGTTCCTTGACAAAGAGATTCGCCCATTCTCCCCGTGGCGTTATGTGTGCCGTCAAACCTATACTTGGATTGGTGACAAGTGCGAATGTCTCATCAAGGGGTATCCGGGCTTCCCCGTTGACGAGTCGTCCGGTTCCTCGAGTGTAGGTCGCGGTCTCGTTACCTTCGGGCGCGGAATACGTAATAACCAGGTCATCGCGATACGGGTGATTCTGCACGAAGCTGTTTGTCCCTGTACCGTAGACCTTGTATGTATCATACCCGACATAACCGTAGTTGTTACTGGTCAGGTCTTTGAAACGGCCGCCGAGATAATCTGCCGTCGCATCGACGCCCCGTCCTAATGAGGACGCGCTCCAGAAAGAACCTCCGTAACTGACCCCCGTGTTTGCCAATGCTTGACCCTCTACGCCGTATACCGGACCTTCTCCACAAACACCACCGCCTATAGTCGAATTACAAATTCCCATGACTCCATGTGAAAATCCGGTACCATCACCTCGCCCGTACAGAGCCCATGCGTGTTGACCGCTGGCATAGAACTGCCCTCCATACGGTGAGCCGGAGTTACTGGTAACTTCGCCGTAGACTCCTGCCCCATGGGCAGATGAACTGATACCATATACACCGTAGTTGAAACCCGAAGTATTTGAAGCTGAGCCATAGACGCCCGATCCGGAAGTCGATCCTGTTGACCCATAGACACCTCGCGTATCACCTGTTCCGGCAGTGGACCATCCCCAGACCCCATACCCCTGGGATGATTGTGTATAACCGATGACTCCATAACAATAGCCTGAATTTGAAGTCGCATATCCATATACACCGCGGCCCGTGGGCGAAGACGTTTTTCCCTGGACGCCCATGGTACTCCCCGAATTAGCCGTGCTTTCTCCGCATACTCCGATGCCAGTGTTCGCTGAACTCACACCGTATAAACCGTATCGGGTGCCGGTTGTCGCCGTATTGATTGCCTTGAAAACCGAATACGGAGAACTAGTTACCGAACCACTCGATTCCGTTCCGGCTGCGAGTCCACTAGCCATATAGGCATAACCGGTGGATACCAGACGTTGACGTGGTGTCTGATTGACACCATTAAATGTTACCAGAAGGTAAAAATCCTGGTCGAAGTTCGTCAATATGGGAACCATGGGGCTTTCACCGAGATTTACGTTGAAGATGCCGTTACTCACAGCGATGGACTGCGTGAAACTGTCCCAATGGAGCGATCCTCCTGTTGCAGCATCATAGATGCGGAATCGCATATTATACGTTCCGTCGGCTACTGGATTACCTCCGGAATCAGTTACTTTTCCCTGGTAGTTGATGATCTGGGGAATCTCAGCCAGTGC
>Ga0180434_10004284_pt1 | contig 17454 bp, 11 predicted proteins | sample SS_ome_7_FD_132453 | JGI IMG/M metagenome (GOLD analysis project Ga0180434, IMG submission 132453) | Hypersaline lake sediment archaeal communities from the Salton Sea, California, USA - SS_1_D_2 metaG | ecosystem: Environmental > Aquatic > Non-marine Saline and Alkaline > Hypersaline >...
CCGGAGTCGCTCCACTTCCTTTTCCGTTCCCGCCGGTCTGTCCGGGTACTCAAGGACAAACCCGTAAGCAGCGACCACTTGAACAAGATTCTGGATGCCTGCCGGTATACGCCCACAGGCCTGAACGCTCAGGACATCAACTACATCGTCATCAACAACCCCGACAAGATCGCGGAACTGCGGGAGATGACCATGCCGGCGGTGGAAAGGCTTTTCGGAATGGCCGAAAAGCTCGCCTCGGTCCCTATTCTGGGGCGGCGCCTCATGGGAGATACGTTTGTGGACAACGTAAAGACTCTCTTCGCCCCCGGAATTATCAACGACTTCGAGCACACCCGGCGGGGCCATGACAGGCTCTTCTTCCACGCGCCGGTGATCATGCTCGTCCACGGTGAGAAGATGGACGACATGGCTTTCTCCTGTTCGGTGGCTCTGTTCAACGGCTCGTTGGTGGCCCATACTCTCGGGATCGGCTGCTGTCTTAACGGGTTCCTGTCCCTGGCCGCCAACCAGGACAAACAAATCAAGAACTGGTTGGGTATTCCGAAACGCCACAAGTGCTACGCAGCCATGACCCTCGGCTATCCGGCGGTCAAGTACCACAGCCTGGTAAGACGCGATCCGCCGAAAGTGCGGTGGCTGGGTTAGAGTCTCTTTTCAATGATCAACGGAGGATATTCCATGTCCGACATCATCTTGTTCCACTATCCCACGTCTCCTTACTGTGAAAAGGTACGCGCGATGCTGGGGTACACGGGCGTGCGCTGGGGTTCCGTGACCGTGGTGGAAAAGCCGCCGCGCCCCGAGCTCTACCTGCTGGCCGGTGGATACCGCAGAGTCCCCGTCGCCCAGATTGGAGGAGACATCTTCTGTGACAGCAAAGCGATTGCCACTGAGATCGCCAGAATGAGCGGGAAACCCGGTCTGGCCATGGAAACGTGCGATCGAGAGGTGGCGGCGTACGCAAACAGTGCGGAATCCGAGTTCATGCTCGCTTGTCTTGGAAGCGCGTTCGGCGGAAACATGATCAAGAAGATGCTCAAGATGTACTCGGTGCTGGATTTCTTCCGGCTCACGTGGGACAGGATCGACATGGTGCGCAAGTCTTCGCTCGACATGCCCAGCGGTAACGATGCAAAGGCCAGGGTTCGGGATCATCTGCAGGAAATGGAAAAGAGGCTTGAAGGGGGATTTCTCTTCGGCCATGAACCGACCATTGCGGATTTCGCCGTCTACCACGGGGTCTGGTACGTTCGTGACCTGGCAGAGCTCGACCTGGTCGATGCGTATCCAGGTGTCACTTCGTGGATGGATCGAATCAAGGCATTCGGTCACGGAAACATGACAGAGCTTTCGGCCGCCAAGGCAATCGAGATGGCTGCGGAAGAGCCACCCCGCCCGGTACCCGCTGACGCCCAGGATGGGCAATGGATCGGACAGCCGGCCTCCGTAGCCCCGTCTGATTACTGGAAAGAGCCCGTGAACGGCGTGCTGGTGGGAAGCACGGCGCACAGCTGGATTCTCGAACGACGGCTCAACGCATCCTCAACCGTAAATGTGCACTTCCCCAAACAGGGCTTCGTTCTCGAAACCGGAATGGTATGACCGGCTTGTACGATTAACTCGCACCGTTGTACCCTCTCGTCCTTCCTGACTGGGAGCAGGTTCGACAGGATCGTCTTTCAGAGAGGGCGCCGGGATAAGCTTTCATTCTTGAAAAGGCGGAGAGAATGGGAACGATCCCAGACGACAGAACGTCACGATGAGAACCGGTCTGGAAGGGGAGGGGCGTCTCGGGCCGGATTCGCCGATGTGCCCATCCTTGGCCTTGAAATGACAAGTGCGTATCCTTTCGGAATCTGCTCTGCTATGCTCTACGATGATTGCGCGGCAGAGGAGCTTCCGGAAGATGGATCTTGGCTGGAAATGAGTCCTGGAATGGTTCCGTCCATGTCCACGACAGGCTTCTTACCCTCCGTTGTGTAGCAGCCGATGAATGGCCATGGCAGCTTTCCGGCCATCAGCCACAGCCTGAACCACGGTCCCCGCTCCCCTGACGATATCCCCTCCGGCAAAGACACGGGGGCGACCCCTCACCGCCATCGTCAGCTCATCGACCGCGAGCAGCCCATCCGTGCCGAACTCCTGCTTGAGGTGCGCGGCCAGCGGAGGCTCTGTCTGCTGGCCGATCGCCCAGATCAGGGTGTCAAACTCCATCTCCATTGTCACGGATTCATCGTAGGTCGGCTGGAACCTGAGCTGATCGTCAAAAACGGAGGTGCAGCCGATGAAGGAGGCTTTCCTGTCGGAGAGAACAGCTTTGGGACCCCATCCGTTAAGAATCTCGATCCCCTGTCTCTTCAACTCGGCCACCTCGCTGGGCAGTGCCGGCATCTCTTCGTCCTTCTCCAGGCAAACCAGGGAAACCTTCTCCGCAGCGGAATCCTTGGATGCGAGCGCGGCATCCGCAGCCACGCTGCCGCCGCCTACGACAAGAACGTTCTTCCCCACCCCTGTCTTGCCGGATTGCCGAAAAGCGCACAGCAGTTGCAGGGCATCCAGCGTATTCGCATTCCCCGCGCCGGGAATATCGGGTTTCCGCCCCGACCACAATCCTGGGGCCAGGAAAACCGCGTCGTGGTCATGCTCCAGATCAGAAACCGTGAAGTGCTCACCCATGGCCTTGCCGAACTGCAGATGCATGCCCGCCAGGATCAATCCTTCGAGTTCTCGGGCAAGGATATCGTCCGACATGCGGAAGGGAGGAAGGGCCATCGCCAACATCCCACCAGGCTTCTCCGCCTTTTCCATGACATCCACCCTGTACCCCAGGCGTGCGAGGAAGTGAGCGCAGGTCAAGCCGGCCGGGCCCGAACCCACCACGGCGATCCGGTGACCGTTCTGTGGCGGCACGCGAGCTACCCATCCTTCGGCCTTGGGCACGTGGCTGCACATCCAGGCATGGAGATCCGCGATGCGCACCGGCCGGTCAGCGTAGTCCGATCGGTTGCAGTCTTTCTGACAGAACATCTCCGCGGGACAGATGCACCCGCAGACCTCTGCCAGCGGGTTCATCTCTCGCATGGAGCGAACCGCCCCGGCAAAGTTCCCGGACTCGACCCTCCGGTGGAAACCGACGAGATCGATTCCTGCCGGACAGGCCCTGATACAACCCGCTTCCTCGCAATGATCACAGTCACGGGCCATGCGAATGGCCGACTCTTCGGTGATCGGTTCCGAAGGATCCGGCGCGGGCGTCCAGGCCTTCCCTTTCACGTAACGGACGAATTGGCGCGGAAAGCGACGGGGCTTGTATTGCTGGAGCCCGAGATCCTTCAAGATCATGTTGGCCGCCTCGAGCCCGGAAGACGTGGCCGGCGAGACACCCAAGCCCGAGACCGTGGAGTCACCGACCAGATACAGGTTCTTCCAATCGCTCCGGGGCTTGAGCCGCTTCATGAAGTGCTGGCCGAGCATCTGCTTGGGGCCGCCCGTGTTCCCCCAGTTCTTGAGAGTGTACCGTTCTACGGTGCTCGGTGTTCCGATCTCCATGACCTTGATGTGCTTTTTCAAATTCGGGAACCGCTTCTGCAGCCGATCAAGGACCTTTTCGGCTTCCCGCCCCTTGAGTTGTTGGTACTCCTGGGACCGGTAGGCCGGTTCGGTGGGACGAGGCCATTTCAGGGTCGAAACGGCGGTTATCGTAAGGGAGCAAGTGCCGGGAGGGCTGACACTGGGGTCGATGAGGGTGGGTATGTATACAGTGATCCCGTGGCCCGCCACCTGTTTCGGATCCTCGATGATGATCTCCATCGGACCGGCGTCTTCCGGGATGGCTTTTGCATCCGCGACGATGTACAGCATCAGGTTGCTGTGAGAGGGAACAAACCCCTGGGCCCATGCCATCCGCTTGGGTTCTATGTGTTCCGGCCTTACGAGATTTCCATAGAGGTTCCAGATCGATCCATTTGAAACAACCCGGTCGGCCTTGATCTCAGTGCCGTCTTTCAGACGAATCCCGCAGGCCTTCCCGTCGGTGATGAGAATCTCGTCCACAAGGTGACGGTAGAGGATCTGTCCTCCATTCCGTTCGATGGCCCTTTCCAGTTTGTTCGAAAGCATCTGGGGGGACCCGGACGGATAGTAGGCCCCTCCGACGTGGTTGTCGGCAAAACAGACGACCGGAAGAACCGCCGGGCACTCCTCGGCATCCACGTAGGTGAAGGTGCGGATCAACATGTCGAAGAAGTCAATGATCTTCCGGTCCGTGAAGAACTTGTCGAAGACGCTTCTCGAGCTCTTGGACATCATCAGGATGATCTTCGTCATGCTCACGGCCTTTTTCAGGAATAGCTTCAAGCCCTGTTTCGGCTCAGGGCCTGTCGGTGGGGCGCTGGTCTTGTTCCCCACGAGCATGCCCTCATAGAGACGAAACACGTAATCATAGAAGGTCCTGAGCTGCTTCTCCTGGTCGGGAAAGAGGGTCACGAGTTGTTCAAAGAAAGGCTCGAATTCCAGCCAGAAGATAATGCTGTAGTCTTCCACGTGCATGTGATAGATGGATTCACGGGGAATCATGTCGATTTCTTCTTCGAGCTCGTTCATCACCATCCGGTGTTTGTTGAATCCCCGCTCCCCGAACCCGTACAGAACCGTTGCTCCCACGTCCATGGTGACGCCCTGCCGCCGGATGGCTCCGCAGCAGCCTCCCGGCATGTAGTGCTGCTCGACGACCAGGACTCGAATCCCCTTCTTGGCCAACAGGGAAGCCGCGGTCAGGCCTCCGATCCCGGCACCCACGACCACCACTTCATATCGATCTCCGACTACGGCGTTGTTCAGCAGTTGCATCGTTTCGTCTCCTTTCATGCATGTGGAGCGTCGCAGCGTGTACCACGAGGTTCCAAGCCCGGCGGATCGCCGCGTTGCAGCCACACCCTACCGTCGCCGGTCCAGGAAGAGGGCTTGAGGAAGAAAAGAACCTGTTTGCAGAAACAAGAAGGATAGCAGGTGACTTCCCGGTGTCAAGCGCAGCGCCAAAGAAGAAGAGAAGCCCTGCTTGCAGGCAGGCGTGACCTTCAGCGAAGAAAGAACAGCCGTCTAGAAGATGGCCTAACCGGCCGTTTTGTCGTTCTTGACAGAAGATCTGTGAAGAAGCATATATGGTATCATCCCATCCCCGCGCCGGTTTGGAGACTGCCGGAAGTCCAGAAATTGAGGTAGATCAAACCAAAAGAAAACGGAGGTGCCTATGGATCGTTCAGCAAAGAAACGTGTGAGTTCTTCTGGCCGGACGGCAGCTGATTCTGCGGATAAGCAGGGCATGCAGAACCCTCACCTGGAAGAATATGAGAGGTATATTCCGGTAGAAATGAAACCCCAGAACAATCTCTATCATGACTGGGGACACCAGGCGGTACTGAACTATTTGATCGGAAGGGCTGCCGTAAAGAGGCTTTACCCTCTTGTCCCGGAAACACTGGTCCCGCTGTTAATGGAATACTCAGACAACAAGGAAGATGTCGAGGCTGCCTTCAAGAAGATAAAGGCGCTGAATGAAGAACCCGAGCTTTTCGATTCACCTCAAGAAAAATATCGAAAGATATACGGTAACTATGTGCGCGAAATCGAGTGGTGCTGCAGAGAATTGAGAAGATACCTCTCCCAGCAGGCCTATGAAAGTCTGATCATTGACTCCACGATGGAACATATCAATGGAGTGCTGGGGGAGTATATTGATAAGATGAAGGAAATGATGATTCAGGGCAGTACCAAGGAGAGTCCGAACAAGAAGCTGAACAAGAGGGATGCGTTCATAAACAGAATCATGCTGAAAGTCGTGAACTTTCAGTTCAGGCATGTCTTCAATGCTGCGGGCTGGCTGGTTGGCGACGTGGAAATCGAGGAGTTCAATTTCCGTACTACCGAATTGCTGATGAAAGTGAAAGACTGTCTCATGCTTCGTGCGCCGAGAATGAGGGAGTTGCCGGAACAAGCCTGTCTTCTGGCCTGAAAGGGCGCATCCGAGAAGGCCTTCGGTGAAGGTCCAGCCAGAATGAGATTCGATGAACAGCTTCCTCTAACAACTTGCGAAATAAGAAAAATCGTTGTCCAGGAATGACTGGTGTCCGAATTGTTCTGACATCTCATCTCTACTCCTTTGGCACACAAAGAGGCAAATGAACCCCATAACCTAAGAAGACAGTAAGTCAGGTTCCCCAACTTGCTGTCTTCTCAGGAAATTCTGGTCGGGGCGAGAGGTCTACCGCTCGAGCCGGCTAAAATGACCGGGCGGTGGCCGTTTCCGGTCTACGTCGTTCGGCTCGATGCTGCCGATCCCCACGACTTCCCGGTTCGCCTGCGCTCGCCGGTTGACAACTCCATCCTGAATTCTTGAGGAACCACTCAACAGACGGCCTCGGCGGTGAATCCGTATCCACCTCGAAACGGATCAGGGTAGAGCAGGGACCAAGACCAACTCACGCGCTCTTCTGGAGCGAAGCAGCCATCGCGGCGAAGAGCTCCTTCTGGCCCGTTGGCGGTGGCAGGCGGTCTTCCCGCGAAACCATGCTCAGCGCTTCGGACGGGCAGGTAGAGACACACAGGCCACAGCCGATGCACAGCTGGGCATCCCGCTCGATGATGTTGTCGATGATCGAAAATGCATCCATGGGACATCTCTCGATACAGGTCTCGCACAGATCGCACCTGCCCTGATCCACCGCCACCAGATAGTTCGACGGCGCGGCCAATTTGTTCTTCTGCATGTCTTTATGATGCTGAAGGATGGCGCAGTGGCAAATGCAGCAATTGCAGATGAAGTCGTAACGCGAAGTGGTCGAACCAGCGGTTCAGGTTAGGGTATTCGTCGACAGACACGGCCGGATTCGGCGCTAAATTGATAGGAACTCTGTTTCGGGCAGGAACAGAATACGAGAGAGGGGAATTGTGCGTCAAGGAGAAAAACGTCCTAAGCCTATTCATTTCTGTTTAATCCGTCTCTGGAGGCTAGCTTCATAGCTTCAAATTCCTTCGTTCCTCTCCGACTTGTCTGTGCATGTCTGTCATGGTCATGGGCGGTGGTGCTTTCTTTTCGGGATTAGGCACCATGGAGATTGCCTGCTCCGGGCAGGAGCTTCGTGAATCTCAAGTGGGGCAGCAGCAAGCACAGCAGCAACAAACGACTTCCAGTTTCTGGGTGTTCAAAGAAGTAAGGACCAACCCCATCTGCTCGGCCTCGTCCAGGATTTTCAGGGCCTGGTCGACGTCGATCTGTTTTCCCCAGCCATTGTCTATGTAATACCTGCCGAAGTCTGCAAAACCGATGCAGGTGTACTTCGGGAACTTGCACGTGTTGCCCAGGGCCTTCTGCTCTTTACGGCAGAGGCACTCCTGCAAAGAGATAGGTTCCTGTTCTTCGACTATCTCCCGCACCTGGTTGTAAGAGGCTACCTGAGGTACGGAGGCTATTGACGATCCGATTGGAACCGTGCGGGTTTGCTTGGTCTTGATGAAGCCCAGGGGAGTCATATATTGAGGTAGACATTCTTCAAACATCTCACAGAATTCCCGGTAGACATCCTTCCGGGGGTATTGACCTTTCCTGGGCTGAGAAATATGTTGCGTATGACTTGACGAACCGGTGCCCGGCCGCGGGTGTGACAAGAGGAGGATCGAGATGAAGAAGACCCTGTTGATTGTGATCGTCGTGGTTCTGCTGGTTCCTGTGGTGCTCTATCTGGCCGCTCCCAAACTCCTGGTGGATCTTGCCACAGACCTGGCGAGGAAATCGGCCGGGCTTTCCAGGGCCTCGGTCGTTGCGAACGACCAGACGGTCTTCTACCTGGAAGGAGGCGAGGGAGAGACCGTTCTGCTGCTGCACGGGTTTTCCGTGGACAAGGACACCTGGAATCGATTTGCCAAGTACCTGACGCCCTCCTATCACGTGGTGGCCGTGGATCTTCCCGGGTTTGGGGAAAGCACCAGGATACAGGACGGCTCCTACACGATTGCCGCCCAGGTCGAAAGGCTGGACAAGATGGCCAAGGCCCTCTCGTTGGAGTCCTTCCATTTGGTGGGTAATTCCATGGGCGGAAACATCGCCGGCAAATATGCCGTTCGCTTTCCCGACAAGGTGTTGACCCTGGGCCTGATCAACACGGCCGGGATCCTTCACTGTCCCGAGAAGAGTGAGATCGCTGCACTCTTGAAAAAAGGGGAAAACCCTCTCCTCATAGAAACAGAGGAAGACTTCGAAGCGATGCTCGAGTTCAGCTTCGTGAATCTGCCCTGGTTTCCGGGGATCATTAAGAAGATGATGGCCGAGGAATGGGCCAGGAACCGGACCTTCAACGAGATGGTCACCGAGCAGCTTTTTGCCGAGGCCTCCGACCTGGAACCGGATCTCCCGAAGATCTGGGCCAGGACGCTGATCTTATGGGGGGACTCGGACCGCCTGCTCGACGTCTCCTGCGCACAGGTGCTGGCGAAGGGTTTGCCCAGTTCCACGACCGTGATCATGAAGGACTGCGGGCACGCTCCGCTGATGGAGCGTCCGAAGGAGACGGCCCAGCACTATCTCGATTTTCTGCATGCGGGATCTTGATCGTCTACTCGACCGTCGGCTGAGGAATCCGCAGCAGGCGTTCCTCACGAGCGGATGGTTGAGTTGGCAGGTCTATTCAGACCGCCTGCCGACATTCTTCTGGCTTCATGGTCTAAGCGATCATCCAGGAAATGACATGTCAGCACGTTGAAGAATGACATGCCATTCTCTTTCTAGGCTCGCCTTTTTGTTGTGTGTCAAGAGAAAGCTATTTTGTAAAAAAGCTTTTTATCGTAGCTTTCGCCCTCTTGCCTATCTTGTGCACCTTCGGATTCAATACTGCGAGACTCCTGCCATCTTCTGGGGCAGGATCACCCAGAAGATGATCCGGATGATGGGAGGATGGAGGCATTCAGGCTTCAATGTGTACTGTGGTCCCAGGATCCTTCCCCGTGAGAAGAGAGTTCTTGAAAATCTGGCCGCCAACCTATTCCGGTCTTCCTCGTCAAAGTCTCCATTAGGTCACAATTCACTGTATTTACAAGATGTTACAACTCATGAGTCTCATCCACACTCGGGACGGGATATAGGGTCTAGATGCTTCTAGAATGATTTGTACAAGATCGGTTTTTCTCTTGACAGGCAATCAAAAGGCAGATATACAGGGAGAATGACATGTCATTCTCTTGCAAGATAATTAACGCAATCGTGCTGAGCTTCAGCATCAAGGTGTAGGAGAGAGGGGGGAGCTTGAGAAGACAGTGCAGAGGTGTCGATCCGTCGCCGAATCCCAAAGGGGGGGCCGTATCCCTCCTGCTCGTGTTGTCCCTCCTCATGATGCTCCGCTTTCCTTCCTGGGTGTCCGCGGTTGAACCGCCCGTCTGGACCTTCGATTTCCGGGCCGTCTTCTACGACATTGCGTTCTTGAACGAACGGACCGCAGTGGTCGTAGGAGCCCAGGGCCACGTTCTGCTGTCCCATCCGAAATACAAGAACTTGTGGAGTCGACGGGATTCCGGGACCGACGAACTGTTGACCTGCGTGAGTTTCGTGGATGAACAGTACGGCTGGGCTGCCGGGCACGGGGGCGTCATCATCCGCACCACCGACGGGGGGCGGACATGGGGGATGCAAAGAGAATATGCACCGGAGAACCAGCCCCTCTTTGACGTCCAATTCCTCACCAGGAAGGTCGGGTACGTTTGCGGGGCTTACGACACGTTCCTCAAGACAACGGATGGCGGCGAGACCTGGACGCTTACGGCTCCCGGAGACGACTACATCTACAACGGCCTTGCCTTTCTCGACGAGGAGACCGGGTATCTCGTGGGAGAGTTCGGCACCGTCCTCAAAACCACGGATGGGGGCGGGGCCTGGGAGAGACTCGATCTGGGTGATTTTGGAGGCACCCTGTTCGGGATTACTCTGGTATCCCCGGAGAGGATCCTCGTGTACGGGATTCAAGGGAATCTCTTTCTCTCCGAGGACGGTGGCCGTCATTGGGTAGATGTTTCCGTGGAAGGGCCGGGCAAATCCCTGTACCGGGGGGCTGCCCGTGGAGACGAGGCCGTGCTCGTGGGGTCAACCGGAACCGTCCTCTTGAGCCATGACGGTGGGAAGACCTTTGTCAAACGAGCGCAGAAAGGGTTCAGTACCTATACGGGCGTTTGTGCCCATCCCCGGGGGGGGTTCGTGTACGTAGGGGAAAGAGGCACGATTGAGCGTCTGCAAGTGGTGGGCGAAAAACAGGAAAAGGACGCGCTTTGAAAACAGGAATCGCTACGACCATATTCAGATTTCGCTTGCACTTGTTGGCCATCCTCGCGCTGTTTACCGTGTTCATGGGGGTTCGTGCCGGCAGGCTCGAGTTCGGCACGGATTTTGAGAAGATGATCCCCCTACAGCACCAGTACATGCAGAACTACCATCCCTTCAAGAGTGTCTTTGGTGGCGGCAACGTCATCCGGGTCTCGGTTACCCGCAGTGAAGAAACGATTCTCGATGCGGCCTATATCGAAAAGCTCCGCCAGATCCACGAAGACGTATACTTCGTGAAGGGAATCGATCGTCGAACGGTGAGGTCGATCGCATCCCCTGACACCCTGGTCGTCATCATCACGGAAGAAGGGTTCAGTATGGACCCTGTCGTGCCCCTGGATGTGGAGTTGACCGACGAGGTGATCGCCCAGGTAGGAAGGAACATCGAGCTGGGCGGGCTGAGGGGTCGGCTGGTGGGGATGGACCTGAAGGCCGCGCTGATCAGCGGGGAAGTCTTTGAGACGGGGGTGGACTATCTATCCGTTTACAGGCAGTTGAAGGCGATCCGAGACAAGTATTCGGACGAAGATATCACGGTCCGGATCAATGGATTTGCCATGGTGGCGGGGATTGTCAACGATGCCCTGCCAAAGGTCGTCCTCCTCTTCGGCGCTGCGGTTTTGATCACCCTGGTGATTCTCTATCGGTGTTTTCGCTATTGGACACTGGCCGTTCTTCCCCTGCTTTCAGGGGGGCTGGCCGTGTTGTACTCCCTCGGGACGATCCAACTCCTCGGTCTGAAACTGGATCCGATGACGTCGATCATCCCCTTCCTTGTCCTCGCCATCGGAGCCAGCCACGGAATCCAGATGGTCAAGCGTTACCTCGAACAATGCATCGTTCACTCGACGGGCTACGATGCGGCCCTGCACGCCCTGGCCGGGTTGCTTGTGCCTGGGACGGTAGCGCTGGCCACGGATGTCATTGGGTTTCTCACGATCTACTTCATTCCCATCGGCGTGATTCGCGACTTGGCTGTTACAGCAAGCCTCGGCGTCGGTGCGATCATCATTACCAACATCCTGGTCCTGACGCTGGTGCTTTCCTTCTTCCCGAACCTCGCACCGGCCGAGTCCGAAGAATCCGAAACGCGAGGCGTTGCATACGTGAAACGGTTGCTGGACTCTGCATCCGGATGGGCCCACGGGAAGAGGGCGTATTGGGTTGTGGGGGTATCCGCCATCCTGGTTGTGATCGGATTTACGAGTGCCCTGAGGCTGAACGTGGGGGATCTCAACCCGGGAGAGCCCATTCTGTGGGAAGACTCCGTGTATAACGTGGACGCTGCAAGCATGGTCCAGGATTACATGTTCGGCATTGATTCCCTCTCTGTCGTGATTGCCGGGGACGAGCCGGGTATGTGTTACCAATATGACACGCTGAAGGCCATCGAGGCCTATGAGACCGAGATCGGGAACGTTGAGGGAGTCACTGTGGTCATCTCCGCGTTGACGCTGGCGAGAGCGGTCAACGAAACGTTTCGCGAAGGCGATATTCGCTGGCGGGCACTGCCCAAGCTTTCGCCGGAGATCGCGTTCCTCATGACGAACGTCGGCTCGAACGACGAGAACATATTCTTCACACAGGGTTGCCCGGAGATGAACATCATCGTGTACCTGAGCGACCACAAGGGGGACACGATCCGGAGGGTCATCGGCAAGACCAAGGAGTTCATGGCCCGGCATCCGATTCCTGGAGCCCGCATGTTGCTGGCCGGCGGGAATGTGGGGGTCATGGCGGCGACGAACGAAGAGGTGGGCGACGCGCAGTTTCCCATGATGGGCCTGATCTTCTTGTCCGTCTTCATCTTTGTGGCGTTGGTGTTCCGAAGCGCGAGGTCCGCGCTTTTCGTCATGGTGCCGCTCTTTATCGTTTCCATGTTGTCGGCAACCTTCATGAAAGCCATGGGGCTCGGATTGAACGTGAACAGCCTGCCGGTGTCGGCCCTCGGTGTGGGGGTGGGTGTGGATTACAGCCTCTACTTCCTGGCGCGCCTGAAGGCGGAGCGTGAACGCCAGGCCTGTTTTGCCGATGCGGTAAGCGTAACGTTTCAGACGACGGGCATGGCAATCTTTTATACGGCCTTGACCCTGAGCGCCGGGGTGCTCACCTGGCTCCCGTCGGCGCTGAAGTTTCAGGCCGACATGGGCCTTCTGCTCGGGTTCCTTTTCCTGGCGAACGCGGTCGGAGCCATGATCATTCTTCCCGCATTGGTCTATGTCTTTGATACAAGAGCGGAAGAACGAAAGACGGAAGGTCTGCACGACGCAGGAGAGAGGCGAAAAATGAAGGGGATCGGGTAGGTGGAAAAACCAAAAGGAGAAGGGGGGAACGCAATGGGATCAAGAGTAATCGGAACGAGTTGTCTGCTTGCCCTTCTGTTGGTGATCCCGGGCATAGCCATGGGGAGTTATGACTATGAGCTCGGGGACTGGGGCAAACTGAACGTGAAGGGGGACCTCACGTACGGCGTCAAGGTGAGGACGGAAAGACCGAACCCTGACTGGGTTTACTTGTCCCAGGGAAATCTGAATTTTGACATAGGAGACGTGACCAACAACAACATTATCGCTACCATGGACATCAACCTTGACTCCGAGCATTTCACCTTCTATGGCAGGCTTGTCGGCCGTCTCGATTGGGCCTATACAGACCCTGACACCTTCAGTTCCGGGACAAGAGCACACGCTGCCTACAATATCACGGATGCCGGGGAGTTCTTTCTGGAGGGCAGGTTCGGCAGGTTCACCACTCGCTGGGGGAGACATATCGTCCAGTGGGGGGAAAACTTCGCTGCGGTGTTCACGGGCCTGAACGAGGTGAGCCCGATGGCTCTGGGGTTGTTAGACACCGCCGGCAACCCGCCGAGGTCCACGCAAGTCCCGACGTTTCTCAGCTGGAATAGTTTCCGGTTAACCAACGATATTTCCTTCGAATTGATCTGGCAGCCTGATTTCGACCCGAGATACTGGTTTCCGGTGGTGGGCACTTTTGGAAGCACAAGCGATTTGCTCGGCTTTGGCGCCATAACCAGTTTCGACCTGGAGATCGTGCCGGGGTTTAGCGTGCCTGTCCAGGTCGATGATCAGAGACCGAAGGATTTTTCAGACCAGCAACAGTATGGCGCCGCGATGAGAATGGTGTTCCCGAAATTGAACCTCCTGGAGATGGGCTTGTACTACTATCATTACCGCAACAGAACTCCCTTCGGGAAGATGGAGGTTGCGGGTCCTCTGGGACTTCCTGACCGACTCATTTTCGAATGGCCGGAGCTGGACTATTTCGGAATGAGCTTCGCGCAGGCGATTCAGACGCTCTTTGGTCGCAATTTTGACTGGACGATCACCGGTGAGCTCATCTGGAGGCCGAACGATCCGGTTACCGTAGACCAGGGCGTAGGAGGAGGCTATCAGAGGCAGAACACCCTTGCCTGGAACATCAATTTCTGGAAAATGCTACCCAACCTCATGCCCTTCACCCCCTGGGCCGTTACGTTTAGCCCGATGATCGAGTTCAACGGCAAGGCATTCCTGGAACATGATGCAGACATCATGGTTGATCCGACCTTGACCGCGAACTACTGGGTCATGCTCCCTCTCACGGTCGATAAATTGATCGACAACACCAAGCTGGACTTCACTGTCATGGCCAGGGGCGGACTGCAGGCGCAACCGGATGCCACGGCGTCGAATAACAATCGACACTCCTTTGGCTTCTCCCTGGGGGCAAAATACGGTAGTACCTGGGGTACGAAGTTCGGATACACCCTTACCATCCATAATGAGGCTGAAAACCCGACAGGGAGTTCGAGAGCTGACCGGGATAATTTTGGCTGGAGTGTAACCTACTACTGGTAGACAGAGGCCAAGGAATGAAGACCGTTTTCCTGACATTGCTAAAAATGACTGCGCTATCCCTTCTCGGCCTGGTGCTTGTGTATACCTTGTGGGAGCCGGTTCTTCCCAGTCGCTTTCTCATCCAGGGGATGGCGAAGCGGATCGATCCTCAGAGTGTCCCGGCCGGCGAACAGAGGGTCGTTTGCTTTGATTTGAGCGGGAAGGGAGGCGGCACCTACAATCTCGTTGTGGGAGACGACGGGGTCCATGTGGTCGAGGGAGAGACGGACCAGGTAGACCTGGTTCTCTTCATGGAGGCAGGGGATTTCAATGACCTCATCTTCTCCATGGCCAAGGGAAACGCGGATTCAAACATGTTTATTCGGCTGACGATTTCCAAGGTCATGCGGTTTGCCGGAGACATGGGCGTTCTGGAATCGATCTTCAAAAAAGGATAGGTAGACGTTTTTCAGAGATAAAATTAGAGGAGAATGAAAGGAGGAGTTCCATGAGAGCAACCATGGTCGGATGCAGTTTGGTCCTTTGCTTGATTCTGGCGTTGACCGTTACCCCAAGCCGGGCAGTGGATGTCAGCCTGATCGGGGCCGATCCCGGCCCCAATGCCACAGGGGAGATTCCCGCCTGGGAAGGGTACAAGAACACCCCGTGTCCGGCTGACTTGCCTCCGGGGAGTTACATTCCCAATCCGTGGAAGGACGACAAGCCTCTGTTTCGCATCGACCACACGAACGTGGAGGAATACAAGGACCGGCTTTCTGCCGGACAGATCCGGCGCCTCGAGAGATTCAAGACCTTCTACATGAACGTCTATCAGAGCCGTCGTACCCTGGAATTCTTCCCTGAGTACTATGAGAAGAGCCGGGAGAACCTGAAAACCGCCCGTGTGACGGAAGAGGGACAACTGGAGGGGTTCAACGGGGGAGTTGCATTTCCGAACCCCAAGAACGGGCTGGAGGCCATATGGAACGTCCGGAGACTGTACATGGGCGACGACACCCATGCCAGGGAAGCTCGCAGGATTGTGGCCCCCTCCGGGAAGATGAAGAAGCTCATTTGGGAGGTTACGGTCTCGACGTGGGACGAGGGCAGAATGTTGAGCCCGGGCCATGAAAATCCGGAAGGGTACTATCAGAAGATCCAACAGGTATACACCTATCCCACCGAGGAATGGGGAAGGGCCTGGCTGGGTGTTCACTATCTCGATGTCAAGAAGAAGACCGACTCATGGATGTACCTTCCCACCATGAGGCGGGTGCGGCGCACCCCCACGATGCGGGACGGGTTCCAGACCGAGGGTGAGTACACCATGGACGACCTTCAGGAGTTCATGGGAGATGTCACTCTCTGGGACTGGGAACTTCTGGGCAAGAGGGAAATGTATGTTTCGGACAACAATTACGACCTCTTCCTGCCGGATGGAACGGATGCTGATGAATGCATGGCGGGGCATCTGAATCCGGAGCGCATACGCTACGAATTGCGCCGCGTCTGGGTCGTTCAAGGAACGCTGAAGCCGGGCGTGACGCACCCGTACAGCAAGCGGGTCGGCTACTATGATGAAGACAGTTGGATGCCCTGTACGGGTGAGAGGTATGACAGACGCGGGAATCTGTGGCGCATGATGGAAGTCTTTCCCTATGCGGATCCCTGTCAAAAAGTGAGATTGTGGATTGGGTATACATACCAGAACCTCGAGACAGGGAGATACGATCTGTTTGGAGGACTCCGTAGTGAGGTTCCGACAACGACCATCTACAATCAAGGCCTCATTGACGAGCAGGAATTCTCGGTTCAGAAGCTTCGGGAAGCTGGGAGATAGTCGGAGCAGAGCTACTGTAGGGTTGCGTAGCATGGAACCACAAATGGCGAGATGATTAATACCAATAGCCTTTTCTTCATTGGGAAAGGGGGGAGAAGTGATGAAACACTGGAGAGCTCTTGTAAGTTATGCTCTGGTCTTGGGCCTGATCTTCGGCGGCATGTTTGTCGCTGGTTGCAGGGACACGGTTCTTCCTGACCCTGATGCCTGCGTGCCGGAATGCACGGACAGGGAATGCGGTGACGACGGTTGCGGAGGTTCTTGCGGCGAGTGTGGTGGAGAGGAAACGTGCGAGGATGGCCTCTGCGTGGGTTGCGTGCCGGATTGCACGGGCAGGGAATGCGGTGGCGACGGTTGCGGAGGTTCTTGCGGGGATTGCGATGCCGGGGAGACGTGCCAGGATGGCCTCTGCGTTGCAGGCTCTAACGAGGTCATGCCGCTCGACATCGGGAATCAGTGGGAGTTCTCATTGGATGTCATGGGAATGGAGGCCACGCTCACCTACGAAGCAACCGGAACCGAACCTGTTGGTGGCATCACCGCGACACGAATCGAAGGTGGATGCACGGGCAATCCGCTCCTCTGCAGCTCGATGGAGGGATACTACTGGCTCGCCGCGAATGAAGGGGATGGCCTCTATAGCTATGGCGATTCCCGGTTCGGCGACTACGATCCACCGAATCTCATGTGCAGCACCACCTTCAATGTGGGAGACACCTGGCAGACCACGGACGACGAAGGCAATGTCGTGGAGTGGGAGGTTGTGTCGACGACGGAAACCGTGACGGTTCCCGCAGGCACGTTTACCGACTGCATTCATTATCGTGCCACAAGTGGTGCCACAGAAGAACGCTGGTATCACATCGGAGCCGGGAACCTCAAAACGCTTTCGGACGGCACGATCCTCATCGAGCTGACAGACTATTCCTACGAGGGTGGCTGCGTACCGGATTGCACGGGGAGGGAATGCGGTGACGACGGTTGTGGAGGGTCTTGCGGGGAGTGTACTCCCGGGGAGACATGCGAGGATGGTGTCTGCGTGGCAGGCGCTGACGAGGTTATGCCGCTCGGCATCGGGAATCAGTGGGAGTTCTTATTGGGTGTTATGGGAATGGAGGCCACGCTCACTTACGAAGCAACCGGAACGGAACCCGCTGGTGGTATCACCGCGACACGAATCGATGGTGCATGCACCGGCAATCCGTTGCTCTGCAGTTCGATGGAGGGGTACTACTGGCTCGCTGCGAATCAACAGGGTGGCCTCTATAGCTATGGTGATTCGCGGTTCGGCGAGTACGATCCGCCGAATCTCATGTGCAGCACCACCTTCAATGTGGATGACACCTGGCAGACCACGGACGACGAAGGCGGTGTTGTGGAGTGGGAGGTTGTGTCGACAACGGAAACCGTGACGG
>Ga0180434_10004286_pt1 | contig 17449 bp, 14 predicted proteins | sample SS_ome_7_FD_132453 | JGI IMG/M metagenome (GOLD analysis project Ga0180434, IMG submission 132453) | Hypersaline lake sediment archaeal communities from the Salton Sea, California, USA - SS_1_D_2 metaG | ecosystem: Environmental > Aquatic > Non-marine Saline and Alkaline > Hypersaline >...
CAGAGGCGGTAGATTATTCCCATCGTGGGGTACACGCGCTGATATACGTTGTATTCCGAGTCGAGATGGTAAACGGTCGTGGGCATGACCCTGCGCCTGGAGCATACCGCCCTTACGACGTTGTCGCCAAGCGGAATGAGACTGATGTCCACGAAATTGATCTTCCCGTCCACGATTGCGTACTGGTCGACGATCATTTTGATCGTTACTGGTCTGGCGCCGGCTGCGGCGAGCCTCAGCACCAGGGGGAACGTGCCTTCGGGTACGTAATTGGCGGGGCGGGGCGCCGTGGCGCTACGCTTTCGCCCGCCGACGATTCGAACCACGGTAACTTCGCTGTCGGTGAGTTCTATTCGCGTGTCCGCCATTTGGGCTTTGTTGGCGGGCCCGCGGGAGGTATAAATGCTCTCGGAAAGATCGGTCTTCGTCCGCCAGGTGCTCCTGTGCCGTGAGGCGCCGATGCTTCCGTCGACCAGGCTTCCGGAGAATATACCTTCCGATTCCCGCCCCCTCGAAGACATCTGCCAACCGACAGGCTGGGCATTCGGATTCAGCATGATGAACCAGCTTTGCCGGCGCGAGCCGGTCCAGTATCCCTCGATCGTATCTGAGGCGAGCTTTGAAATAATCTCCGCGCCGCCTGGCGAGTTGCTTTTTCCCGGTTTTGTCACCAGGTACGCCAGTGCGACACTGACGGCCAGGATGGCGATCATTACAACCGCCAGGATGGCGAGTTTCGCTTGCGGCACGTCATTTCTCATTGGGTGCATGCGCCTAATGGTACTTTGACGAATGCTCCGATGTAAAGTATGGGCTTGTCGTGAAGGGACCGTCGATTTGGTCGGCGGGAAATCTGCGTCTCCAGACTTACAAGCGTTTTCGCGAACGTGTCCGTTCGTAAGTCTTTTGAATCGCCGGCCCATGAAGGGTTGACTAACGCCCTTGCGGTCGAGCACAATACTCGACCGACTCACTGGTACGGAGTCGGGCGAGTCGATCCGGGCTTACAGGAGTTGAACTTGAAATCTGATGACGGAAATGGCTTTGCAGCCCACGACCCGCGACAGGTTGATGCGCCGCCGGAGATATTTGAAAGGCGCCTGCAGTTGCGTGGGTTCCTCGTTCCGCTCCTGGCGCTGTTGACGTGCGTGTTGCTGACGGTGTCCTTTGTCGGATGGTGGATTCAACTACCGTACCTGGCGTATTTTGCCCTGGTGCCCTGGGGCCTGGCGCTGGGCGGGGCGGTAAGGAGGCGATGGTCCATTCTGTGGGCATGGTTGGGCGGACTGGCGTTCTGGGCTATTAACCTTTATTGGTTGTGGTGGATAACGCTGGTGGGTTATGTGGCGGGCGTCTTTTATCTTTCGCTTTACTGGCTTGTGGCCGCGGTCATACTGCGAGGGACATCGAGACGATCCTGGCCGATGTGGATATGCCTGCCTGTAGTGTGGGTGGCTTTGGAGTTTATTCGCGGGCAGGCGCCCGTGCTGGGCTTCCCGTGGTTCTTCCTGGCGCACAGCCAGTACTGCCGCCCGTGGTTGATCCAGATCAGTGACGTTACCGGGCAGTACGGCGTGTCGTTTCTCGTGGCGTTGGGCAACGGGGTGATAATCGACCTGCTTGCGCTTCCGCTGTTTGGGCGGCAAGGTGAGCGCAAGGCCAGGATTCTCCGCCGCGGTCCGTGTGGGGTCGTCGCCTTCGCGGTGGTGCTCGCGGGAATGCTTGCTTACGGATGGTATAGAACCGAGAAACAGAGCGGGTACTTGTCCGACGGTCCGTCTATCGCGATCGTCCAGCAGGCATTCCCACTGTCGCTGTATCTCCCGCAGGTCCCGCCGGAGAAAATATTTGCCGAACACATGCTCGCCAGCCGCAAGTTCATCAATTCGGGCTGCGACACGCTGACGTGGTCCGAGTCGATGGCGCCGGGGGGGCTGAATCCCGAATGGATGCAGGTAATGAGCAGAAGCGATGATGAGGAAAGTAAAAAGGAATACAAGAGACTGCAGACGTTTCGCGCCGGGATCAGGGAATTGCTGGGCAAACTTGAATGTCCGCTTTTGACCGGTTCGTCTGCCGTTCACTACGACCCGTTGGAAGACGAAGGCAAGGGCGCCCTGGTCCTGAGGAACTCGGCGTTGTGGTTCGACCAGTCCGGCGAGGTAATCGAGCAGTACGCCAAGAGACGCCTCGTGCCATTCAGCGAATACGTCCCGTTCAAGGACGGTTGGCCTTGGCTGCATCGTATTCTGCGGGGCGCCGTTCCCGACGGCATGCCCCAACTCCAACCGGGAAAACGCTGGACCCGCTTCAGGCTCTCTCGCGGATCGAAGGAGTGGGTGCTGGCAAGTCCGATATGCTTTGAAGGTACTTTTTCAGACGTCTGCCGGAATATGGTTATCGATAAAAATGGCAGGAAGGTCACCCATATACTCGTAAACCTTTCCAACGACGGGTGGTTTGTCTGGAAATACGGCGATCGCCCGTACCGCGACAGCAGCGAGCATGCCCAGCACCTCGTGCAGTACCACTTCCGTGCCGTGGAGAATCGCGTACCGGTCGTGCGGTGCGTCAATACGGGCGTCAGTGCTTCGATTGACTCCAACGGGCGGGAGGTCGCGAGGATTTCCCGCCACGGGGCTACCATGGTTCCCGGCGCCATGCTGCTGGGCGCCAAGACGCCTGAAAGCCCGGTTCGGGGCGAAGAAATTGAATATCAAATTGGCCCGAGAGTGCTTGTGGACAGCCGCAAGAGTCTGTACAGTATCATTGGTGATGTGTTCGCCTGGATGTTGGTCGTCGCCGCGGGCGTTTTGACGGGAGCGAGCTTGTGGCGGACAATTGCAGAGAAGAAAGGGTAAACATATGATGTTGGCGTCTCTTCGCAAAGTTTCAGCATATTTGTTGATTTCCGCATTCTTTGCCTCGACAGCAGGCGGATGCAAACTGCCATGGCAGTCGGATGTCATTGTTGTCGACGTGCCTCGTGTTGAGCGGACGAGAATACGCCAGGATGCGATAGTAGCCTTGCGCCAGGCGGCAGGAGCCGATTCCGCAAGCACGCGATTCATCGCTCTCGAAGCGATACCCTCCGCCCTTGGCGCCCAGGGCGGGGCGATATGCAAACAGGCCCTGGACGATCCGAGTCCGGAAGTTCGCACCGCCGCGGCAATGGGGATCGGGGATATTCGCTACGCACCGGCCAAAGCGAAACTACAGAAGATGGTGATGTACAAGGTCGAAGGCGCAGAACGTGATGCGCGCGCCTATTGCGCCGTGGTCTACGCCCTGCACCAGCTCGGTGATGAAACCCATACGACGCACCTTGGATCGCTCCTGTTTGATCGCGAGAAGGAAGTGCGGGCCACCGTTGCGGTAGTGCTGGGCAAGATGGGTCTCAAGGCCGCAATATCACCCCTGAAGTCCGCGCTGGCCGACGAAAGGGATCACGACTTGAAGTTCGAACTGACCCGAGCCCTTGCGCGTTGCGGTGACAAGAGCAGCCTGAGAAGACTCGAAGCCCATACGAGAGACCAGTTTGTTGACGAGCAGATCATTGCGGTAAAAGCGATGCTCGAATTGCGATCCCCAATGTGCCGGACGATTTTCTCTTCGCTGGCGGTCAACGACAAATCCCCGCGGGTAAAAACTGTCGCCGCCGGCGGTCTGGCCGCCCTGGGCCACGAGACACCGGAACTGTTCAGTTATTGCCTCCGCGCCGCGCTGGAACCGCAAAAACTGATGGAAGAAGCCCTCGGTAACCGGCGAAAACCCACGGACAAACAGATACACTTTCTCCAGGGACTGGCGGCAACGGCATTGGGCGAGTTCCAACATTCACAGGCTATTGATGTTGTCGGGGAACTTCTCAAGAGTTCCGATCCCGGCGTTCGAGTGTCCGCTGCGGCAAGCATACTGGCGGCAATACCTAAAGTGTCCGCCCCCAAACAGACCGTAAACGGGAAAAAAGTCCAACCTGCGTTACAATCTCGGACAAAACCCGTGTCCCGGCGCCCGAAACTGCATACATCTGGTGCAAAAGACTAGAAAACCGCCTTGCAAAAATGCGACAATAACATAGTAGACCGTGCTTCCGACCGACAATTGTTTTTCGGTCCGGATGTAAATCGTCGGGAGTCCGGATTTTTTCTTGACTTGTATCGGTAAGGCATGATAATCACAGCAGGATCGGCATGGTCAGTTGTTTTAATTGAACCGAGCGGACAAGGATGCCCGCAGCCGGGCCGGTCCATAACTGGCGGTTTGACCGCTGAACTGTAACCTCGAAGGAGACAGCAGTTGAGTATCTTAACTAAGATATGCGTTGTGTTAGTACTGATTGTGTCGGTGGCCGCCAGCGGCGCCTTCCTCAGAATAGTGACAGTGCAGCGCAGTTGGAAAGATGCCTATAACAAGCAGAAGGACCGCGCCGACGTAGCCGACCTGACCGCTGCAAATGATAAGATTGCATTGCAGAAAAAGATCGGCGAACTCGAGAAGGTGCGCGGGGAGTGTCTCGACCATCAGAAGGCCCTCGCCGATGAGAAGACCGCCCACGCCGCCGACAAGGCTGCTGCCGCGCAGGCCGCCGCGGTCCTGCAAGGGCACTTCGATGTCCTAAAGGCGTCCCTGACAAAACTCGAAAAGGACCTCGAAGCATCTCTGGCGATGAAGACCCAGCTTCTCGAGGAAAAGGCTGCGCTGGCCAAGGCCCTCGAAGTCGCCAACGAAGCGGGCAGGGGACTCAAGAAAGACTTCGACGAGGCGTCCGTTCAGATCCGCCGTCTGGACACCATGGTCAAACACTACGCTCTCCTGATAAAGGACCTCCGCGCCGAAAAGCAGGAACTGCAGGTCGAACTCGACAGCAGGCCCACCGGTCCGGTTGCAGGCAAGGACTCCCCTCCACCGGTGACCGCGCCTGGACAGGCCGTTTCCGGTAAGGTCACCGCGGTTCATGACGGTGTAGCCAGCATCAACATCGGGCGGGCCAAGGGCATAAAGGAAAAGATGATGCTTAAGGTCTTCCGCGGTGGAAAGTTTGTTTCGCACCTGCGAATTGACCTTGTAGAGCCCGATTCAGCCGCTGGTGTAATCCTCAATAAGAAGCTTGACGTCGTGCAGGGCGATGAAGTCGCCACGGACCTCAAGTAATCAGGAGCTGTTCGATCATGAGCCAATTACCGCCAAGCGGAACGATCCAGGTAAAGCCCCAGTCCAACATCTATACGTTGATGATGATCATAACCATTCTGGTGTTGTGCGTTGCTATCGGTTTCGTGATGCATAAGTTGATGTCACCGGCGCTTGAAGGCGGGTACGGGTTGAAGTTCGGCGAACTCTTCAATCCCGTTCAAGTGCCCAAGTAATCCCCCTTCAGAGGATCGTTCCGGCCTCGGGGGCCGCGGGCCTCGTTACCGTTGCCGGGGCGTTCTGAGTTTGGGGACGAGATAGCTCGGGTTTAACGGCGCCGCCGACCGATACGTACCTCCGGAAGTGATTTCTAAAAGCCGTTGTTAGCGAAGGGTCACCATGATCTTTGATCCCATACTTGGACTTTTCTCGATAGACATGGGTATCGACCTGGGTACCTGTAACACTCTGGTTTGCGTTCGGGGGCAGGGAATCGTCCTTAATGAACCCTCGGTGGTCGCCGTTAAACGCGGTACCAACCGGGTACTCCAAAACGGAAACGCCGTCGGGGTCGTCGCGAAAGAAATGCTCGGAAAAACTCCCGGGTCCATCAGCGCAATCAGGCCCATGAAAGACGGTGTCATCGCCGACTTCGATATCACCGAAGCCATGCTCGGATACTTCATCCGAAAAGTGCATCGAAGACGATCTCTGGTCAAACCGAGAGTTGTCATCGCGATACCATCGGGTATAACCGCCGTTGAAAAGCGAGCCGTACTCAATTCCGCCGAACGCGCCGGGGCAAGGCGGGTTTACCTCGTCGAAGAACCAATGGCCGCCGGTATCGGCGCCGAACTGCCTATCACCGAACCGACCGCATCCCTGGTAGTCGACATCGGGGGGGGCACCACCGAGGTCGCGATCATGTCACTGGCCGATATCAGTGTGTGCGAGTCGATCAGGGTCGCCGGCGATGATCTCGACGAGGCCATCGCCGCACACATGAAGAGAACCTACAATCTCATGATTGGCGAGCAGACTGCTGAGAAGATCAAAGTCAATATTGGCTCGGCCGCACCCATGGACGAAGAGATAACCCTCGAAGTTCGCGGTCGGGACATGATCTCGGGCCTGCCGAGAAAAACCGTCATCTCCTCCGAAGAGGTTCGCGACGCCCTGAAGGAACCGGTCGGGACGATTATCGACTGCGTCACCCGCACCCTCGAGAAAGCTGAACCCGAACTGGCCGCCGACCTCGTCGATAACGGGATCACCCTAGCCGGTGGAGGCGCGCTTCTAAAGGGCATGGACACCGTCCTGTCAAACGCAACCGGTCTAGACGTGCGAATCGCGGCAGAACCAATGTCGTGTGTCGCAAGGGGTACGGCTGTCTATCTGGAGAATCTCGAACTCTGGAAAGACACGATGGAAAGCGACGAAGACGAATTCTAGACCGTATTGATTCCACAGCACAAATGCCAGCTTCCCTTCGAACGACAGACGAGGATTGCTGCGTCGCCTCACTGCGGTAGACGGGTTAATTCATTCGGTCGGTTAGCCCATGTAATCCCCGTCCGGTTTTCGTCGGTTACGGGGCGGTTGAGTTCTCTTCGAGCAATTCAATCCTGAGGTGATTCAATGCGGTCCTGGCGGCCCGGAGTCGAATCTGCTCGCGCCGGGAGGCGAAAACGTGACGGAACACCCGGGTGGTATTCGGACCGGTCAGACCGATAAACACCAGCCCGACCGGTTTGTCCGGTGAGCCTCCGTCGGGTCCGGCTATTCCAGTGAGGCTCAGCGCCCAGTCACTGCCAAATCGCCCCCGTGCGCCTCGGGCCATTTCACGGGCCACCGGTTCGCTGACGGCGCCGCAATCGTCCAGCATCTCCTGGGGGACGCCCAGAATATCGCGCTTGGCGGTGTTGGCGTAGCAGACGGCGCTTCCGAGGAAGTATTGGCTTGCGCCGCTGAGAGACGTGATCATTTGCCCGACCAGACCACCGGTGCAGCTTTCGGCCAGTGAGAGCGTCTGTTTGCGACTTACCAGCAACTTTGCGACGACCGAAGCGAGCGTATCGTCAGCACTGCCGATAATCAGCGTGCCGAGTCGCCTGGTGAGTTCGGCGGACGTCCGGTCGGTAAGAGCGGCGGCCGCTGTCTTGCTGTCGCCGGTGGCGGTGATCCTCAGCGAGATCAGACCGCCGGAGACGGTAGTGCATACTATCACATCGCCCTGTCGATCGCCCAGAAGGTCGCCGATCACCTCGCAGAGGTCGGACTCTCCAAGTCCGAAGACTCGCACGACTTTGACTGCCACCGCCAGGGGCGACGGAGGCAGGAGGGCGGTGACGTACGATTCAAACATCGCGTGCATCTCGGCGGGCGGTCCGGGCATGCAGATCACCAGGGACTCACCGACCTTTGCCCTTATACCCGGAGCAGTCCCGATTTCGTTGTCTATCGGCCAGGCGCCCTGGGGAATCATCGCCTGTATTTTATTGGCCCGGACCATCCGGCGACCGCGGAGGCGGAAGAACTCCTCGATCCTGGCGAGGCATTTCTCGTCGACCACCAGTTTCGTTCCGAGCACATCGGCAAGTCCCCGGCGGGTCAGATCGTCCGGTGTCGGTCCGAGACCACCGGTGAGCACGACGACGTCAGCCTGTTCGGATGCCATGCGAATGGCTGACGCTATTTCAATTGCGTCGTCGCCAACGGTATGGTGGGAAACTGTCCGTATTCCCATCGCCAGGAGTTTTTCAGCGAGCCACGCCGAGTTAGTATTAACCGTTCGACCGCACGTGAGTTCATCGCCCGTGGATATCAGTATTGCTTTCATGACACAAATACTACCACGTCGGCGGCGTCGCGTGCGCTTTTTTCGCAGGTAGTGGGTTTCGGTTTGATCGGAAATCTCTATAATGCCCCTCCCATAGGTATGTATTGGAGACTTCGCTGAATGAAGGAACCGTATTCCAAGAGCGTTCTTTTATCTGTGCTTGCAACTGTGTTTGCAGGATGTATTCTGCTTTGCTCCGGTTGCGAACCCACCGGTAACCTGTACCTGCACCGCGGAGCGAGGTTTGCGGCCTCCGCGATATCGGATCCCCGCACCTGGCGTTTGTCCGGAGAGATTCGGGATGTTCGTCTTGCTGTTGACGGGGATCGTTCCACCGCCGCGGTAAGCAGATTGATACACGAGAACACGTCGATTACCATCGACTTGCGCAAGGCATGCTTGTTCAACGCTGTTTTCATCCACCACGGTTTGATGACAGACGGATATTGCGGTCGGGTAGCCGTACTGACCAGCCTGGACGGCAGGACGTACACGCCCCAGTTCGAGGCGCCTGGTACTCCCACGGTGACCAGTCTGCTCATCATAAAACCGGTCCTGGCCCGCTACGTTCGGTTGAAAGCCCTCAGGCAGGGCCCGGGGGCCTGGTCGATAGCGGAAATTTATCTGCAGTAGCATCCGATCCGTTTGGCGTGGTGGCAGGCGGATCAAACCGACCGATATCGCAATGAATCAACCACGTACAATTCAGAGCCACGCGAAATTGCGGTTGATCAATCCACGGAGCCCACTTACAACAATTGCAATGCCCGATCTGTTCGCCAGGATGACGTTTTCGCGTCGGGTCCTGTTTATGCCTCTGAACCTGGCGATCTGTGCCGCTGTCGTGCCCGACGGTTGGGATGTCGAGATCATCGACGAAAATGTCTCCGACAACCCTCACCTGCCGTCTTCCGAGGGAATCGATGCCGTGGGAATAGGGGCAATGACAACTCAGGCCACCCGCGCATATGCACTGGCCGATGAGTATCGGAAACTGGGCGTGCCTGTTATCATGGGAGGCATTCACCCCTCAGCCATGCCCGACGAGGCCCTGAACCACGCCTCAATTGTTTGCAGGGGCGATGCCGAAAGCACCTTGCCTCATGCCCTGAACGACCTGGCGGAGGGCACGACTCGCAGCATCTATGACTGGTCCGATTCCGATCCGGCGCCGATCGCCACGCCGCGAAAGGACCTCTTGAACCCGGCGGATTACCTTGTGTTCAATCCCATCCAGACCACTCGCGGATGCCCGCACAATTGCAGGTTTTGCACGACCCCTTCCATTTTCGGACGAAAGTTTCGCCAGAGGGATATCGGCGACATCGTCGCCGAGATTCGCCAGGCCAGGGACGAGTTCAACAGCCGGGTGTTTATCTTTTCCGACGATAATGTCGCCGGTAACCAGAAATGGGCGATGGAATTATTCGAGGCGATCACGCCTCTTGGCATCAAGTGGGCTTCGCAGTGTGACATTCTGATCGCTCGCAACGACAAGCTCCTGAAAGCAATGCGAAACAGCGGATGCCTGGGGGTGATACTCGGTCTGGAAAGCCCCAGTGCCTCGACGCTGCAGCAGGCCGGTAAACGCTTCGCCAGCGCAGAACGCTACATGCGCGACATCAGGCGGATACAGGCGCGGAGAATCAGTATATGGGGAAGTTTTATCTTCGGGTTTGATTCCGACTCGTGGCGAGAGTGCATGACCGCAGTCAGATTTGCCCGGAACGCCAAACTCTGCATGAGCTGCTATCCGATTCTCACCCCGTATCCAGGCACGGAGATATTCGATCAATACCGCGATGAAGGAAGGCTGCTGACTACTGACTGGGAATGTTATAACGGTGCGACGGTCGTTTTTCAGCCCAAGCGCATGAGCGTCGAGGAGCTGCGCCACGCCCAAATGGCCGCATTCAATGAGTTCTACAGTATTCCCAGCGCTTTCGCCCGCCTGGGGATCCTTCCGCTGAAAACCAACAGTTGGATGGCGAATATAGCAATCAATATGGGGCTTCAGTATTATTATTCCCGCAAGGGCAGGCCTAAACCGTATTTCCGCGACTTTCGGGTCTGGGATTCCCGGCGGAGAATCGCCCGCAGTCTCGGTCTGATCGGATCGGCACTTCCCCCTGACTGAACGCACGGAGTTTATCATGGAAAAGCATGATGATCGCGACCTTTCCCAGGCGCCGACCTCCCGGTCTGACGCCCATTCCGCGAACATGCTGTACGTGGGGATATTGCTGGTTGTCATAATTGGACTTTTGGCTGTCTTGTGGACCAGGGAGCGGCGTCTCCGCGTGGTGGCCGAGCAGAGGGCGGTCAGGCTGCACCACGAGAATCAGACACTGCGAAAAGCCATGGCGGCGATAGGGGTTTTCCAGTCGTCCGCGACGCGGCCCGGAGGGTCGTGAACGACGAGTTTTTCCTGCGCTCTTGCCGCCAGCCCCGCCCCGCGAGTATCATGCCTGACTTGGACTGGTTTCAGTACGAGGTCCGGATATGCAATTTGGCTTCAGGCTCAGCAAGAAGAGAGTGTTGTTTGCGCTGTTGGTGATCGCCGGCGCTACGTCCCTTTTGCGTTCGTGGGTCAGCGACGTACTGAGGATGCCCGCTGCTTGCGCGCTGGCGCCGGTAAGTGACTTCGTCAAGGCGTCAACGTCCGCGTTCAAGTCGGCGATGGCTGACCGCGAGGCCCCGGTGATGTCGGCGGCTGAGGCGGCCAGGCTGCGAAGGGAAGTTGACCAGTGGCGAAGCGCCGCGCAGGCGCGTTCATGGGGCGAGATACACTGGTGGGACAAGTATCGCAGGATCCAGAATACGCTAAACGCATATGGGGCGTCACTGAAAAGATGCGAACTGATTCCCGCGCGCGTGATCCTGGGCGAAGCCCTTCCCTACGGGCGATCACAAACAGTAGCGAAAGGAACGGTCCATGGCATCGAAAAGGGTATGCGTGTAGTCGATGTGCTCACCGACCGCTCCAAGGCGCTTCCCGCTGACGATCGGATGCGCGCGATTACCGGTTTCTCACCTGCCTCGGGCAAGCCCATTGCCGGTTCCGTGCTGGTCGGATGGGTAGAATCCGCCGGAAGTTTCACCGCGAGGATCAGGCTGGTTACAGACAAGCGGTTCGCGATCGATGCATGGCTGCAGCGAAAGATCGACCCGGGCAATCCGCGAAAAGTCACCGTCATGACATCCGAGGGCCCGACCGAGAAAACTCTTACTCGCAACGACAACAGGCTCGTAAAGGTAAATCTCAGCGGTGACGGGGAACGCGGTTTGATAACGGACACCATTCCCAAAGCTCATAACATCCGCGCCGGTGACTGGTTGTGGACCATCGGGCGGTCGGCGAAATTGCCTGTCCGGTTGCGGATAGGGGAGGTCACCACCGTTGTAAAATCGGTCAAAAACCCCAACTTCGTAATTGCGAAAGTTGCACCGGCAGCCAAACTTGGAAGGCTGCGAGACATCTTTATCGTCCGCTCGCTCGTCTCGCAATTACCTCCGTCGCGAGGAGGGAACTGACGCCAATGCGATGGATCCCCTTTGTAATACTGATCTACGTGGCCTTGTTGGTCCAGGTGGTTGTCGCGGCGCTTCCCGTTCGGTTTGGGTTTACCGGTGATATCGCACCGGACATTCCGGCGATACTCGCCGTGTTCTTCGCGTTGTCAGTTCGGGACCTCCACGATGCGATGCTGGCCGCCTGGTCGCTGGGTCTGGCGATGGATATTATGCTGTGCGGTATGGGCGGGATAGTGACGGCTGTTGGACCGATGCCCATCGCATATGCCCTGGGTTCGGGAATTATCTATCGTGTGCGCGAGGCGTTCTTTCGCGACAGGGCCCTGGCCAGGGCGATTCTGACGCTCGTTTTTTGTCTGACAGCTCATTTCCTTTGGGTCACGATTCAGACGCTCCTTGTCCTGGCGTGGTCGGCGTGGTGGTCGGCAGTCGCGAAAGCAATCGGGATTTCGATATATACAGCCGCTGTCGCGCCGCTCGTGTGCGTGGTGCTGCAGCGGTGCGGCGGGTGGTTTATTGCTACTCCCGCCAGACGGTCCAGGCGGAGATGACTCCTTGTACAAGAATCGCCTTAAAGTATTCATTGTCGTTGTGATACTCATGTTCGCGGGGGTCGTTATGCGCCTCGGTTACCTGCAGATCGTCAAAGGCGACGCCTACCGCCTCCAGTACGAAAAAATGCTGCAGAACATCGAGTCGCTCCCGGCGCTGCGGGGACGGATACTCGATCGCAACGGATATATACTGGCCTACGACGAACCGTGTTACTCGCTCTATCTCGACTATCGTCTCCTGACTTTCGACAAAAAATGGCAATACCGCCAGACCCGGTCCATTGCGCGAAAACTCTCGCTGTCGCCAGACCGCGCCGAAAAAGTATTTCGCCTCCGCGTCGACACCACTATGCGGTTCGCGAAAGAGGCCGCCAAACGGGCAAGAATGAAAGACCTGGGCGTCGCCGAGCTTTCGCCCAGCCAGGCCGCGGCGGCAGGGGAAGACCTCCAGAGCACGATTGCCCGAATCATCTGGCGCATGAAACAACAGGAGAAAATCGTCGGGATGACGGTTCGAGGTCAGCGCCAGGCCCACCGGGTCGTCACCGGTCTGGACGAGAACGCCGCCGTCGCCCTGCGAGGTAAAGTCGAAAAAACCGTCGGCGCGTCGATCCGCCCCGACAACCGGCGGAGATATCCATATCGCTCGACCGCCTGCCACATAATCGGTTTCACCACGCAGGTATGGAAGGAAGACCTCGATCGCTACAACATCTCTCCAACCGAGGGCGACTGGTTCGCGCGGAACAAAGTAAACTACCGAGACGGTGACAGGATCGGGCGAGGGGGGATCGAGATGATGTGCGAGCAATACCTCAGGGGGCAGCGAGGATATAGAGTCAGGCAGGACCGCAAGGTATCCCAGCACCGTCCGGCCTCTCAGGGTCAGGACGTTCATCTGACTGTTGATATTCGCCTTCAGAAGGATATCGAGGCACTGATGGGCGGAAGGAACGGATGCATAGTTGTGCTCGGCGTTCGCAACCGCGAGGTCCTGGCGATGGTTTCCGTGCCCACCTACGACATCAACCGATATCAGCAGGATTTCAATAAGCTGATCGGCGACAAGGTGAATCTTCCGCTGCTTCACAGGGCGGTAAAGAAGCTCTATCCGCCCGGATCGACGATGAAACCGCTGGCGGCGCTCGCGGCGTTGGGGGCGGGTTTGATCACGCCCGGTACGGAGTATACGTGCAGGGGGTATCTCCATAACCCCAACAGTTTCAGATGTTGGCACAGGCGGGGAGGGCACGGTAGCATCGATATGATCGAAGCCCTGAAACGAAGCTGCAATGTTTACTTCTACAATGTCGGTCAGGGCCTGGGGGTCGAAATGTTCGCTGACTGGCTTGGCGGGTTTGGACTGGCGGACAAGGCGGGAACCGGACTGCCCGAAGAACGCGCCGGGCACGTACCAACTCGCGGAACGGTGGGGGAAGCGCGACTCCTGGCAATCGGGCAGGGCCCGATGGATGCGACACCACTGCACGTAACCAACGCGATAGCCACCATAGCCGCCGGAGGCGAGTTTCGCTCCCCGATTATCGCCCTGGAGGGCGGTCCAAGGCCTGTGCGCCGTCAACTGCCCGTTCGGTCCGAACACGCCGAAGCCGTCAAGCTCGGAATGCGAAAGGTCGTGAGCGAATCGGGCGGTACGGCCAACAAGTACTTCCGCGCAAACATGCCCAGAACCGCCGTATGCGCCAAGACCGGTACCGCCACGGTCAGACCGCACGTACCGGATCTCAATGGTAACGGGCGTGTCGATCCCGAAGAGCGAGCTTCGAACATGGTGCTCCGCGGCGACATGGCATGGTGTGTCGGGTTTGCACCTTACAAGAACCCGAAATTCGCCTTCGCGGTCGTTGTCGAATACGTTACTGTCGGAGGCGGGGGCGCAAACGCCGGACCGATCGCAAGGGACCTCATCCACCTGCTGGAGAATCCGCAGTACGGATACCTCAAATAGCTCCGATGACAAATACTCTCAGACAATACCTCAGATACACCAGTTGGCCCATTATTACCGCCATGCTCGGGCTGATGATATGGGGCGTTTGCGCGATACATATTTCCGAAGAGGCCGGAGCGATGGGTTCGGCACAGGGATCTTACGGTATGGCGCACTGGGAGGTGCAGATGATCTATTGGGCGCCCGCACTGACCGCATTTGTGCTGATGTCGATCCTGCCGTATCAGAAGGTCGGGCGGGCGGCATACGTGCTGTTCGGTATTACGCTGGTCGTGTTGGTGGCGATGGTGGTAATCCCTCGTCTCCTGGGCGAGAGGCACGCGCTGGTGATAAACGTCCTCCCGGGCATTCGCGGTGCGCACCGGTGGATTAAAATCGGACCCATACAAATACAACCCTCCGAGATATCCAAACTCACCTACATCATCCTGCTGGCGTGGTACCTGCGATACGGCGATCACTATCGCAAGATCGGCGGTCTGGTCGTGCCGTTTGTCCTGACGCTGGTTCCGATGGCGCTTATCCTGAAGGAACCGGACCTCGGTACGAGCCTGCTGCTGCTTCCGACGCTATATGTGATGCTGTTTATGGCCGGCGCCAAATTGAAGCACCTGCTGGGTATCGTAGCCATCGCGACCGCAATGATATTCATGCCCGTCCCGGTGAAAGCGCCGCTCGACAGCAACGATCCCGAAGTCCAGACGCGCCGGGCGCTGTCGTACTGGTCCTTTGACTCCGGTGATGATGATTACGTGCTCTGCGCGGCGCCTCTGGCAATCATGAAATCGCACCAGCTCAAGCGGATCGACGGGTGGTTGAGGCAGGAGGAATCCGGTATCGCAAGGGGAATCGGATACCAGTTGCACCAGTCCAAGATGATCATGGGTTCGGGGCGCTGGACCGGGCGGAGCGACTGGAACAATACCGCCGCGTACTTCCAGATGCTCCCGGACGATCATACCGATTTCATCTTCTCGGTAATCGGGGGCCAGTGGGGCCTCCTGGGCTGCCTGGGCGTCCTGTTTCTCTACGGACTGATCTTCCTGTTCGGTGTGGAAATCGCAATTGTCACATACGATCCGTTCGGGCGCCTCCTGGCGGTGGGGGTCCTGGCGCTGCTGGCGTCGCAGATATTGATTAACATCGGGATGACGGTGGGACTGGGCCCGATCACGGGGATGACCCTTCCGCTGATCAGTTACGGGGGTTCGTCCCTGGTGGTCAATTGTGCGGCGCTGGGGCTGCTGGTAAACGTTGGTTATCACAGGCCTATGCTGCTGTCGCGGCGACCGTTCGAGCACGGCGAGAAACGATCCAAACCGCCGGCGCCCTACGGCCCGATAGCGGCCAACGGTCGACCGGACTTCCGCAGAATGTAGAAACCGTCCGCTGAGAAAACTCTTTGTCTTCGAGACCACCGGCGCTCTATCATGCGAGGGAAAGACAAGCGATTACTTATGTCCGACCATAAATTGCAGAGCAGTCCTGAATACTCGACACCTTTCGCTCCGCCCGCGGGCGCCTGGCCTGACAGGGAAGAACTGACTCTTGACGACGGTTATGTCACCGGTGTGTTCCACCACAGACCTCCTTCCGCCGGCGATCTTCCACCGGTGCTCTACCTCCATGGGATCCAGTCGCATCCGGGCTGGTTCTTCGCGTCGGCCGGGCAGCTTGCCGCAAACGGACACGATGTGTTTCAGGTCACCAGGCGAGGAAGCGGTGCAAATCGGTCCGACAGGGGGCACGCCCGCTCTGCCGGTGTGATACTCGACGACGTGCGTGCGGCCGTTCGATTTGTCCTCGAGCGGACCGGATCGAGGCGTCTGGCGTTGGTGGGCGTAAGCTGGGGCGGGAAGCTGGCTGCCGCCTGGTGCGCATCGTCGCAAGACACCGAAGCGATTGCTTCCCTTACACTACTTGCGCCGGGCATAGTGCCTCTCATCGACGTCTCGCCGGTAACCAAGCTGGCGATTGCGATGTGCCTGTTGTTTCGTCCGCGAACGCGTTTCGCCATACCGCTTGGTTCGCCTGAACTGTTCACCGACAACGAGTCCATGCAAGAGTTCCTCCGCTCGGACGAGTTGGCTTTGCATTGTGCGACGGCCCGGTTCATGTACTCAAGCCGCTGCCTCGATCGCCTGCTGAGTCGGGGGCGCAGCGGTCGGTTGACAATGCCCGTAACGCTGATCCTGTCGACGGGCGATCGCATCATAAACAGCGAGGCGACCGCCCGGTCGGTAATGCGATTGACGGGCGGGCGAGCCGAGGTTATATCGCTGAGCGGGGCGCACACGCTGGAATTCCAGGAAGACCCAAGCGCATTTCACCGGGCACTGCTGGCCGCCTGTCGAAAATGACACCGATCGCACGGGCGTATCATGTCTTCGTTCTGGAGTAGCTGGTGGACTTCCAGGTTACCGTCGCGCCGGGGCGAAGTTTCGTCATCGAAATGATAATCACGACCAGCGTGATGATACACGCCATGGAATACGTCACCGCCAGGGCGCCCGCATTCCCGAGCAGGCGGTAGTACCTGAAAATAACGCTCATCTGCATTGCGACTCCGGCGAGGCCCGCAATACCGCACACCAACGCCGCAATCGAACCGCCCGAGTGGAATCCCAGAAACCCCACCAGCGCCGCGGCGTACGGCAGGAGGCCCATCACCGCCATCAGCAGAAACGAGATCGTAAGACGTTTGAGCGTCCCGAACGTACCGAAGAAAATGCGAGACCAGCCTCGTATGATCTGCTTGAAGGACGTGTACATCCTGACGGTATACAGACCGTCACTTCGCAAAACGCGGAGCTTCTTGCCGCTCTTCTTGATGCGATCAGCCATGTGCATGTCTTCGTTGACCTGGTCTTTTACGGCTTCGTGCGTCCCGATCGCCTGGTAGACCTCGCGCCGCATCAGCATAAACGCGCCGTTGGCGTAAGCGTTGGGCTTGTCGGGATTGTTGACCTTGTTGGGGCTGAACCAGATCATCATCACACCGCTGCATACCGGTTGGATCACCTTTTCCCAGAAACCGTTCATCTCCAGGTCGGGCAGGATGCTGAAGAGGTCGATATCGTTGTCGAGAGCATACTTCAGCGCCACCGAGAGCGTTCGGTTGGACGTCTGGCGGCAATCGGCGTCGATCATGCATATCCACTCGCCGCTTGACTGGGCGATCCCCGTCTGCATCGCGTTGTTCTTTCCGCACCAGCCTTCGGGGAGATTCTCGATGTTCACCAACCGCAGGCGGGGATCTTCGGCGGCGATCCGTTCGACTATTTCGGCGGTATTATCGTCGCTGCGGTCGTTGCAGACTATCATCTCGAAGTTGGGATAATCCTGCCCCAGCATGGACCGAACGCACCGTTCGATGCAGGCTTCCTCATCCTTTGCGGCCACCATCACGCTAATCAG
>Ga0180434_10004287_pt1 | contig 17447 bp, 17 predicted proteins | sample SS_ome_7_FD_132453 | JGI IMG/M metagenome (GOLD analysis project Ga0180434, IMG submission 132453) | Hypersaline lake sediment archaeal communities from the Salton Sea, California, USA - SS_1_D_2 metaG | ecosystem: Environmental > Aquatic > Non-marine Saline and Alkaline > Hypersaline >...
AAGCAAGTACCCCATACCCCTGCCTTATACCATCGCGGAGGTGCCCAAGGGCTTTGGTCTGCCCAATGCGGGTACGAATGCCGCTCACAATCTGCCGCTTGGCAGTGACCTGATAAACGATGCTCTGTCACGTCAGGCGTTTAACTCCGGTGTTCGTCAGATATGGGTGCCGCCTGAAGAACTTAAAAGGGCGGTCCGAACGTTAGCAAACCATGAGCAGAAAAATCGGCCTTTGGAGCGAGACAATCCTCTGGCAACACGCCGAGTCTCTCAGCCAAAAGTACCCGAACTTGAATGGCACGATCCGAATGAAAAAGAAATTACATCTCCAATGCGAGCAGTCGACAGTGTTTTTTGTAAGATTGTAAAAGAGAATCCGGGTCTTCGTCCCCGAGTCGGCAATCCGGATGAGATAAGAAGTAACCGACTTGACAAAACTCTCGACATGCTAAAGCATAGAGTAACAGACCCGGAAGAAAATACTGCGGAAGCTATCGATGGCAATGTAATAACTGTGCTTAACGAAGAAGCTGCGGTCTCTGCTGCTCTTGCCAACAAGGGCGGCATTAATCTCGTGGCAAGCTACGAAGCTTTTGCAGTAAAGATGCTTGGTGCTTTACGGCAGGAAATTATCTTCGCCAGGCACCAGGCGGAAGCCGGGAATCCACCGGGCTGGCTTAGCATACCGATAATTGCCACCTCTCATACATGGGAAAACGGTAAAAATGAAATTTCCCATCAGGACCCGACCCTTTGTGAAGCGTTGATGTCGGAAATGTCGGACGTTTCGAGAGTCCTGTTTCCAGTCGATTGGAATACGGCTGCGGCCGCTTTAGAAGCCGTTTATCAAAGCAACGGTCAGGTCTGGACAATGGTTATTGCAAAGCGTCCGATACCGGAAATATTTACAGTAGAGCTGGCAAAACAGTTGATTAAAGAAGGCGCCGTTTACTTCCAAAAACACGAAAAGCCCGATCTAATAATTACATGTATCGGTATCTATCAGCTATTGGAGGCCAAAAAAGCGTCAAAGCGGCTTACGGCCAAAGGACTTGCAAACAATGTGATTTGCATGGTCGAGCCGGGAAGATTTCGCCAGCCGCGTGACAACAGAGAAAACCGGTGTATGGTCTCGGATGACATGAGATACGAACTTTTCCCCGATTCCACAAAGGCCAGAATATTTATCAGTCATACGCGTCCGGAATCTATTATCGGCGTGCTTCGGTCTTTGGACACTGGAGGCAAGTACACCCGGACTCTCGGTTATCTCAACCGGGGAGGCACATTCGATGTTTTTGGGATGCTTTTTGCTAACAAGTGTACATGGGCTCACATCGTTGCTGCAGCCGCCGAGATCGTCGACCGCAAACCCGATGATTTCCTATCCCGTGATGAGCTAAAAGCCATAAAAGGTAAAGGGGATCCGGAAGTACTTAAATCGTCTGTTGCCAGCTCTTTTGGATAAAGTCAGATTTTGATATCCGTGAAAGACAACCAATATTAAAAAGGAGATTTACAATGACAGTAGAATTAGAAAAAGAAAGCAACGCAAAAATCTTAAACATTAAAGTCAACGGCACACTTTCCAAAAAAGATTATGAAAAATTCGTGCCGGAAGCTGAGCAGTTAATTGAAAAGTCGGGCAAGATACGAATCCTATTCGAGATGCAGGATTTTCACGGATGGCAGGCGGGAGCTTTATGGGAAGATGTAAAGTTTGACGTCAAGCACTTCTCAGATATAGAACGCCTGGCATTCGTAGGGGATAAGGCCTGGGAGAAAGGCATGAGTGTGTTTTGCCGGCCGTTTACAACGGCGCAGATTAGGTTTTTCGAGCCGGAGCAACGTCAAGAAGCTATTGAGTGGCTCGAGTCTTAAGAAAAAATATTGAGGTTTATCTGATGAGAGTGCTTGTGATTAACTGCGGCAGCTCTTCTTTGAAATATCAGGTGCGCCGGATGCCGGAAAATGTGATTCTGGCGAACGGATTGGTCGATCGTATCGGAAAAAAAGAGTCCGAGCTGAAACACTCATCTGGACAAAGAGAAAGCAAGAAAACACTTTCTGTGACCGACCACCAAGCTGGAATTTCTCTCATTATCAAATTGCTAACTGACAATGATACAGGCGTGGTTTCAGATTTGAAGGAAATCGGCGCCGTAGGCCATCGCGTCGTTCATGGCGGAGACGAGGCGACCGGATCAGTTATCATAGACGATGAGGTTGTCTCTGCAATTAAAGACTATACATTGTTGGCCCCGCTGCATAATCCGCCGGATCTGGAAGCTATCGACGCGCTTAGATTCAGGCTGCCGGACATACCTCATGTGGCCTGTTTTGATACGGCATTTCACCAGACAATTCCGCAGGTTGCCCATATGTATGCACTGCCCCGGGAAATCCGTGAAGTCTATGGTATCCGCAAATATGGTTTTCACGGCATTTCTCATCGCTACATCGCATCAAGAGCGGCGGAATTTATCGGCTGTCAGAGCCATGAAATCAATGCAATTACATGTCACCTGGGCAACGGCTGCTCAGTAACGGCCGTCAGGAACGGCAGGTCCGTTGATACATCGATGGGTTTTACGCCTCTTGATGGCCTCGTAATGGGAAGCCGGCCCGGAAATCTTGATCCCGGGATTTTACTGTATCTTTGCGCTAAAGGTTACCAGATAAATCAACTGAATGAAATTTTGAACAAACGCAGCGGGTTATTAGGTTTGTCCGGCATCTCAAATGATATGCGTGAGATTCTGGCAGCAGTCGAAAAGGGTAAGAGCCAGGCCAGGCTCGCTTTTGATATCTTCTGCTATCGACTGCGAAAATACATCGGAGCCTACGCAGTTGTTCTGGGAAAGCTTGATGTTCTTGCATTTTCAGGTGGAATCGGAGAAAATGTGCCACAGATACGCTCGGAAACCTGCAAAGATTTGAGACAGATCGGTGTAGAAATAGACGAGAACATTAATATGGCTGCCGTTAAAAAAGAAGCAGACATCAGTGCGGCTAACAGCCGGGTGAAGGTATTAGTTATACCTTCGGATGAAGAATCTGTAATTGCAAGCGACACGTATCAATTGGCCAAAGGACACAGGATATGAAAACACAAGGCTCCGATTTAATTTCACACCCGTGGTCTCTGTCGGTTTCTGATGCACTCGAAAGACTTGACGTAAGTCTGGATGAGGGATTAAGCGGAAGCAACGTTACAGAACGCCGAAAAATATACGGCGCGAACAGTCTAAAGGAAACAAAGAAGAAAAGTCTTTGGCTGATATTATTCGAGCAACTGAAAAGCTTGATCGTTCTACTGCTCGCGGCGGCCGCGATTCTGTCGGCTTTCTTTCACGAGTGGATGGATGCTGGCGCTATTACGGTAGTTATTATCATCAATACTATCATTGGCTTTGTGATGGAACTAAAGGCTGTACGGTCGATGGAGTCACTTCGAAGAATCGATCGAATCACCGCTCGTGTTCGACGAGCCGGACGGATTGAAGAAATCGCTGCACGTGACCTGGTTCCGGGGGACATCGTAGTGCTCGAAGGTGGAGACATAGTCAGCGCCGACATGAGGCTGGCACGGATCTCCAAATTGCAGGTTGATGAATCCGTTCTTACCGGTGAGTCCATGCCGGTTAGCAAACAAACCTCTTCGGTTGAAGAGAACACGCTGCTGGCCGAGAGACGTTGTATGCTTTATAAGGGCACGGCAGTGACGCGCGGTTCTGCTGAGGCTCTCGTGGTCGCCGCGGGGATGAATACCGAACTCGGCCAGATTACCTCGCTTGTTGAGCAGGCACAAGAGACAGCCACTCCTCTTGAGAAGCGACTGGATCGATTGGGCAGAAATCTGATTTGGGCCACTCTGATTATTATGATCATCGTTGCAACCGCAGGCATCATCAGGGGTAAAGAAATCCTTCTAATGATAGAGACGGCAATCGCCCTTGCGGTGGCCGCCATACCGGAGGGATTACCGATCGTTGCGACCATTGCGCTATCGCGGGGTATGTTACGCATGGCTCGCCGCAACGCCCTTGTTAACCACCTCTCAGCCGTCGAGACCCTCGGCAGTACTACAGTCATCTGCACAGACAAGACCGGAACATTGACCGAGAATAGAATGACTGTGACGCGGTTTCTTTTACATTCAGTGCAAATTTCAGTCGAGCGAAGTCAAGAACAGGACAAGGCGCAGTTTAAGAAGGATAGCGAGTTTATTGATCCATCGGACGACGCAATTCTGATAAAAGCTCTTGAGATAGGCGTTCTATGCAACAACGCTTCGCTGTCTGAAGACGAGGCTGATCCGGAGAAAGCCTCAGGAGATCCGCTGGAAGTTGCCTTGCTGGAAGTAGCAGAGCGGGCCGGAATTGACTATAAGCATATAAATGAGGACCATCCGGAAGAGCGGGAGGAGGCATTTGATCCGGACATCAAAATGATGGCAACATATAATCATGACAATGGTCGCTACCGAGTGGCGGTAAAGGGGGCCCCGGAAGCCGTTCTGAACTGCTGCTCATCGGTTCTTACGCCGGATGGTTCACTGGGCTTGACGACCGAGCAGCGGCAGTGGTGGGCCGAGCACAACGAACAAATGGCTCAAGAAGGGCTTCGCGTTCTGGCCGTAGCTCAAAAGTATGTAGATTCTATTGATGTCAGACCATATGAGGATTTGGAAATAATCGGTTTACTGGGTATGTCGGATCCGCCAAGACAAGATGTTAGTAAAGCCATTCAAACCTGCCGCAGGGCGGGTATAAAAGTAGTTATGATTACCGGCGATCAGGCCAAGACGGCGTCCAGTATTGCCGCCGCTGTAGGTTTAACTGATGACGCCGATGCGGAAGTTATTGCCGGACAAGACATCAGGCTTAAAGAAGAACTATCTAAGGACGAGCGGAACCGGTTCTTGAATTGCTCTGTTTTTGCCCGTGTCAGTCCAAAGCAAAAACTTGATTTAATAGACCTCCATCAGCACGCCGGTTCGGTAGTTGCGATGACGGGCGATGGTGTGAATGATGCTCCGGCTTTGAAAAAAGCGGACATCGGAGTGGCTATGGGGCTGCGCGGCACTCAGGTAGCCTGTGAAGCTTCGGATATGGTGTTACTTGATGATGCTTTTTCAACTATCGTCCTGGCCGTTAAAGAAGGCCGGATTATATTTGGCAACATAATAAAGTTTGTGCTGTATCTGTTATCGTGTAATGTTTCCGAGATCATGACGGTTTTTGCCGCCTCACTTGTCAACGCGCCGCTGCCGATCTTACCGCTGCAAATACTGTTTTTAAATCTGGTGACGGATGTTTTTCCCGCTCTTTCATTAGGAATTGGTAAAGGTGATCCACAGGTAATGGAATACAAACCACGCGATCCAAACAAGCCTATTTTGTCCATTGGCCATTGGTTTACCGTAGCAGGTTACGGTGCGCTGATTACATGCTCTGTGCTGGCTTCTTTTGCCGGGGCAATTTTTTTGCTTGACTTCTCTGGCTCTCAGGCGGTTACGGTCTCGTTTCTTACTCTGGCCTTTGCCCAGCTCTGGCATATTTTTAACATGCGTCAAGCAGGTTCCAGCGTCCTGAGAAACGAGATTACCCGCAATGGATTTGTCTGGGGTGCCCTGTTGCTTTGTACGGGCCTTCTACTGACGGCGGTTTATGTCCCTGTAATTTCGCGTGTTTTAAAGATAACCACTCCGGGAATCGATGGCTGGCTGCTCATATTGCCGATGAGTCTTGTACCCTTGGTAGCGGGACAAGTCATAAAAACAATTCGTCATCGAGAGAGAATGTGAGCTTAATCCATCTTTTCTGCTGTATATCTTAACGTAATGAAATTGTCTAAGCAAAGCCTGCATGGAAACATATCTTTTATGAAAAATGGGCCCTCAGCGATGCGCCAAGGGCCCTATTCAAGAACCCCGGTTATGGCATCATAGACTTCGATGCTCCCCGGGGGTTAGACTTCAATCAGAGATACTATACGGTATAAGAAGATTTCGCAAAACATCCGCTGATGCCCTAAGAGCCTCGTCTTCTTCAGCGGGGAGCTTTGCGTCAATGATCCGCTCGATACCATTTTCTCCCACGACACAAGGAACACTCAAACACAAATCTTTTATACCATATTCGCCTTCCAGCTTTACAGAAACCGTTAAAACACTGTGCTCATCTCGCAGTATTGCTTCGGAGATTCTTACGAGAGACATGCCGATACCGTAATATGTGGAGCCTTTATAGTCGATGATATGATACGCGGAATCCCGGACCTGCTCGGAAATCCGTTTGTGCTCACGGCGAGAGTTACAGCCTTGACAAATCCGGCAGTAATGTTTAATGGGAACCCCAGCAATGTGTGCCATACTCCATGCAACCACCTCGCTGTCACCATGCTCGCCAAGCACGTAAGCGTGTACGTTCCTGGCGTCTACTCTACAGTGCTCGCTGAGCATATACTTGAGCCTGGCGGAATCCAGTACGGTTCCTGAGCCCAGCACACGCTGTCTCGGCCAGCCGAGATAATCAAGAGCGACATAAGTAAGAGTATCAACGGGATTCGTTACCATTATCAAAACGGCTTTGGTGGGGTGGTTTTCGATTTGCCCGCAGATCGATTTGATGATGGAAGCGTTATTCTTAACCATGTCGGTTCGGGACTGGCCGGACTTTTGTTTTGCACCTGCGGTAATAACAATAATATGGGCGTCGCGGCAGTCGGAGTAACTGCCGGCATGAATCGAGACCGGTGGGATAAAAGGCAGGCCATGAGACAGGTCCATTACTTCACCGGCAACCACCTTATCGTCAAGATCTATCAAGGCAATTTCCGACACCAGGCCGGTCTGGAGTAAGGCATAGATATATGCCGTCCCCACAGAACCGGCTCCAATTATGACAACCTTCCGCCGCTTGGCTTCCATCTTTGAATTACTTACTTAAATGTTCACGTTCGGCCTTCTATAGTTTATATGAAACGACGACCGATGGGTAGTACTTATTTCTCGTCCCGAAGTGCTTTGACCTTTTCTGAGTCACACGTCAAAGCCAAGTGTCCGCAGTCCATACAAAGGCTGGCTGCAACATCTACGTTTGCAGTCTTTAACTTCAGAAATTTTGCTCCTTCAGGACGAAAATGTATCTTCCCTGTCGAACCGAGTGATCCGGATTCCATATTCGTGCTGTTACAAATTGGACATGTTTGTGGCTTGTTCATATTCAATGCTCCTTTCATAAAAGAATTTTACAATGAAATTACTCTTCTTCCAGGTCGATTTTGAGTGATAAAAATTTCAGCATGTCTTTTAAAGTGACTATCCCGACCAGATGGTTTTGCTCGGTAACCATAAACCGGCTGTTTCCAGTCTTGTTCATTTGTGATAACACCTTCATAACATCTGTATCCGGAGAAATTGTGTTTGTTTGAGAACATGGCTTGGTCACATCTGAAACGGTATGTTTGGCCCATTGGTCTCGGGGTAGCTCTTTAACTTGATTCGTGTCGACACACCCTTTGAGCTCACCGTTATCTACAACCGGAAACATTTTATAGTGAAATTTATAGAAGTAGTCATTGACAAGCTGTTCAACCGATACCGAAGAAGGTATTGTGACAGGTTCGGGTTTCATAAAATGCCCGATCTGCTCGCCAGCAAGCGATTTTCTAAGTAAAAGCTGCCTATACGACATCTGTGAGGCCCATCGAATAAACATGCCAATGAGGAAGTACCACATGCCACCGATGAATCCTCCCAAAATGAAGGTCATTATTCCAATTATAATAAAGAACAGTCCGACGGCTGATCCCAACCCGGAGGCAACGTGAGTTGCCCATCGGAGATTCCCCTTGACCTTCCACAAAACCGCGCGTAATATCCTGCCGCCGTCCAATGGAAACGCCGGCAAAAGATTGAAACCTGCGAGGATGAAATTTAGCCACACCAAATACTTTAATACGCCGGTTACAGGTCCCGGCCAGCTCATTTTCCCGCTGGCAAGCACAGCGGCCGCTATCAACAGACCTAGGATCGCACTGGAGACAGGACCCATCACTGCCATGAGAAATTCAGCCTTCGGACTCTTTGGTTCCTCGTTCATTTCCGCAACGCCGCCGAAGATAAACAGGGTGATGCCTTTGATGGGAAGACCGAAGCGGCGAGCCACTATGGAGTGGCAGAATTCGTGAAAGATGATAGAGGCAAACAAACCCAGAGCGCCGGCTATACCCATCCACCAATAAGTTATGTTGGAATAGCCCTCGAAATAATTGGGAAAGAGCCCTTTCGCCAATGACCAGGTTATCAGCACGGCTAAAATGATCCAAGTTACGTCAACACTGACTTTAAAGCCAAATAAACTGAACAAGTGAATTTTTTTGCCAAACATTTATAGGCTCCAAAAAACAAACATACTCATATTTTCGAGTATAATACATGATTATAATATATTAGAAAATAGGGGAATTACCTAATATGGACTTCGCAAATCCTTAATTCGACGAGGGTTCACATGTTTTGCTTGCCGGAATATGAAGTTTGACGTAGTATTGAAAGATGGATTTATAGAGAAACGGTTGCACACAATGAATTATGAAAATTTGAAAGGAAGAACAAATGTTTGAGACATTGGATAAAATGATGCTTGCAGGTCTTGGGGCCATTTCCATGACCAGCGAACGGGCTGAAAAAATCTTTGATGAATACGTCAGCCGGGGCAAGATTGAGAAGGAAAGTCGAACTGGATTCGTCAAAGCGATAATGGACGAGGCGGACAAGAATCGCGCCGAGCTAGAGAAACTTATTGCTAAGCAGATCAAGGAGACTGTGGAGCACCTTAACCTTCCAACTCGCGATGATTTACAGCGCCTTGAGCAGAAAATTGACAAGCTTTCAAACAAGGAGTAATTGTTCTTGGGAGTCCTGAAGTTCCATTTGAGCGGCACTTTTGATCGCTTGCGGTGCTACCGTCACATTATGGCCGTGCTGGCTAAATATGGTTTCGGAGAAGTGACGGGGGCACTGCGTTCGCGCTTATCACTCAGACTCGGAGAAAAGACCACTCCGTCACACTTCGATCCGGCGGTTTCGACGGGTAGCCGACCGGCCCGGGTACGTATGGCTCTGGAGGAATTAGGCCCCACTTTCATCAAACTGGGACAACTTTTGAGCACGCGCCCTGACTTGATATCGCCCGAGTATATAAAGGAATTGGAGCACCTGCAGGATCAGGTATCGCCGGAGCCACCGGACAAAATTATGGCCCAACTCCAGCGAGAACTTGGAGGTCAAATCGAGAGCATATTCAAGAAATTCGATGAACAACCTATTGCCGCCGGCAGCATTGCGCAAATCCACCGGGCGATTACGCGTGACGGCTTGCATGTTGCGGTTAAGGTACGACGTCCAGACATCGTTGAGACGATCCGCGCCGAGAGTGAGATTCTCCAGGACCTTGCTGGAGTGCTCAAAAGTGCCTTGTTTGGAAACGAAACTATTGATTTGGAGGATATGGTTGCCGAATTTACGGAAGCCGTAACAAGAGAGACCGACCTGGCAAACGAACGGCGTAACCAGTTGCGTTTCTCAAGACAATTTGCCGACGACCCATCCGTACATATCCCGGAGGTTTATGAGGACTATTCCACTGCTGGGGTTCTTACAATGGAATACATAGAGGGTATCAAACCAACGAACAAGCAGGCAATCATAGAACGTGGATTGGATTTTCCGACACTGGCGCGCCGTGTCACCCAGTTCGTTCTCAGACAAATGTTCGAGTTCGGTTTTTTCCATACGGACCCTCATCCAGGTAATTTCTTTCTGCTACCGGAAAATGTGCTGGTTCCGATAGACTTCGGACAGGTGGCGCGGCTATCCATGCAGGACCGCAGATTCTTCAATGAAATAGTCTTATCGATAGTGGACCGGGATGCTACGAATATCGTACGCTCTCTGGAGCGTGACGATATGTTGGATGAGCGAACTGATCTCCACAAGCTAACAGCCGATATCGAACAGTTGATTGACACTTATCATGACTTTCGCCTCAAAGACATTCCTTTTGGCACGATAGGCATGAAGACCTTTGATTTATTTCGACACAATCATGTTCGTCCGCCAACTCAATTCACATTGATGCTCAAAAGCATGATGACTATTGAATCATTGGCAACTTCATTGGATCCAGAGTGCAGACTCATAGAAGCACTCAAGCCCTACGCCCAGCGATCCAGTCTTCGGGATTTAGAGCCCAAACAGATACTTCGCAACGTACGAAAGGCCATGCATGGCGCAGGCGATCTTGCTTCAAGACTGCCTGAAGACATAAATTCAGTCCTTACCAAGCTTAGGCAAGGCAAGTTCCAGGTTCGTGTTCAACATGAACATCTTGAGAACTTGACGAAGACGTTAGATAAAAGTTCAAACCGGGTTAGCTTTGCTCTGATTATCGCAGCTCTACTGGTAGCTTCCAGCCTCTTGGTTGCGCAAGAAGGAATGGTGCTTGGAATATTAAGCTTCCAAAACATGGGTATGCTCGGTTATATCATTGCAGCCATCATCGGAATCTGGCTGGTGATATCTATCATCCGAAGTCGTCATATATAAGCTGAACAGCAGCATTTCAATGTAACGTCACGAGTCTCTTATGATCTTACTCCTTTTTATCTCTTATTCTGTTTATGGTAAGGGATATCAACAGATGGATACTGCTTTACAATAAACGAACTATTTCACTGGACTTGTGCGATTGCATGTAAAGCGAATTGGCTTTAACTCAGCTCATTTGCTCCGAGTGGTTCTGCATCTGGATTTAACAGCTTCGACTTTCTGAACAAATTTCTCTGGGCTGTACTTATCGAATTTCTTGTGCGCTTTAGCGATCCATTTAATCGTGTTCTGTCTGTATGTAATAGCCTGTTTCGGCATTTTGGCCAATGTGACTTGTAAGACTTTCATTGCCTTTTCGAACTCAGATCTCTTAAGTTCAAATTTCATTCCATATTCTGTTGAAGCTGTATTGGCATTGACTTTCAAGGCTTTCAGGAGTTCGGTTCTTCTTGTTTTCCTAATCTCAACTAATATAGCTTTGATCTGCTGAGATAGGAGCGATATTTGCCTTTTGATTTCCTTGATTTCTTCTCTGCTGGATTCTTCGACAGAAGATTCAACATCTGACCTTTGTTCTTTATGATGCGTTTCTACACCTGTATTCATTTTATACATTCTATACATATCTATTATCCAAGTGATACTGTCACGGCATTGTCTACCGTATCTCACAACAAAGATGATGCTGCCAAATATAAGTGCTGTAAGAATTCCAAAATTCCAATTTGATATTGCCAAAGGCATACTTGTCGTTGACATAACCTCTCCTTCTCAAACAGGAATTGATATGACTACCGACTCAGTCAACTCGATTGTCTGTATTTTGTTTGTCATTTTCTTTTTCGTTAACATTCTTTCGCCTGAACATATGGGCAAGCTTCAAAAGTGTTCTCCTATTATCCGACGCCATTGGCCATCAGGATTCTCTATGTATCCTATAGCAGGATTAGGTGTCACTCGTTGGGTTTCCTGCCGGTTCCACATGAATCGTCTCGTCTTTTTTTGCTGCAGTGGGGATACGGCTCCGATTGAGACTTGAGTCGAAGGCCAATTAAGGATATTTTCGCGTTGAGTTCATCAAACAATTCAAACTAATGGTCTTCAGTATTTATATAGAGTCCGGGAAAATCCTTTTTTACAAATTCAAATATCTGCTTAAGAGCCAAAATGAACTCCGCAACTTGAAAATTTTTAGAACTGGGATTTTCCATATACCCTTCTCTAAACCGGAATTTCTCATATGCACTTAATTGAGACACTCCTACTTGCCACTAGTTCAATAATGCAAAGACTTCATCTCAATTTCAACAATTTTCCATCAGGTCCAACATGCAGTGCCGGCAAAAAGGCTAAAAAGGCAATGCACTTGCGTCAAGAACCTGTTTTCTTCTGCTATTCCTGGTTACTGTAGGTCAGACTGAGTATCTCATCAAGCTCTCGATAAGCCAGCAGGCCAGCGTTACTTTAGGCCTTGTTCCCGTGAAACTCAAGCTTCAACTTACGAGTAAAAACGAGCTTTAGAGCATCCTTGTCTGTTTCACCAACAGGGATCTCCCATAAAGAATGGCTGAAACTGGCTTGAGTTGTCTCCATAGGCTTTATACTTTCAAATTCAACTACGTTTGCTACTCCCTACTTGGGAAATCCGGACTCAGTGCTTTGCTGAGCCATATTCAGGCATTCCCCGATACAAACGATAAGATGCAGTACGTATAATTAATATTAGAGACATTAAAAATCAGGTAGTAAAAGAAAAAGACAACCATGAACAAGTTTAAAAATTAATACCTGGAGGTGAATAAATATGACTGACCGAAAAGGCTTTACATTGATAGAGCTTTTAGTAGTAATAGCGATCATCGCCTTGCTGCTATCCATATTAATGCCTGCTCTGCAGCGTGCGCGTGAGCAAGGCAAGCGCGTTGTATGTATGTGCAACTTGAAACAGTTGACCCTGGCCTGGATAATGTATGCTGATGAGAATGACGGTAAAATCGTCAACGGTATGGGAGGTATTGATCGCCCCGACGAGAAGGCTTGGGTGGGTAAATGCTGGGCCGACGATTACGGCAGTGGTGGCCAGCTATCCGAACGTGAGCAGATTAGAGCTATCCGGGACGGTGCATTGTTCACGTATTGTAAGGACACGGACCTCTATCGCTGTCCGACGGGATATCGGGGTGAAATGCTTACATATGCGGTCATGGATTCAATGAATGGTCTGGCACGGGAAGGCACCGAAAAACCCGGAGTGTGGATCAAGAATAGATTTGAGATTTCACAGCCTGTTTATCGAGCCCTATTTATCGATGAGGGTTGGGTGACTCCGGACAGCTTTGCCGTGCACTATGTACAGGAGCAATGGTGGGATGATCCGCCGGTTCGGCATGGAGACGGTACTACCCTCTCTTTCGCAGATGGGCACGCCGATCACTGGAAATGGAAAGGAATCGATACTATTAGAATGGGCAGAGAACGTGAACGGGGCCACCCCGGCAACCACTATTCGCCGACAACACGAGCCGGCTATGAAGACCTTTATAAAGTGCAAGAAGCAACTTGGGGGGACCTCGGATATACGCCAAGCTATTGATTAATATGACGGATAGAGCGTGCATGGAGATGAAGTATTTCTTTATCTTGAGTTCTTAATGGACGATTTAAGCATCGGATCGTTATTGTTGTTGAAAAGAGTGTATCATGGGAAAGACAAAAGACAAAAAGCCCAGAAAAAGGTGGACCGCAGAGGAGGTTGGGTATCTCAGACGAAACTTCTCTCGCAAAGGTGTCGATAAACTCGCGAAGGAATTATCAAGGCCTGCCTCAAGCGTTAAGGCGGCGGCCTGTGCACTCGGTCTAATAAAAGGCGAGGAATATTCTGGGCGATATGATACTATATGAAAACGAAAATTTGAGAAGTGAACTAACTTTTTAGAACCTTATTAATTCCGCTGATAAGGAACTTCATAAAATGGCCGAGTATGAGGAAGCCAAGGGATACTGTCGGACGTGCGAAAAGCAGGTGCGAATAAGGCGCAAAGGAACCAATCATGTACTGCATTTGATCCTGACGTTGCTAACGGGGGGAATCTGGGTCATAGTCTGGGTAATGTGTGCCATCAAGGTTGATGGGTGGCGTTGTTCCCAATGCGGAGAGAAGGCAAGCCGCTTGTCAGATGATAGAAGATAATATGTCCTGATATTTGGTTATATTCCGATCCCCCATCCTCTACATCCTGCTTTAATGATGCGGGTTATTCCGGATTATTTTTAAGAATTATGGTTTAACAAGTCTTCAAGAATCCTATCTACAACCACATTCAGCTTCTCAGCAACACAGTATCTTCCCTCAACAAGCTGACGTCGTATCTTAAGAACCCTCTCGGTCCTGATTTCTGGAGCATGGTTAGCTGTAGCAATTGTGTGGTCTGATTCCCGATAGTCAAAACAGGCAATCGAATTCATAATAATAGCTCTCTGAAAATTTAATCAAATTATCATCTATAAAATTCCATCGGCTAAGAACTTCAAATTCACTCATAGGCAATATTCTTAAAAACTAATAGGGAATAACTTAATTGTCTTGAACAAAACTTATCGGAATGAATTCAACTTTCTTGATTATTGGTGTTGGGAAGAAAATATAATTATGTAGCATTTTGCCGTTCCTTCGGCTACAAATACCCTAACTCTTATGGAGTAGAATAGACAAGCTAAGTTAGTCAAATTAATAACAGGGAGAAAATACCAATGGCTCCCATCATTGGAATAATTGCATTTTTAACAGTTCTTGCTTTGTCACTGATTTTGACCAGAGTTGCAACAGTGGCCCTCACGATGACAGGATTGTCCCAGGAGGTAGCCAAATTTCAAGCTCGTTCTGCTTTCACCGGTACGGGCTTTACGACCAAAGAGACTGAGAATGTGGTCAATCATCCTGTACGACGCAGGATCATTAGTATGCTGATGATTATCAGAAGCGCAGGTTTGGTCACTATAATCTTATCTTTGATACTCTCATTAACGGGATTTACCAAAGGACCCCAGGTTCTTGTAAGGTTGGCTTGGCTGGTCGGTGGTGTACTTCTATTATGGATATTGGCCAGCAGTAAAATCCTCGAACAATACATTGCGATAGCGATAAAGTGGGCTCTGGGTCGATTCACAGACTTAGACACGAGGGATTATGCAAGTCTGCTGAGATTATCCGGTGACTACAGTGTTATGGAACTTCAAGTAGAAAAGAATGACTGGTTATCCGAACAGGAATTAATGGAATGTAAATTACGAGATGAAGGAATCTCTGTGCTGGGAATCGTTCGAGAAAATGGTGATTATGTCGGTGTGCCAAAGGGAAGCACAAAACTGCACGGGGGAGATACTGCAATACTTTACGGCAGGATCGATGACCTTCACGCCTTGGACAAAAGACAAAAAGACATCTCAGGAAATCAGGCTCATGAAGAAGCTAAAGATAGCCAGAAAAAGCATCTGGAACAACAGGACAGACAGGAACAAAAGTATGAAAAAGAAAGAAGCGAAAAACTGGTCTAAGAGCTTGATTAATAATCTTACTTGAATCCACCTTCCCTATCTTGCCGAAATGCTGAAACGCCAGCAATCTCAGAGTGTTTGTCCATACTATCATGTGGATTCCGTCTCCCGGCTTAGAGTTGCTTGGTTTTTGCGAACCGATAACGCAAATACTACCATTGGCCAACCACTAAGCAACAATTCTATCCCGACCAACAACCCAATCATCCACGTTGCAGTGCCGGGTAGTCCTATCCATATAACAGCGCTTAGAAAGACAGCGACAAGCCCGCTAATCATGAGCCAGCCCCAGCTTGGAAAAGGTCTGAGACTGAGCGCCAGAGCGATCTTAAAAGCTCCTACAATTGCAAACATGACCGCCAGCAATAAGGTCAATGTCAGCACACCGCGGAGGGGAAAGGCCAGCAACAATATTCCCACCAGGCCGTACAGCGCTGCACCCAATAGTCTCAAAGCCATTCCTTTTGTCTGTTGGGATTTGAAAGCATGCACGACCTGTGTTATGCCAGCCACCAAAAGGATTATCGCAAGCAACGCTTCAATAGTCATAGTTGCCACGAAAGGAAGAAAAATCGCAGCCAGACCTAAGATAATCATAATAGTCCCTGTCCAGAGCAGCCAGCGCCAAATCTTAAAATCCGTGTCCTGAATACCTGGCACTGAGCCGATCTGCTCGATATTTGTGAAATCTTTCATGATAATTCTCCATTCGAATTAGCTTTTTGTTAATTTTATTTATTTAACGCACTCAAAAACTATAACTTTCTTAAGATTAATAAAATAGGGCATTTGCCTAATTTTGGGTTGTTAAATACTGATTTTGTTATTTTCAATTTCAATCGATAAATGGGTGAGATTCATATATACAAATTAAGCAATCGGAGCCGCCGGATTAAGAAAAAACTAATTTTATTAAACCGGATACTTGTTAGAGTACATTTATATTGCCAAACTTATATTAGGAGTCGGAATTATGTATACTTTGTTGATTATATTATTACTGGGCGGCGCCCTTTTATTAGGAGCGAGGGGATTAATCAAGCAAAATTGGAGCCGTGTTGTTGGGGGGATATGCCTTGCCGTCTTTTCCGGCCTGTTTTTTGGATTCTTGAGTTTCTGGGGAGGAGCTCTCTGGTTTCAGTCTGCAGGTTGCGAGCATCATTTATGGAAGGTGGTACATACAAAAGTAATTCTCGCCGGGACAGGATATTACTCTTTCTAAATGGAGTTACTGCCGGTGTCAAAGACCCTATCTTCGGGCGGGATACCGGTTTCTATCTGTTCGTTCTTCCTGTCTATGATATGATACAGAGTTCGCTTTTGGTTCTTGTGATAATTGCTTTGATTACCTCAACTATAGCGATCTTTGTGAAGCGCGGCAGCAGGGGTGTTGAATTAAAGCAGTTCGATCAGGCAGATATAAAAGAAATCGGGGGATTTGGTTCTGTTTACTTAAGTGTTGCCGGATTGTTTTTTGTCCTGGCCTGGGGCAAATACCTGGATCGCTTTCATGTAATGTACTCGGCTTTGGGCATAGTAACGGGGCTTGGCTGGACCAATGCAAATGTCCGGCTGCCGCTATACGCCGTAGTAATTTTCCTAACTTTACTGGCCGTCTCGTATGCTTCGACGTAATTGACCCAGCCGCCCTCGATGAGTCTTTCATTTTCCTACTGGCATTAGCTATATTCACGATTCCCTGCATAAGATCGCGAATTCCTACTCCAGAGCCGCCTCCACCGACCTCGACTGATACGTTTGGGGGCCACCTTTTTATATTCCTCCGCCCAGGTTTGGGCGAGATTAACTATCGTATCTGAACCTGAATTCGAGATTACTTCTTTTTGTGGCTCAGATGATCCTTCGTCACCTTTGCAACCGCACAAACCTGTTATTATACTGACAGCGATTATGCAATTGATTAGTCCCTGCTTTTTCTTTCTCATTTTGTTTATCCTGTATAAAATATCTCAGATTCAATTACTTATTCATTTCCTAAGATTCAGGAAATATTTGGAAAGCATTTGCTAAGAGAGGGCAGGTTACAAGAATTGTGTTAATATTATGTTAGGATTGTGTTAGATTCACATTAGAACAAAACTAAGAGCCCTGGGGAATTAATAGTCCAATAAAATCGCAATTCTTTAAGACATTTAGCCCGCATTTCTCACAGATAGAGATTCCGGGTCGATTTTATCCGAAAAAGCACTCTTGAGAACTGCCCGCAACCGCTTCAGGCTCCGGAACCACATAAGAAAAGCTCAAATTGCCCACC
>Ga0180434_10004288_pt1 | contig 17447 bp, 11 predicted proteins | sample SS_ome_7_FD_132453 | JGI IMG/M metagenome (GOLD analysis project Ga0180434, IMG submission 132453) | Hypersaline lake sediment archaeal communities from the Salton Sea, California, USA - SS_1_D_2 metaG | ecosystem: Environmental > Aquatic > Non-marine Saline and Alkaline > Hypersaline >...
ATCTTTCAAGAGCAAGCGGCATACGACTGGCCGACGGGCATTTTGGCTTAATTCACCGGTCCGCCAACACGGCACCCTTTACGGTCATCGCGGAGAGCCGGAACGAAGCCGAGGTGGTCAACTTTGATCTGCTCGAGCTCCCCCGGGGTGAGTTCACACTCGCGGTCATCAACGGCCCGCTGGTGAAGTCGAGTCAGGCTCGGATTGCCCTCGATGGCATGGCAGTCGGACAGCGGTTTGCGGCAACGGCTGGTCGGCTCCTGCAGGTCACCGCGGTGGGGCTCCAGGCCAATCCCGATCTCACCCTGCGGGAGCAGGCCACCGGAATCGTCTGGTATCACGGGCCAGCGCGGGATTTCCGACTTGATCATCGCCTGATTCGCAGCGATGACATCGAGCTGACGGCGGGTTTTGCCGGAACAGCGACGGTGCTACCCGGCGAGCACACCTTCGTGCTCACCGTCGCTGGCGAACGCGAGCTTTCTCCCGGGCTTTGGTTCCGACTGATCCGTCCGCAAGCAGACGAGCCGTTCCTGCCGGCCGCAGATCGCTTTGCGCCGCGTCAGGCGTTGGCAACTGATCTGGCGAAGGAGATGGTGTATGAGTCTTATCCGGCCTTCCGGACCTGCCCGTCGGTCTTTCCGCCCGCCACTGGCCTCGGCAATGGAACCTTCACGCCGGCTGACTACTATCACGGCACGCTCGCCCACCCCTGCCTGAGTGCTGACGCAGCGGTCAACCCGCTGTGGGGGGGCGACCCTGCGTTTCCTCTCGGCGACCTGCTGCGAAAAGAACGAACAGCCGCACTGATTCAAGGTGAATGCCTGATTCATCATGCCGGCGACCATGCGTTTCGGGTCAGCTCGAGCATGCCGGTACGCCTTCGCGTTGGTGACCAGGTCGTGGAAGCCACTTCTCCGACTGATCCCCAGGCAGCCGCACCGTTTCGGCTTGAGATCCGCTCCTCGCTCGCGGCCGGAATGGTACCGGTTGAACTGACCCTCGACCGTCCCGCTGAATCCGACCCACCCTCCATCCAGCTGGCCATTAGACGACCCGGTGACGATGCGTATCAGCCTGCCGGCGGCGATCTGTTCATGCACTGGGGTGACCCCCAGCGAGATGCCGCCTATCGTCGCTTTACCAGCGAGATGCCGTGGCGGAAGAGTGCCATCCCGCAACGTCCTCGCGGATCCGCTGCCGCTGCTGCTGCCCCGCTCCTTGCCCAGCCGCCTGCGGCACACTGTGGCAGCTGGAAGGACTACCACCACGCCGCAGGCACACTCCTGCTGCGGTGGCAGCAGGCTCAGGCTGAGACCGATGCCACCGAAGTGGCCGACTATCTACTGCGGCTGATTGCGGACTATCTCCAATCTTTATCCGCTGACCCAAGCGTCGCACCGGGCAGTCATGGCAAGTTCTCCGGCACAATCATGCGGCATTTCTTGGAGCTCCGCGGCTTCCTCGAAGCGGCGATACGGCACCCGCGTTTGCAGCACCTGGCGCTCAACACCCGATCCGCCATGCTGTGTCACGCCTCGACGACCACACGCCGATCGTTCTTCAGCGAGACTCATGACGGCACAAATGACGGCTATCACGATGACAATAACTTCCTCACCAACATCTGGCGGTACGCAGCCATCTGGGACGATCCCCTGGCCTACGATCAGGCCCGCAGCCTGTACGACAATCACTTCACTTACCGAAGCGGAACTGGCGACGGCCTCCACAGTGACAACCTGTTCACCTTTCACAATGCCAACGGGCGGCAACTGCACATCGGCGGCTACGGTAGCGACTGGCTCACCCGCGTGCTCAACGCGAACCGCGACGGCACCCCCTGGGGACATGCACAAGAGCAATACCGCCGACTTGCCGAATACACGCTTTCTGCCGAATGGTTTTATTACAAGCAGGAGGCTGCGGCGTTCACGACCAACGGTCGCCACAACACCCACCGTGGCGCGTTGAATCCGGCCTTCGCCCAGCGGCTGCTGGGGCTTCGTGAAGGCGTGCTCAGCCCATCCTTGCGGAAACGGCTGCAGACGATGGTGAACCGCAGCGCTGCCGGGACGTTCGTCAGCGGGAGTCGCTTTTTTCCGCGGCATCTGCAGCTGATCCACCGCCGGGACGATTACTATCTCGATATCAAGCTGAGTGCTCCGCTGGTCGGTGGGCCGGAGACGTTCGCTGGTGCCACGCCGGGAAATCTCTCCTTTGGCGATGGGGTGACGACCATCCTGCGGCATGGGGATGAGTACCGGGCGATCCACGCCTACAACATTCCTGAAAGCCTCTGGCGGTTCCGCAGCCTGCCGGGCACCACGCAGAACGACTATGAGTGGGGCACGCTTCAAAAGTGGAAGACCCTCGACCGCTATCGTGTTGGACAAGGCGGAACTGCGGGCGGAGTGAGCGACGGCCGCTACGGCCATGCCGGCTTCGAGTTCGTGAACGGCACCCGAGCCAAGAAAATGTTCACCTTTCTTGAGGACGGCATGGTGGTGCTTGGGGCCGGCATCGACGCTGCGACAGAGTCTCGCCCCGGCTACAGCTATCGCAGCACGATCAATCAGTGCAGCGTCAGGGGTGACATCACCCTGACGAAGCACGCAAAAACGGTGACGATTGTGGAAGGCCGGGTGGGCGAGTACCGCATTCCGCTCGATGCACCGATCTACATCACGCACCACGACGTTGGCTATCTCGTGCTCCCGACCCGGGCTGAGCAAGGCCCCGGCAGCCCCGGCAGCCTGCATGTTCGGACCGTGATGCGAACACCGGTGAATCGCCTCGGTGATGACGTCTGGAAAAACCAGCAGGATGAATACGCAACGTACCGGGCCGAGTGCGAAAAACTCCTGGCCGGCGATCCACCCCGCCAGACACTCGTCTTGGAACTCTGGATTGATCACGGCCCGCTGCCGGCCAACGCCCAGGTGGCCTACTACGTCTGCATGCGGCCAGAGCAGGTCGATGCTGCAACGCTTGCTGCAAACCTGCCGTTTGTAATCCTCGCCAATACTTCCGGCCTTCAGGCGGTTGAGGACAGCCGAGACGGCCGCATCCATGCGTTCTTTCATCAGCCGGGTCAGGTTGGCAGTGCGACGACCACGCTCAGCGTTGATCGGCCGGCTGCTGTCATGGTGCACACCACGGCAGCCGGACAGCAGGTGCTTTCGCTGCAAGATCCCCTGGCCGCCTGCAGCCGCAATCTCAGTGAAATGAGCGACACCATTATCGTCACGATCGACGGTCAGGCCCACCCAATCGAGATGCCCGGCAAGGGAGACAGTGATGACCGCTATCGTGGGCTGATCGCAAGCAGGACCATTCAGTAACGCCAGAAGAACCGCGGCCTGACGGCTGCCTGCCGCGGTGGAGCTTTATTACCACGCCTCTGCCACAGGCAGAGAAAAACGCAGTCCATGGCTGGTTGAGATCATTTCGGCGACAGATCAAAATTGATCGTGTTGGTGCCCGCCGAAACCTCGGCAGTCAACGTTGACCGGCGGTTGAATTGTGGTGGCAGAATTTCTGCTGAAATGTCGGGCGCACCGCCCTCTTTATCGGCTTCCTCATTAAGCAGTTGTTGCGTCGTGATCCGGACGACGTGCGACCCGATGACAGCTCCCCAGGGCTGCCCCCGATAGCTCAGGGCATAGTTGCCGCTGGCATCGGTCCGGCCGTACGAGCCACGGCCCTTTTCGGGTTCAAAGGCGACCAGCGCGTTTGGCAGCAGGTTCCCTTTCCACGTTACCCGCCCGGTCACCTGCCCCAAAGGAATGTCGGGCTTTGCCGGTCCACAGCCCGTGGTGGCACCGACACCCATAACAACTGTGAAGAACACGGTGACCAGCGATGCCTTCGAGCATGCCGCTTGGAAAATCGTTCTTACCATTCGCCGATCACCTCCCCGTTCGCCACCGTCGTCAGGGCCCGGTAGGTTGTCAACGCGATATCTTCTGACACAAACCGGGTGCTTCCATCAACCATGCTGAACTGGCCGCCACCCTGGTGCATGCTTCGGAACCAGTGCCCCCAGTACCAGGTCACACTGGGAGACTCGTTGAGTGCGTACTGCGTAGCCCCTCCCACCTCGGGCGGCCCGCGGTAGCTTGATCCGCTCTGCTCCGGTTCGGTCGAGCCGACCCAATTCGCCATGCTGTTTGTACTGGTGGAATAGGGATGGCCCACACTCCGCTCCCCGACGAGGAAGGTTGAGGAAAGTCCATCGGTGAAGTCACGAAACGGCCTCCCCTTGCGGACAGCATTCTGGGAGGCGTCGGCGTGCGGCCACGCCCCCTGGAAGGCTCCTCTGACGTTCGCCCCACCGCCGCTGCCGACGCTCACTGCCACCCGATTCACCGCCAGGTAGTTCGAACGGCCCAGAGACCGCCCAACACTGCGACCAGAGAGGTGACTCGTCGTCGGATCAGTGGGGCAGAGAACAGCCGAGAGGCGGGTTGAGAGTGAGTCGCGAATCGCGGCATCGGCCCCGGTCTGAGATAGCGTGTTGGTTCCGACTTTGAGGGTGTCATAAAGGGTGGCCTCTTCCATCATCGGTAGGATTGGGCGTTCCAGCCCCAGCCCGGACTGTTCCAGTCAGAGTCACCAGACTGTGAGGCCGACGGCTTGAGGATCAACGGCGGCAATTCCTTATTGACATCGTGATAGCTGTGGAGCGCGAGGGCAATCTGCTTCTGGTTGTTGCTGCAGGAAGACCGCCGGGCCGCTTCCCGGGCGGTCTGGACGGCTGGCAGCAGCAACCCCACCAGGACGCCGATGATGGCGATTACCACAAGCAGTTCAATCAGCGTGAAACCAGTATGTGCCTGCTGTTGCGTCTTTCTGGATGATGACATTTGAAAAATCCTCCAAAGAAAAATCCTTCAACTACTGACCCCACGGTAGAGAAAAATATTTTTCTACCCATTGGAGAATCCTCCAATGCCCCCCCCGGCGTGCTGGCTTTTGGAGGTCTGCCATCAGCAGGCGGGCGGGCCAGCCAGCCGGAACGGGACAGTTGCAGGCGGCGCCGGATTTTTTCCAGAGACAGCGAGCGGATCTCGGTCAGCTTCCTCAATCTCCGGTAGTCGGATGATGCCAATCAGGCAGGCGGGTGCCACAACCGCCACGACCGCGATTGCCAGAGGACTGGCCTGGGCCAGCGAGACTGTCAGCACGATGATCACCAGGGTGAAGATGGCTAACTTTCGTTTGGAAGAGCGACTGAGGGCCTGATGGGCATCCCACTCGCGAACCATGTCCCCGAACAGCGGAGTGGCCTCCAGCAGGGCATGGGCCCACGGCGAGGAGCGGGCGAGGAAATAACTGCTTGCCAGCAGGAAAGGCACCGTGGGAATGCCGGGTACGATCACCCCAACGACGGTCATGACCACGCTGCCGGCCCCCGCCGCCAGGTAGAGCAATCGCTTCGGACCGTGGACGAGCTGGGGGCCCTCGGACGATCCGGGCATGCACGCCGGCACCAGCGGTGCTTCCGGGCGAAGCTGGCGGCGGTGACGCCGGGCCGGGGCCCCGCTCTGCTCCGCCAGTAATGCCGCCTGCAACGCGGCGACAAAGGCATCGGCCGCCCGCTGCGAGGTCAGGCCGACATCGATCCAGCGAACTTGGCACCGCCCTGCCGTCAGGTCGAGGCAGGCAGAGGCGACGCCAGGCAGTCGCTGGAGCTGCCGCAGCAGTTCTTCGGCCAACCGTTGCCGGCCATTGCAGAGCACCCGGGCGTCGGTCACAGCGAGGCATCCGGCGGTGAACAAGACATCAGTGGTCATCGGCCAAATCCTCGGAATTGATGCTGGCGGCAGACGCTGCCCCGCCGATCTGACGATCATAGTCTCTTGTTTGCACGACCGCCGTTACGGTCGTGCCTAGCCCCGGCAGGCTCACAATCTGCAGGCTGCCCCCCAGACGCTCCGCCCGCTCCCGCATGCCGTGCAGGCCGAAGTGCCCCTGGGCCAGCGTTGCGGCGGCGGTTGGGTCAAAGCCAACCCCGTTGTCGGCAACCCGCAGCGTGACTGCCTGGTTCAACGGATGTTCCTCCGCGTTCACCGTTATCGTGGCTGGGTGGCCGTGCCGCAGGGCGTTGGTAACCGCCTCCTGCATGATCAGCAGAAGGTTGCCGGCCACGAAATCGGGGATCTCGGTAAACGCTCCGCTGGCGTGGACACTGACCGTGGCGGTGTGGCCCTCGGCCAGCCGGTCGGTCAGGGTCTGCAGGGCCTCTGGGAATGACTCGTCACCCAGCGGTAGCGTTCGCATCGCCCAGACCGACTGATGGAGTTCATTGCTGGCATGGCTCACCATCCGGCGGGCAACATCGAAGTGCAGCCGGGCTTCGGCCTCGTCCTGCCGGCGGCTCCCTTCGCAGGCATCAAGCTGAAAGCCGATGCCACCAAGGGTCTGCAGCAGCGTGTCGTGCAGGTTGGCGGCCAGGCGGTTGCGTTCAGTCAATGTCGCCTCGAACTCAAGCGCTGCGTCTCGACGTGAATGCATTTCCGTTGCCAGCAGATTTTTCTGCGTCGCCAACTCGTGCCGCAACAGCCACACCCAGCCCAGCGTGGCCGCGAGTCCGAGGCCGATCGCGCCAACCAGCACCGTCAGCCGCCACGGCGTCCACCACGAGGGGGTGCGCAGCACCTGCACGTCGGCCGCGGATCGCAGGAGCAGTTGGAGCCGCGTGGGCAGTCGTGGCGGCCAGGCCGAAGGGTCGAATGTCCAGCCCAACTCGGTAATCCCCGTCACCATCAGGTCGCTGCCGGGCTCGAGGCCACTGAGAGCTGCCAGGACTCGATCCGGAGCCGTTGCGAACACGCTTGCCTGATCGGCGGCCAGCACCAGGCCCCCACCAGCAGCCGTTTTGCCAGCCTCGATGAACCGGGCAGGAAACTGCACCAGGCAGCCCTGGTAGTCACCCGGCTGAGCCATCAGCGACGCCTCGGCGGCCTTCTGGTTGATCAGAATAATCTCAGCCGGCCTGATCCGAATCGGCCGAGGGGGCGGGCCGGTTCCCAGGCTGCGGACAAGGCCATGGGTGAGACCGGCGACCGGCCCGGTCCGCTCGACAAATCCCGCCACCTCCACTTCGTCACCCGGCTGCAGTGGCAGCGTGGATCGGGTCTTCACCCGCACGCCTCCAGCCCCGCTTTGCAGATAGATCACGCGGCCCGGTTCGGCATGGATCACGACACCCTCGGTGCGAATCTGCCTTGCGGCGGAAGGATTCAGCTGAAACCCAGCGAGGTCGCTGATCGCGTAGTGGGGGCTGGTGAACGGCTCATGGGGTGAGGGCGTCACCACCTCAAGCCACTCGCGACGCCCGATGTAAATGCGGGGCATGATGAACTCACCCCGGGTATTGAAGACCGAAGCGGCTGGGCCAGCGACCCGGACCGTCGCATTAATGAGGCTCGTCGCGTCGGCCGGAAAGCGATCCCGCGGTCCCTCGGCCAACAGCGGTTGTCCGGCCACCAGCAGCGAAAGCCGAATCACTTGATCGGCGGAAACGACATCCTGCACGAGCCCCTCGACCTCGACGAGGCTGCTGTCATCGGCGCCGGTGAAGAATCGCTCGGGGTCGATTGGCTGCGGTGCCGGGAGCGGCTTTCGGCCGAGCACGCGGATCGAGGCTGGCAGGATCGGTGGTGAAAATCCACCGGGATCGATCACCCCGTCAATCTCAACCTCAACACCGGCGGTAACGTCGGCGGGAATCCCGCCATTCAGCCAGAGCCCCCGGCTGGCCGCCAGCGAAAAACTGACATAGGAGCCGGCCGTTTCATCCTGGATGAACAATGCCCGCGCCGACTGATGCACGTACGTCACGACCCCGCGGATCAGCACCCGGGGCGTCTGGATGATGTGGTTGCGCGGAAGTCCCCGCACGGTGGCAATCGTCGAGCGTGACCGCGCAGCTGGTTCAATTCCAGCGGCCTGACCAGCCACCGCCCAGAGCCACGCTCCCAACACCATTGCGGTGATCCAGCCAGTCAACTTCTCTCCAGGCATCCCGGGGCACCTCCCGCGGTCATTCAAGCAGGGACCGTCTCTTACCTCCAGGATGTCGATCTGGAGCATGTTCCCGGCGGGCCTGGGACATGCTCCCAAAGCCTGCCGGCCATCAGGGTTGATGGTACCCAAGCGGTACCGCAGGCGGAGCAGAAAAGTCGCAATCACCGCAGCATCGGGCTGATCCGGATGGGTGTCGCTTGCAGCGACCGCCCTTCGCCTGCTCGCCGGCGATCAGCCCCGAGACGCGGCCGGCGGATCGTCGGTCGCCAGCGCCTGCCGGAGGGCCAGCCGGGCAACGAGATGGATCAGGAAGCCAATCGGACCGGCTAGAAATGTCAGCACCAGTCCGCCGGTCCGCAGCGGCCAGGGAATGCCCAGCCGCACGGCGTCACGTGCGATCCAGGCTCCGACAACCATGTCAAAGCAGAGATAGTGGGTCCATGCGGCGGCAAACACCCAGTCGTCGGCAAACACCGCTCGCAGGCCGGCGATGGTCATGACGTCCCCGGGAGGTGGACCGTTTTGGGTGAGCTTCCAGCCGATCACTGCTGCGTAGCTGGCGGCAAGGGCCGCCGGCACCACGATTCCGCAGAGCAGGTGCGAAATAACCCGCCGCCCCGGAGCGAGCACGAGCGCGATCCAGGCGAGCAATGCCACGGTGTTGGTGATTTCAAAAAAGCGGGTCGCCATCAAAGTCTCCGGGGAAAGGGGTGGGCATCGTCGACACCGAGGGCAGCCGGTCCATGCCCACCCTGTGAGCATTCGGAACGATGATCTCGAACCAGCTCGAAAAACGTGGACCAAGAGGGAAGATCAGGCGATGCTCCGGCACCACGGCAGTGCCAGAGCGGTTCTCCTCACCGATCGTCAGACCCCGGCCAGTTGCCTGAGGTCCCGTTCGAGGGCGTCGAGGCGGGCGGTGAGCGACTCTTTGATGGCGGGCAGTTCTTCACCCACACAGGGGGCCGCCACGGTGAACAGATAGAATTTGATTTTCGGCTCGGTGCCCGAGGGTCGGGCGGCCACGGCGTTGGCCAGCGGGGGAAACTGGCCGTCGGGCAGCCGCTCCCCCGCCCCCGCCAGGCCGGCGAGGTCGAAGATGACCAGGTCGCCCGTCACACCGTCATAGGGCTGCCGCTCGCCGCCCGGTGTCCAGGTTGTCAGACTCGCCTGATCGCGGGTTCGCACCACGTCAAGGCCACCAAAGGCAGCCGGTGGCTCGGCCCGCAGCGTGGCCATGATCTCTTTCATGCGGTCCATGCCGCTGGCTCCGGGCAGCATCACCGAGATCTGCCGCTCCTGATGGCAGCCAAACCGGCAGAAGAGGTCGTCAAGTTCCTCGTGCGGCGACCGCCCTTCCGCTTTGAGGGCTGCGGTCAGTTCGGCCATCAGCAGAGCCGCCACCGAGGCATCCTTGTCGCGGACATGGGTGCCGGCGAGGTAGCCGTGCGACTCTTCCGTGCCGAAGACAAACCCCTCCGGGCCCAGCCGATCGATGGTGCTGCAGATCCATTTGAAGCCAACCAGTTGCGTGTCGTCGCACCGCAGCCCGTGGGCCTCGGCAATCCGCCGGACCAGTCCGGTGGTGACCAGGGTGGTGACCACATAGTCGTCGGGCCGGTTGGCTCCCCGCTGGCGGCGGCCGGCGATGGCCTGCTGGCAGAGCAGGCCACAGAGCTGGTTCCCGGTAAAGGTCTGCCACGCGGCACCCGGCTGTCGCGTCAGCGGGGTGGCCGCCCCCAGCCGGTCGGCGTCGGGGTCGCTGGCCAGCACCAGGTCATCGCCCTGCTGCTGAGCCTCGGCGATCGCGCCCGAGAGCACGGCGGGGTTCTCGGGGTTGGCAACATGCCCGGGCACATTGGGAAAGTCGCCGCTCGGCTCTGCCTGGGGGCCGTACAGCCGCAGCTGCTCAAAGCCGGCGCCAGCCAGCACCGGCACCACCGCCGTCGCCCCCACGCCATGCAGCGGTGTGTAAAGAATCGAGATGTCCCGTGGCCCCGGTGAGGCCTGCCTGAGCACCGCAGCCACAAAGGCGGGGTCGATCTCCTGCTCAACAAAGACCACCCGGCCGGCCGCCACGCCGGCATCGAAAGACTCCCGGCGAATCTGATCCACCTGCATCACCCGCTCGATGATGCCCTTGTCGTGTGGTGGCAGCACCTGCACGCCACCGGCCCAATAGACCTTCACGGCGTTGTCACTCGGCGGATTGTGGCTGGCCGTCACCATGATGCCACAGGTGCTCTGCGTTTCGCGCACGGCAAAGGAAAGCTCTGGCGTGCTGCGAACCCCTCGCAGAAAGTAGACCTTGAAGCCCGCCGCCAGCAGCACCTCGGTGCAGAGCCGGGCGAAGTGTTCCGAGCGATGGCGGGTGTCGTAAGCGATCGTGCAGCTGGGGGTTTGATCGGCAGGCAGTGTGGCCGTGACGTAGTCGGCCAGTCCCTGCGCGCTTTCGCCGATCGTGCGGTCGTTGATCGCGTTTGAACCGACGGGATACATCTTGCCGCGGCGGCCGCCCGTGCCAAAGGGAATGACCGTCCAGTAGGCATCGTCAAGCTCTTTCCAGACCGCCGGATCGGCCGCCGCCCGGTCGATCAGACCGGCCAGCTCAGCGGCAAACTCGGCATAGCGTGATTCGGTCAGCCAGGCCCGCATCGTTGTGGCGGAATGGTCGGTGATTGTCCCGGCGGTCAGAGCGGAATCGAGCAGGTCCAGCTGGTGGCTGACAATCGCGTCGGGCATGGTGAACCTCGCTGAGGAAAGTCTTCGTCTGGTTGGTTTATCGGTGTCGGTTTTATACTCGGGGCGTCGAGAACGTGCAGCGAGGCGCCCCATGACGATGACCACCACCGCATCCGCCAGCCCTCCGGCTGAGCCGCTCATCGTCAGTGTGTCAGGGCTTCGCGGCGTGGTCGGCCAGAGCCTGTCGCCCGGGGTCGCAGCTGCTTATGCCCTGGCCTTTGCCGAGACGCTGCCGACCGGGCCGATTGTGCTCGGTCGGGACGGCCGGGCATCGGGGCCGCAGCTGAAGGCGGCTATCATCACCGCCCTTACAGCCGCCGGCCGCGACGTGCTCGACTGTGATGTGGCGGCGACGCCGACCATTGGCATTGTGGTGGCCGAGCAGCAGGCAGCCGGTGGCATCCAGATTTCAGCCAGTCACAACCCCGCCCGCTACAACGGCCTGAAGCTCTTCGGGGGTGAGGGCCGCGTGTTGCCGGCAGCAGCTGGCGAGGCGGTCAAGCGGCGGTTTGAAGCATTGCGGCGGGCGGCCCCGGCTGCAGTTGCGACTGGCAGGGCCGGGACGGCACGGTCGGTTGACGGTGTCGCCCCCCACCTGGCCCGGGTGTTGGCCATCGTCGATGCCGATGCGATCAGGCAGGTTCGGCCCCGGGTCTGGCTTGATGCCGGTCACGGTGCCGGCAGCCGGCTGGCCCGGCCACTGCTTGAGGCCCTCGGCTGCGACTACACGCTTGTCGGTGAACCGGCCGACGGCGCGTTTGAGCATGAGCCCGAACCGACCGCGGCAAATCTGGCCGACTGGCTGCCCCAGATTGCTGCGGCCAGTGCCGACATCGGGTTTTTCCAAGACCCCGACGCCGACCGGCTGGCGATCGCCACTGGGGCTGGCCGCTACCTGGGCGAGGAACTCACCCTCGGCCTGGCCGTTGATGCGGTGCTGGCCAAGACGCCCGGACCGGTCGTGACCAACTGCTCGACCAGCGGCCTCACCAGTCGGCTGGCCGCGCGGCATGGCGTGCCCTGCAGCTTTTCGGCGGTGGGCGAGGCGAACGTCGTCGATGAGATGCTCACCCGCAGTGCAGTGCTTGGTGGCGAGGGCAATGGCGGTGTCATCGATCCCCGGGTCGGCCTGGTCCGCGACTCGTTTGTGGCGATGGCCCTGGTGCTTGAGCGGATGGCCACCGGGGGAAGGCTGACGTCCCTGGAAGACCTGGTGGCCGACTTTCCGCCGCTGACAATCGTCAAGTCCAAGGTGAACCTGCCGGCCGGCTGGCGGCAGGAGGATGCCGGCGTGGCATTCGACCGGGTGACCGCGGCCTTTCCCGGGGCTGCGGTCAGCAGGCTTGATGGCGTCCGGGTCGACTGGCCCGACGGCTGGCTGCTGGTGCGGGCCAGTAATACGGAACCGATCGTGCGGATCGTTGCTGAGGCGGCCACCACCACTGATGCGGAAGCGGCCATTGCCCGTGCTCGGACAGCCCTCTTGGGCGAGTGACCGGTCTGCCTTGCCGGCCTACCGCGTCGGGACCTCGATGCCCATCGCTGCCATCAGCCGTTTCATGTCCTCCCAGACATCCCGCTTGGCGGCCGGGTTTCGCAGCAGGTAGGACGGGTGATAGGTGCAGATGACCCGGCTGCCCCGATAGTCAAACCACTGCTGCCGCAGGGCTGCCATTGAGGCCTTGGTCCCAAGCAACGCCTGGGCCGCCGTGGTTCCGAGGCAGCAGATGAACTCGGGCTGTAAGACCTCCAACTGCCGCTCGAAGAAGGGCCGGCAGTTGGCGACCTCCTCGGGTTCCGGCCGGCGGTTGCCGGGTGGACGGCACTTGAGCACGTTGAGGATGTAGACCTCCTCCCGCGACAGCGTGCAGGCCTCGATGATCTTTGTCAGCAATTGGCCGGCCCGGCCCACAAAGGGCACGCCGGCGGCATCCTCGTCCGCGCCGGGCGCCTCGCCGAAGAAGCAGAGCCGGGGGGTGAGCGGCCCAACGCCGAAGACCGTCTGCGTGCGACCGCCCGCCAATTCCGGGCAACGCTGGCAGGCAGCAACCTCCGCCTGCAGAAGCATTAATGCTGAGCTGCGGTCGTCACCAGCCGGGCTGGATGGTGCAGCTGCCGGCGGCGGGAGCGTTACCTGCTGCCGGGGCCGCCTGGCCTTCGGCAGGCTGGTCACCCCCGCCATTGCGAGGCTCTCCAGTCGTTGCCGTAACGCCCGCGTCGACATCGCTGCGGCCTCTGGGAAACTGGCGGGGGTCAGTTGCTCACAATGCCCGGCGGAACCGCTTGGGGCCACGCTTCTTGCCCAGTGGCGGCCCGGCCGGCTTGGGTGGCGGAGCCGGGGCGATGGCTGCCTCACCCTTGTCGGCCGCCGCGAGTTCGGCCGGCGTTGCCGTCGGTTTCGGGTCGGTCGCCACAAATCCCTCAATCTCGGCCCGCTGCAGCAGCTTGTCGATCCGCATCTCGATGCGGGTCAGCTGCGGGCCTTCCTCAGGTGAGACAAAGGTGTAGGCAACTCCCTCACGTCCCATCCGGCCGGTCCTGCCGACCCGGTGCACATAGTCATCGCAGAACTCAGGAATATCGTAGTTGATGATGTGTGAGACGCCGGAGACATCGATGCCCCGGCCGACCACATCGGTGGCCACCAGCACCTGCACATCCCCATCACGAAACTCCCGCATCACCCGGTCGCGGACGTTCTGGGCCAGGTCACCGTGGATGCAGGCGATGGTGCCATCGTCCCGCTTTTGTCGCCGTTGGAGCCGCTCGTGGATCTTGTCGGTCCCGCGCTTTGTCCGGCAGAAGACAATCGCCTGCCGGGGGTCTTCCCGCTCGAGCAATTTCTCCAGCAGGTTGAACTTCCGGGTCGGCTCGACCGTGAAATAAAACTGTTCGATCGTCTCGACCGAAATTTCATTCGTTGAAAAGTCCAGGATTTCGGGGTCCCGCATGTAGCGGGTGGCCAGCTTGGCCACCGGCGGCGGCACCGTGGCCGACAGCAGCAGCGTCTGGCGACTCTGCGGACAGCGGCGCAAGATTTTTTCGATGTCGGGCCGGAAGCCGATGTCGAGCATCCGGTCTGCTTCGTCGAGGGTGACGATCTCCAGCGTGCTCAGGTTGAGCGTGCCACGGCTCATGTGGTCGAGCACGCGGCCGGGAGTGCCCACAATGACTTCGGGATTCTTGGCCAGCTTGTCGATCTGGCCCTTGATCGGCTTGCCGCCGTAGATTGCCACACACCGCAGCGGCGAACCTGAGGCCAGCTTTTCAAACTCATCCCTGACCTGCACGGCCAGTTCGCGGGTGGGAACAAGCACCAACGCCCGTGCGCCCTGGTCACGCCCCGGGCTGCTGGTGAGCAGTTCCAGAATTGGCAGCACGAACGACGCGGTCTTGCCGGTGCCGGTGCGGGCCTGGCCGAGCACATCGACACCGGCAATCGCCCGTGGAATCAGTCCCGCCTGCACCGGTGTCGGCTGGCTGTAGCCGGCCTGCGTGACTGCCGCGAGTGTGGTGGCCGAGAGTCCGAGTCCGTCAAAGCCTGGGCCGTCGCCGGCGGGTGTCACGGGCGGAGGGGGTGGCGGCAGGCGGCGACCGGTGGATTCACGGCGGTCGTTCCCGCGGTCTTCCGTGCCGGGGGAGGGGCTTCCGCCAGACCGGGCGGGACGGCGCCGGCGGCGTTGCCGCCGCGGCTGTTCTTCTGAAGTCACTCAAAACCTTCCATAAGTTGATGGGCTACTCTCGGCACGCGGGGCGTGGCGTAGACAGGTGCGATTACGCATTCCCGCAGCGATTGGATTCGCCTGGCTCCGCCAGGAAGTCCTGCCGAAGAGGTCACCGTGAGAGCGGCTGGGCGTGCAAACGTCGTTCCATTTGAGTGAACGATACCACGCCACCGAGAAACCGGCAAATCACCCTCAGCCTCCAGAGAAAAGAGGGATCTCTCGCCCGGGGCCGTCACCCCGGGGGCAAGTGGCCGCATTCGGGGGCGGCAGCATGGTGCGGTGGCAGGCAGGCCGCCCGGGTTTGCCGCCAAGCTTACCGATCAAAAAACTTCTTGATCGCCCACACGGTGGCCGCCCGCCCGGCCCGGGCAATCGACCTGGTCAGGGGGATCCGCTTGGGGCAGACAGCCACGCAGTTTTGGGCATTACCGCACATCTGAATGCCGCCCTGACCCGTGAGTGATTCCATCCGCTCGTCGGCATTCATCTTGCCGGTTGGGTGCCCGTTGAACAGCATCGCCTGGCTGATCGCATGCGGGCCGAGAAACTGCTTGTCATAGGTCTCCTGTTTCCGCGTCTCAAAAGCCGCGTCGGTTTCTCCCTCGCGCCGAGACAATTCAATTTTGTTGAACTGCGGGCAGGCCTCCATGCAGCAGCCGCAGCTGATGCAGGTGGCCAGCGGATAGGCGTCTTCCTGCTCCTCGGGTGAAATCCGGGGGCCCGGCCCATGGTCGTACGAGTCATCGACCGGAACCCAGGCCTTCACCCGTTCGAGTGATCGGAACAGCCGGCCCCGGTCGACGCAGAGATCGCGGACCACCGGAAACTTCGTCATCGGCCGCAGTTCAATCTCACCCGGTGATTCCGCGAACAGGTTCTCCACCAGCGACGAGCAGGCCATCCGCACCCGGCCGTTGATCAGCATCGTGCACGACCCGCAGACCTCCTCGAGACAGCTGCAGTCCCAGGCGACGGGGGCCACTCGCCGACCGTCATGAGACTTCGACAGGGCCGCAATCCGCTGCAGCACGCTGATCACATTCATGTTCGGTTCGTAGGGAATCGTGAACCGCTCCCAATAGCTTTCCTCGCCGGGGGCGTCCTGCCGCAGCACCCGTACCCGAATTTCCCGGGGTAAGGAGGTCTCAGCCTGCTGGTCGGCAACCAGTTCACTATTGTCAACAGCCCGAATCATTTTCGTTCTCCTTCACCGAATGTGCAGCAACCGTTTTGAAACCCGAGGGACCAGACTGTGCCTACGAGGCAGCCCCGACCGCAGCCGGTTCGGCCGCCATCACTTGCCGTTCCCTCCAGACATCTTCAATCACATCGCCACCCACCAGCCCGTACAGCCGGGGCCGTGGCGGAAGCAGCGAGGTGTCGACATCTTCATAGGTAATCACCGGATGGCCGTCGGCCCCGTGGGTGCCAATGGTCGACTTCAGCCACTTGCGGGTATTGGCCTCGAACCGGTCGCACCACCGCTCGGCCTCAGCCCGCTGCTCGCCCGGGTCGGTCGCCTCAATGCCAGGCATGGCAAAATCAGGCTTGTAGTGGGCTCCACGGCACTCGTCCCGCAGCAGCGCTCCCTTCAGGATCAGCTTGGCGATCGGGAACATGTCCCCCAGCGACTTGGTGAAGACGACGTTTTGATTGGTCCAGTTGCCGGTATCCGACAGGCTGCAGTGCCGCCAGAGGTCTTCCAGCCGGCAGACTTCGTCGTAGGCCTGTGACAGCTGATCGTTCCGCCGCACCACGGTGGCCACCCGGGTCATGATGTCGCCGAGCCGGCCATGGATGTCGTAGGGGTTTGAGTCGCCACCGGCCGGCCGTGACAAAATCGCCTGATGCCGGTCCTCCTGCCGCTTGACGGCCGCGGTGAACAGCCGGCCCTGCTCCTTGCCGCCACGGGCGGCCCCGGCGATGACACCGGAAGCACAGAACAGACCGCTGAAGATGCAGGACAGCAGCGAGTTGGCCCCCAGCCGGTTGGCACCGTGGTACTGGTAGTCGCACTCACCGATTGCGTAGAGGCCGGGGATGTTGGTCTGCTGGTTGCGGGGCGAGCCCTCCACCAGTCCGCCGCTGGCGCTCTTTTCGTAGTCCACCCAGAGCCCACCCATTGAATAGTGGACCGCCGGAAAAATCTTCATCGGGGCGTCACGGGGGTCGACTCCCTGGAACTTCTCATAAATCTCAAGGATGCCCCCGAGTTTGCGGTCGAGCGTCTCGCGGGGGATGTGCGTCAGGTCGAGGTAGACGCACAGCCGATCTTTCTCGACCGACAGCCCATCGGTGGTGCAGATGTCGAAGATTTCCCGGGTGGCGATGTCGCGGGGCACAAGGTTGCCGTACTGCGGATACCGCTCCTCCAGAAAGTAGTACCGGTCGGCTGCTGGGATGTCCTTCGGGTCCCGCGGATCCTGTGGTGTCCGCGGCACCCAGACCCGGCCCCCCTCACCCCGGGCGCTCTCACTCATCAGCCGCAGTTTGTCGGCCCCGGGAACCGCGGTGGGATGCACCTGGATGAACTCGGCGTTGCCATACTTCACACCCGCTTGATAGGCCCGGCTGACGGCGCTGCCGGTGCAGATCATCGACATCGTTGAGCGGCCGTAGAGCAGCCCGCAGCCTCCCGACGCCAGAATGACAGCGTCTGCTGCGAAGGCCCGGAACTTCATCGTCACCATGTCCTGGCAGACGGCGCCGATACAACGGCCGTCATCATCGAGCACCGGTTCAAGGAAGTCCCAGAACTCCCACTTCTTGACCCGGCCCTCGACCTCCCAGCGACGGACCTGTTCGTCGAGCGAATAAAGCAGTTGCTGGCCGGTGGTCGCGCCGGCGAAGGCGGTTCGCTTGTAGAGGGTGCCACCGAAGCGTCGCTGATCGCGAAACCCCTCCGGCGTCCGGTTGAAGGGTACTCCCAGCCGATCCATCAGGTCG
>Ga0180434_10004297_pt1 | contig 17413 bp, 10 predicted proteins | sample SS_ome_7_FD_132453 | JGI IMG/M metagenome (GOLD analysis project Ga0180434, IMG submission 132453) | Hypersaline lake sediment archaeal communities from the Salton Sea, California, USA - SS_1_D_2 metaG | ecosystem: Environmental > Aquatic > Non-marine Saline and Alkaline > Hypersaline >...
ACTTCTTCGGCGCCGGCCGCTCCCGACCCGCTACGTCGCCCCGCCGTGGCGGCGGCGCTGCCAGACCTCCTCGGCCTCGGGCCGGCGCAGATAGACCGGCTCCAGGCGGAGCGCCTCGGCCGTGGCACCGGCCCGCCACGCGGCGTAGCCCAGCCGCGCCACCGCCGAGGGCCGGACGTCCCACAGCACCTCAGGCGCCACCTCGAAGCCGGTCAGCGCCTGCCGCGCCTTCGCCGCGCCCCGGCCGAGGACGAGCGTCCCGGGCACGAGCCGCCCGGCCAGTTCGTCCGGCTGGATGAGCGCCGGGCCGAACGTCTCCTCCAGCTCGCCGCCGCGCCGCTCGAAGACGCTGGCGTACAGGCCGCCGCGCTTGGCGTCGCGGATGCAGGCCAGGGGCGAGCGGTCCGGCGGGGCGTTCTCGGCCAGGGCACGCAGGCTCGGCACCGGCACCACCGCCGCGCCCGTGTCCCAGGCCAGGACCTTGGCCAGGACGACGGCAATCCGCACGCCCGTGAACGAGCCGGGGCCGATGCTGACGGCGACGGCGTCGATCGTGCGGGGCGGCCAGCCGGCCCGGTCGCAGGCGGCTTGGAGGGTGGGCACGAGGTCGCGGGCGTGGCGGAAGCCTTCCTGGAGCCAGGTTTCCTCCAGGAGCCGCGGCTCGCCGTCCCCGTCGTCGGCGAGGAGGGCGATGCCGCCGCGGGCGCCGCTCGTCTCGATCGCTGCCAGGTGCATAAGGTACGTATTATAGCGCAAAGGAGGTACCCGGGAAAGGTTCCCAAAATCATTTTTTGGAGGAAGCGGGGTGGGTCCCCGTGCCCACCGCGCGCCCGGCGGTATGCGCGGCGGGTGCGGAGATTTACCCGCCGGAGGCGGGCCCGCCGCGCAACTCTCGGGATGGCCGGCGAAAGGCCCGGGGGCATAAAACGGTTGACTTGGCCCGCCGGCCGCCTACACTGGCCTTGCCGCGGTCGGCCGGGAGGGTCGCTCTGCCGGAAGCATGGATTACCGGGGCGCCGGGCCGACCGCTGCCGGGAGGTGATGTCATGATCGACGAGAAACTGCTCGACATCCTGGTCTGCCCGGCCTGCAAGACGAAGGTCGTGCGGGAGGGCGACCGGCTCGTGTGCCAGAACCCCTCGTGCGGGCTGCGGTATCCGATTCGCGACGACATTCCCGTGATGCTCGTCGAGGAGGCCGAAAAGCCCGACCGGGCCGAGACCTCGGGCGAGGAGACCTGACCCGGCCGCGACCGTAAGGGAGCGGGCGGGCTGCCTCGCTCGCCGGCGCTGGCGGCTCGGAAAAGCCGCGACCGTAAGCGGACCCGCCTGGGGCGGGCGAGCGGGTCGGTGCACTCCGGGGAACTCATGCCGGAAGCCGTCGCCATCATTTCGGACATCCACGCCAACCTCGAGGCCCTGGAGGCGGTCCTGGCGGACATCGACCGCCAGGGCATCGAGACCATCTACTGCCTCGGCGACGTGGTGGGCTACGGGCCGGACCCGGCCGCCTGCCTCGACCGCGTCATGGACCGGTGCGCGTTTACCATCATGGGCAACCACGACCACGCCGTCTTCATCGAGCCGACGGGCTTCAACACGCCGGCCGAGACCTCCGTGTTCTGGTCCCGCCAGCGGCTGAACGCCGAGCCGGGGGAGCAGCGGCGGCTTCGGCGGTGGGAATTCGTGGCCCGGATGCGGGCGTTCCGTAAGATGGATTCCCTTCTGTTCGTCCACGGCTCGCCCCAGCGGCCGCTGCACGATTACCTGTTCCCGGACGAGGCCACGCTCAACCTGTCGCACCTGGTCCAGGTGTTCGACCTGTTCGGCCGGGTCTGTTTCGTGGGGCACACGCACCTGCCGGGCGTGTTCACCGAGACGTACGAGTTTCTGAGCCCGGCCAAGGTGGGCAAGGCGTACACGCTCGGCAGCCGGAAGGCCATCGTCAACGTGGGGAGCGTGGGCCAGCCGCGCGACCTCGATCCCCGGGCGTGCTACGCGACCCTCTCCGGCCGGGAGGTCCGCTGGCACCGCGTCCCGTACGATCACAAGGGGACGATGGAGAAGATCCTGGCCACCGGCGTCCTGGACGAGTTCCTGGCGAACCGGCTGGCCGACGGGCGGTAGCCCCTCCCGGTCCGGCGCTCGGCGCCGGCGCCTTTCTGTTTCCCTGCAAGCGGGGTCATCCTTTGGATAAAGAAACGGTCATCCGGGTCATCGTGGCGGCGGCGCTGGTGGCGGGCATCTTCTACGCCCACCAGGCGTTCATCATGCCGAAGCGCCCCGCGCCCGGCGAGCGCCCGGAAGCGCCGTCCGAAGCCCCCGCGCCCCCCGAAGAGCAGCCGGAGCAAGAGGAGCCTCCGTCGCCAGCCGAGGGCGAACCGGAAGCCGAAGCCCCCGCCGGGACGCCTCCGGCCGGCCCCGACACGTACGCCCTGACCGCCGTCGGCGCGGCGGAAGCGGCCGAGCCGGTCGTGCTCGGCTCCGACCTGCCCATCGGCCGGTTCGACCTGGAGGCGGAGGTCCACCCGAAAGGGGCGGCCGTCCGCCGGCTGACGCTGGCCCGCAGGGAGTTCTTCAAGACGGTGGCCGATCGCGACCTGCCCCCCGAGCAGCGGGAACCGATGCACCTGGTCGGCCCGGAGGCGGAGGAGCCGGCGATGGCCGTGGAGGAACTCCGACTCCGGCTCAAGGGCCGGGAAGGGTGGGGCACAGTCGCCCTGGCGGAGGTGCCCTGGCGCCTCGTGGGCGACGAGACGACCGACGACCGTGCCGTCTTCGAGGTCCAGGTGCAGGATGCCGACGGCGAGCCCCTTGCCACCGTCCGCCGGGAGTACCGCGTCCTGCGGCGTAGCCCGGCCGGCGGCGAGGCCGACGCCGAACCCGTGCCGCAGTACGAACTCGAGACGGCCGTCGAGATCGAAGCCCGCGCCCCGCGCGTCGAGAAGGCGTATTACGTGCTGCACGGTCCGCCCGCTCTGCCGCGCGAGGGCCAGCGCCGAGACTACCGGCGGGCGGTCGTCGGTCGATGGGCCGACCGGCAGGTGAACGCCGAGCGGTACGAGGGCGAGGCCGACGGCGGCCCGCGCATCGGCCCGGAGATGGCCTGGATCGGCCAGGAGGACAAGTACTTCACGGTGGTGCTCATCCCCATGGTCCCCTCGCCGGAGAACGGCCACACGATTCCGGCGTCGGAGCCGGTCTCCGGCACGTTCGCGGCGGGGGGAAGGGTCTCGGCCCGGATAGTGACCGAAGGCCGGGCGGACGTGACCCTGCCGGTGGTCCGCCTGGAGTCCAAGGCCGTTGCCCTGGACCCCGAGACGCCTCTCCGCCACGAGATGGCCGTCTTCGCCGGCCCGAAGGACCCCGATTACCTGGAGACGTATTACCGGGAGATCGGCCTGGACGAACTGGTCGTCTGGAGCCAGTGCTGCTCGTTCTTCGCGCCCATCAGCCGGCTGCTGCTGGCGGTGCTGGAGGCGTTCCACGCGGTGGTCCTGAACTGGGGCGTGGCCATTATCATGTTGGTCATCGCGCTCCAGATCGTGCTGCTGCCGGTCACGAAATGGAGCGCCAAGTCGATGGCCGAGATGCAGCGGATGGCGCCCAAGATGCAGGAGATCCGCCAGAAATACGCCGGCGACCAGAAGAAGTTGCAGGAGGAGATGGCCAAGATCGGCGGCCTCAAGGCGTTCGGCGGGTGCCTGCCCATGTTCGTCCAGATGCCCATCTGGATCGGCCTCTACGGGGCGCTGCTGGTGGCGATCCAGTTGCGGCACTCGGCGTTTCTACCGGCCGGCTGGATCCCGGACGGGTCGCTGTTCCTGCAGGACCTGTCGTCCCCGGACGCGCTGGTCCACTGGGCGGAGCCGCTGTACCTGCCGGGGCGAGACCTCGTCTGGCCGGTGGGGTGGCTCATCCAAAACATCGAGTCGATGCTCGGCGGGGGCGGGGGCATCACCAGTTTCAATCTCCTGCCCATTCTCGTCGCCCTGATGATTTACCTGTCGCAGAAGGCGATGCCGATGGCGAGCGCGGCCTCGGCCAACCCGCAGGCCCAGAAGCAGCAGCAGATGATGATGCGGTTCATGCCCGTCTTCCTGGGGGTGGTGCTCTACAGCGCGCCCTCGGGCCTGTGCCTGTACATCATGACCTCCAGCCTGGTCCGCCTGCTGGAGACGAAGTTCTTCCGCCAGCGATGGATCGAGGCCGCCAAGGCCAAGGCCGAGCGGGCCGAGGCAGCCGAGCCGCCCGGCCGACCCGCCAAGGCCGCCGCCCGGCAGCCGCGCGTCGCCGGCCGAAAAAAGTCCATCGCCGAACGCGCCGAGGCCTGGCTCCATCGAAAAATGGATGAGGCGCAGAAGAAGAAGCGAGACTCGGGCAGGAAGGGCGGGAAATAGCCGGCCGTCCGCCCGAGCGCGGCGGGTCGGGAGACCCGCCGCGCGGGAAGTACCATAGCCGTTGTGCCCACCCGCCGATGAACCTCGACGATACGATCGTGGCCGTCAGCACCCCGGCCGGGTCGGCCGAGCGGGCCATCGTTCGCCTCTCCGGCGACCGGGCGGTCGCGATCGCCGACCGGCTGTTCACGCTCTCCGACGTTCGCGAGGTGCGCGGCGGGTGCGGAGACCCGCCGCGCAAGGCCATCCCCCCCATGGCCACGCGAGCGCGGCCATGCCGCCCGACGTACACGGCGTCGCGCGGGCACGTGTACCTCTCGGCCCACGCCATGAGCGTCCCCGCCACGGTGTACCTGATGCGCGGTCCGGCCTCCTACACGCGCCAGGACGTGGTGGAGTTCCACGTGGGCGGGTGGCCGGCCGTCGTCCCCCTCCTGGTTGAGGCGGTGGTGGCGGGCGGCGCCCGCCCGGCCGAGCCGGGCGAGTTCACCTTTCGGGCGCTCTTGAACGGTCGGCTGGACCTTGCGCAGGCGGAGGCGGTGATGGCGGTGGTGGACGCCGGCAGCCGGGCCGCCCTCCGCGCCGCCGGCGACCTGCTGGCCGGCGACCTCTCGACCCGGGTGCAGGCCCTGGCGGACCGGGTCCGCCAGGTGCTGGCCCTGGTGGAGGTGGACCTGGACTTCTCGGACCAGGACGTGCCGCCCGTGCCCCCGCAGGAGATCGCCGACCGCCTCGCCGACGTCCGCGCCGACCTGGCCGACCTCGGCCGGCGGTCGCGCGGCATGGAGACCTTCGGCGGGGCGATTCGCCTGGTCATCGCCGGCTGGCCGAACGTCGGCAAGTCGAGCCTCTTCAACCGGCTGCTCGCCCGGGACCGGGCCATCGTGGCGGCCGAGGCCGGCACGACGCGCGACGAGGTCCGGGCCGCGCTCCGCCGGGGCGGCCTGACGTTCACCCTCTCGGACGTGGCGGGGCTGGACCAGGCCCGGGACGAACTCGAAGGCAAGGTCCGGGCCAGGGCGCTGGAGGCCGTCGGCCGGGCCGACCTGGTGATCCTGGCGCTCGACGCCACGGCCGCCTCGTATCGCCGGACGGAGGAGTTGCTCTCGCTGGTGACGGCGCCGATGGTCGTGGCGGTGACGAAGTGCGACCTGGCCCCGCCGGCCCGTGCCCGGGCGTGGGTGCGGGAGCGCGGCCTGGCGGTGCCGGTCGTCGCCACCAGCGCCGTGACGGGGGAGGGCGTCGAGACGCTCGGCGAGGCGCTGGCCGACGCCGTGAGGAGCGGCCGGGTGGACCGCGCCGCCGCGGGTCCCGTCGTCACGGCCCGGCACCGGGCGGCGCTGGAACGGGCGGCGGTGGCGCTGGCGCGGGCGCATCGGCAGGCGCGGCGGGCCGAGCCGGCGGGTGAACTCGTCGCCCTGGAATTGAACGAGGCGCTCGACGCCCTGGCAACCATCACCGGCGCCCGGGGCGACGTGCTGGAGGAGATCTTCTCGCGGTTCTGCATCGGGAAGTGAGGACGGCCGCCCCGAGCCACAAGCCACAAGCCGCGAGCAGACGAGGCCATACCGCGCTCCGTGTTTTTGGCCCGCGAGGGTGGCTCGCGGCTTGCTTCAGGGCTTTTTCCTTGACGATGCGTCGTCGGCCACGTTCAATAAAAGAGGAGGTTCCTGCCGAGCAAGGTCGGCCGGCTCCTCCGACCGGATAAGCAGGAAGAGGCGGACTGGCTGCGGGCCTCCGTGTGTGTCCCGCACCGCTGAATTGGGGGGCCCGCCGGCGTATCGCCCGCACCAGGGAAGGAAGGCGCTATGCCGACCACCAAAACTGTCTGGGGCATCGACGTCGGGCAGTGCGCGCTGAAGGCGCTGAAACTCCAGTGGCGCGACGACCGGCTCCGGGCGCTGGCGTTCGACGTGATCAAACACGGCAAGGTGCTGAGCCAGCCGGACGCCGACGAGCAGGCGCTGATCCGCAGCGCCCTGTCGAAGTTCATGAACCGTAATTCCATCAAGGGCAGTACGGTCGTCATCAGCGTGCCGGGGCAGGCCAGTTTCACCCGGTTCATCAAGTTGCCGCCCGTCGAGCAGCGGAAGGTTCCGGAGATCGTGCGGTACGAGGCGCGGCAGCAGATACCATTCGACCTGGAGGACGTGGTCTGGGACTACCAGACGACGAGCCCGCCGTCGGCCGGCCCGCGGGAGGTGGAGGTGGGCCTGTTCGCGATGAAGCGCGACATCGTGGCCGACTACGTCTCGGACTTCACCGCCATGGGTATCGAGCCGGACGCCGTCCAGATGGCGCCGGTGGCGCTGTACAACTTCCTCCGCTACGAGCAGGGGGGGGAGGAAGGCGGCACGATGCTGATTGACCTCGGCGCCGAGAACACCAACCTCGTCATCGCCGACGGCGACCGGGTCTGGATCCGCAGCGTGCCGCTGGGCGGCAACAATTTCACCAACGCCCTCTCGAAGGAGTTCAAACTCCAGTTCGCCAAGGCGGAGCGGCTCAAGCGCCACGCCGCCGAGTCGAAGCACGCCCGCCAGATCTTCCAGGCGATGCGGCCGGTGTTCGGCGACCTGCTGACCGAGGTCCAGCGGTCGATCGGCTACTACACGAGCCTCCATCGCGACAGCCGCGTCCGCCGCATCGTGGCGCTGGGCAACGCGTTCCGCCTGCCGGGGCTGGCCAAGTTCCTGTCGCAGAATCTGGGGACGGAGGTCGAAAAGGTGGAGGGCCTCCGAAGCCTCGGCGAGTCCGAGGTGACCTCGGCCCCGATGTTCCGCGAGAACGTCCTCTCGTTCGGGGTGGCGACGGGGTTGGCGCTGCAGGGGGTGGGGCTGGCCAAGATCTCGACCAGCCTCCTGCCCCCCGAAATCCTCGGCCGCAAGATCATGAAGCAGAAGCGCCCCTTCTTCGTGGCGGCGGCCGCCGCCCTCCTCCTGGGCGTCGGGGCGTTCGCCTACGACCAGGTGGCGAGCTACGGCGAACTGGCCGGCGCCGGCGGCGAGGTCGAACGCCTCAGCCGCGCCGTCGGCCAGGTCCAAAAAACCAACGCCCGGCACCAGACGGCCTTCGATAAGCAGAAGAAGGCGCTCCAGGAGCAGCAGCGGAAGATCGCCCGCCTCGAAGGTCTCCTCGAACACCAGGACTACGCCTACCGCATCTGGCAGCGGCTCTGGAAGGCCTGGCCGCACGACCCCCGCTGGGAAAACTACGACCCCTTCAAGGACGACCCGAAGCGGACCACCCTCGACATCATCGAGATGCTCCACGTATCGATGTACTGCGTGCCGGACGTCCGCAAATACTCCGAGCAGGTGGAGGGGGACCGATCCCTCGGCCGGGTCAGCGTGGTAGGCTACGAGCCCGAGCCGACCCCGGAGAAGGAAGGCGGCCGCGGGCGGAGCCGCGACCAGGCCGTGCCCGGCATCCTCGTTGAGATTACGGGCGCCACCCCCAAGACGGGTCGCGACGGCCAGCAGTTCGTCAACAAGGACTTCCTCGCCGACCTGCAGGCGTGCAAGCGGACGGTCCGCCTGCACACGCCCGCCGGCGTGGAAGTCCTGGCTTCCGTGCCATACACCGGCCTGTTCGGAACCCGGAGCGAGTTCGACCGTTACTATGGCCAGCAGCGCCGCAGGCGGGGCGCCGTGGAAGAGGAAGAGGCCGAGCGGCCGGAGATCCAGCGCAAGAACGACCTCTGGTTCAAGGCCCAGTGGGTGGTCCACCTGGAGCCGCTGGCCCCCTGGCAGCGCAAGGAGGTGTTCCAGGCCCTCAAGGACCTGGCGCTCCGGGCCGGGCTCGACAGCGCCGCCCGGATCGATCCCTCCCGCGTCCAGGGGCCTGACAGCGAACGCCTGGCCAACATCGAACCGCAGTTGGCGGAACTGGCCGAGGACTGGCTCCTGAGCCGCGAGACCCTCACCGAGATCGCCCTGGAAGGTGCAGCCCAGGATTGGGGCGGCGGCGAGCCGGCCGAGGCCGCCGGGTGACGGACCGCCGGGCCACGCCCCCGCAACCGCCCCCCACGGAGCAGACACATGCTTGAGACGCTGAAACGCTACGCCTTCCTGTTCGCCCTGGCGGGCGGGGTCGTCGTCATCGGCGGGGCCGGCGTGGCCCTCGTCTACACCTTATACGTGGGACCCGCCGCGGAAATCCGGCAGGACCTGCGATCCACCCGCTCCCGGGCCGACACGCTGCTCAAGGGCACGATTTACAGCGACAATCTGGTCGAGCAGATGAAGGAACAGGTGGCCAAGCGAAAGAAGCAGTACGTGGAACTGCTCGACTACATCCGCCATCTGGGCGCCCAACGCAAGCCCCTGGTCGAGGACCTGTTCCCGACCAGCACCGAGACCAGCCTCCGGCATTCCTTCAAGGCGGCCTACGATGCCCGGCTCAAGGCGTACATGGAGACGTTGAACGCCACCGTTCCCATGAGGCCGGAAACCAGGGGCCGGCGCAGGGACGCCGACGACGCCGAACTCCAGGCCGCCAGGGAGGAAGCCCGCAAGCACACCATGTACGCCCATCCCACGAACTCGTTCTTTCGGCCGGAGTGGGTGGGGGCGCAGGGGGCGCCCAGCCTTACCCAGTGCCGCTACGGCCAGGAGGACATCTGGCTCATGGACGATCTTGTCCGCATCCTCGCCAAGATGAACCAGGAGATCCTGGACCAGAAGTCCAGCGCCCGACCCGGGGAGATCAAGTCCGTCATCCAGCATGCGCCCGTGAAGGAACTGGTGGTCATCCGCATCGGCGGCAAGTATGCCATACTCGAGGACGTCAAGGAGATGGCGAGCACGGCGGGGCGGTATCGCCCGGAGAAAGGCGGTCGCCAACACGAGCGCCTTCCCACCCTCTCCGGCCGGCGGTCGGACCTCGGCTTTTACAAGGTTCTGCCGTGGCGCCTCGGCCTGGTCGTGGAGGCGAAGTATGCCGGCGAACTGCTTCGCCGGCTCCGCGGAACCGAGAGCCTCCTCAGCGTGGAGGCGTACCGCATGCAGCCGATTACCCTGGCCTCTTTCCAACGGGCGGACGATCTGCTCGCCTACCGCCGCGAGGATTACGGCACCGCGGGTGTCGTGCGGCTCCAGGTGGTCGGCGAGTCCCTCATCTTTCAACTGGAGGGCGGCCGGGTCACCACCCCCCTCAGCGTGAGGCGAGGCCGGAACGAGGAAAAGCAGACCGAGGGCGCCGAGACCTAGGCCCGTCCCCGCGACGCGCCCCGGAGGAGTCGCAGCCATGGCAGCGGACCTGACGCAGTCGTTCATGGGGAAGCACGGCGAGAAGGTCGCCCTGGGGGCGGCCGCCTTCCTCTTCATCGCCGCGACCGCCTGGTTCGTCTTCCTCCGCCGGCCCCAGGACGACCTCCACCGCGACGTTAACCGCCTGGTCGACGACCTCCAGAAGAAAACCCGGCAGGAGGTCACCCTCCAAGAGGCCCTTGACCCGGAGGAGCGGACGGCCCTCGGCATCGGCCGAAAGAGCGTCACCGTCGCCGACCTCCGGGAGGCCGTCACGGGCCAGTCTCCGGATTACAAGGTCGCCCGGAAGTTCACCTCCCCTCTCCCCAAGAAGAAAGCTGCGGAGCCGACCGGCCCCGAAGAGCACTACGCGCCGGAGGAAATCCTGCCCGTCGAAGAGGTCCGGGTGGCCGTCGGCTACGGCGTCACCGACGCCCCCGAGGTGCCCGACCCGCAGGCGACCCTCCAGACCGCCGACGCTACCTATCACGACATCGCCTGGGCGGGCGTGGTCGGCAAGTTTGACCTGACCCGCCAGGCGGAGATCATCCAGGAGCCTTACCTGGCCGACGGCCGAACCCTCCGCCTCAGCAAACAGTCCCCCATCACCTTCACCCGGGTCGAGGTCCGGCGGCGACAGGTCAAGCCGGACGGCACGACGACCGAGTGGGAGCCCGTCACGCCCGCCGTCCCGGCGGAGGCGGCGGCCGACCTCCCGCCCCTGCCCGCCGACAACCGTGACAGTGCCGCCGTCGGCAGGTGGTATGGGAACCTGATCCATGCCCAGGCCCAGGTCCGCCGGCCCCCGTTTTACAACCTCCTGAATCTCGGCGAGGGCCAGACGGTCCAGGCGCTGGCCGGCCAGGTCGAGGGCGTCGCCCAGCCCGACCTCTCCCGCTTCGACGAGGAGGCTGAGAAGGCCTCCGCGCCCGCCCCAGAGGAAGCCGCGCCCGAAACGGGCGCCGAACCCGAACCCTCGAAGCCGGCCTCCGAGGCCGAGACGGGGTCCGTCTGGGACCGGATTGCCAAGCCCAGGGAGCGGCCGTCCGAGAAGCCGGCCGAAAAGCCCGAACAGCCCGAACGCGAGCACGTCTACGCCACCCTTTGGGTCAACGATGGCGCCGTCGACCCCGGCAAGACGTACCAGTACCAGATGCGGGCGGCCGTCCTGAACCCGGTCTGGAGTATGGACAACGTTCAGCCCGCGGAGAAACGCTGGACCCTCGAACTGCTCGGTCCCTGGAGCGAACCCTCCGAGCCGGTCACCGTCCCCGAACCGGTGGAGTTCTATTTCGTCGGGACCTTCGGCGAACGCGTCAACCTGGAACTGCATAAGTGGATCCACGGGCAGTGGATCATCGTTCCGAGCGCGCCGACCTACATCGGCGCTCCCGTCGTCTACTATAAGCGGCGGCACCGCCTTACCGTGCCGGGCACCGACGAGACGGTGGAGACGGACGTGGAAATCGCCCCGGGGGCGTTGCTGGTGGACCTCATCCGCCGGTTCCCCTACCAGCCGAAGGGCGCGAACCGCCTCATCCACACCGACGTACTGGTCTACGCCGACGAGCAGGGCAACCTCCTTCGCCGCATCGAATGGGCGGACCAGGAGCGGTCCCGCAACGACCGCCGGGAACGCAAACAGGCCGCCCCGACCACCTCTGGAGACAAAAGGGGCCGCAAAAAAGCCGGTCCCCCGCGGACCGCCGGAGATAGTAGTAAAAGAGGCCGCTGACACGGCAACGCCAACTCGGGCGCCGGGTCTGTGGACCCCTCGCGTGCAACGGCTGACCGCGGATGAGACGGTGCCCGGGGAACCACCGTCGCGCCGGCACGGCCCGGCTGCTGACCCGCGAAACAGGCCCCGCCGGCCGCCGGATTTTTTTCTTGCTTTTCGCCACGCCTCCTGTAGAGTGCGGCCTACGCTCCTTGTGGTGAACCGTGGAGCAGGTTATTATCGGCTTATATTCCATCATACGCAGCGGGTCAGACAGGCGGTTGTTGTAGGAAGGGGCGCAAAGGCGAAGTTCGTCTGTCGCATCGTCCACCCGTTTTTGGAAGGGGTCCGGGTGCGCCCGTGATGCGGGCGGCGCAGACGCTGGCTTTCCTTTTCCGCCCCGCCACAAGGAGGTGCGCGTTGAAATCGGGCAAGATGCTGTTGGCCGTTGGACTCGTCGGCGCCGTGTGGGCGCTGGCGGGAGTGCCGATGGCGGCCGGGGCGGCCGAGACCGCCCCCGACGACCTCCTCGCGGAGGCCGACAAACTCTACGAGGCCCACAACTACGAGGGCGCCCTGAAACGGCTCCAGAAGATCGACCGGGCCGCCCTCGGAATCTTCGAGAAGGGTCAATACGATACGCTTCTCGAAAACACCCAGAAGGCCGTCACCGCCAAGGCCGACGACGAAAAGGCCTTCGCCGAGGGCAAGGAGGCCCTCTCCAACAAGCGGTACGCCACGGCCATCGCGAAACTCTCGCAGGCGGCCGAGAGCCCCTACCTGGAGGCCGACAAGGCCGGTCCCGCCCAGGGGCTGCTCCGCCTGGCCCGCGACGGCCACGCCGAGGCTCTCCGGCAGGCTCGCACGCTTCTGGACCAGGCGGCCGCCGACCTCAAGGTCGGCAAGACCGACGCCGCCCGCCGCAAGGCCCGACAGGTCGGCGGGATCGACGTCCGCCTCGCCGACGGCGACCGCGCCGCCCTGGTGGACCTCCGGCGGCGCCTGGCCGCGGCCAAGGCCGAACCGGCGCCGGAAAAGAAGCCGGCCGAAGAGAAACCCGCCGCCGAGAAGAAACCCGCCGAAGAGAAACCGGCCGAGACGAAGCCCGCCGACGAACAACCCGCTGAGAAACAACCGGCCGAAAAGCCCGAACCCAAGAAGCCTGCCGCGCTCTCCGCCGACCAGCGCTATGCCAGGGCCAGGCAGATGTACAAGGCCGGCCGGTACCAGGCCGCCAAAGAGGCCCTCGCCGAGATCAACCCCGAGGAACTCGGGTTCTTCAAGCGGTGGGGGTACGGCGGCTTCGTGGACGAGGTGGAGGACGCCGTCGCCGGTCGCGCCGCGGCCGAGAAGGCCCTGGCCCGGGGCAAACAGGCGCTCCAGGCCAAGAAGTACCACCACGCCGTCCAGCGCCTCGCCGAGGCTGCTTCCTCCGACTACCTCCGGAGCGAGGACCGGCAGGAGGCCCGGAAGGCCCATCAGCAGGCCCGCCAGGCCCACGCCGAGGCCCTCGCCGACGCCAAGGACCTGATGAAGCAGGCCGAAACCGCCCTCGACGCCGACGACCCGGCCCGGGCCGGCAAACTCGTGGACCGGGTAGCGGCCATGGACGTGGACCTCGGCTGGTGGACCGGGATGAGTTTCGACCGGCTCCAGCGGAAGGTGGCCTCGGCGAAGACGGTCCAGGTGGCCGAGGCCGAGCCCTCCGCCGCCCCGGAGGCCGAGAAGGAGCCGGCCGAGGAAAAACCGCCGGCGCCTGCGGAGAAACCCGCCGAGAAGAAGCCGGCCGAGCCGGAGAAGAAATCGCCGGAACCTGCAGAAAAACCGGCCGAAGAGAAGCCCTCCGAAGAGAAACCGGCCGAAGAGAAGCCGGCGCCCGGGAAGCGGCCGGAAGGCGACGTCGCCGCCCAGGCTCGCCGCGCCCACGCCGAGGACGAAATCAAACTCGGCCGGGAGGCTCTTGAGCAGCACGAGTATCAGAAGGCGCGGATCCATTTCAAGCGCGCCTTAAAGCACTGGCCCGAGTCCAAGCCGGCCCAAGAGGGCCTGGCCCGGGCCGAGACACTCCTCGCCGAACGCGAGGAACCGCTCATCGACCTCGAACGGGACATCGACAGCCTCGAACGCCAGCGCATCATCGCGAGCGTCAAGGAACTGGTCGACGAGGCCCGCCGCAAAATGGAGAAGGCCGAACGCCCCGAGGCCTACACCGAGGCGCTCCGCCCGCTGGCTACGGCCGACCGCACCATCGACGTGGCGCCGGTGCTGACCGTGGAAGAACAGGAGCGGCTTCGCGAAGAGGTCCACGCGCTGCGGAAGCAGATTAAGCAGAAGCGGGTGGCCAAAGAGGAGTCCCGCGCCCGCCGGGCCGCCGCCGAGGCCGACCGCCGCGAACGCCAGCGCCGCGAGGCCGACCGCCGCGAACGCGAGCAGAAGCTCGACCAGTACTGGCAGCGCGCCAAGGAACTCCGCAAGAGCATGCAGTTCGGCGAGGCCATCCAGGTGCTCGACCGCCTCCTGGCCGTCGACTCCACCGACGAGCGCGCCCGCCGATGGCGCGAAGACCTCCTGTACCTGGAGGCCCAGCAGCGCCAGGTCGGCATCCGCTCGGAGCGCGAGGCCCAGATCGTCGAGGCCCTGGCCGACGTCGAAAAGGCTGCCGCCCCCACGGGTGAGGAACGCAACGGGAAGATCGATTACCTCCGCTACCCCGACGCCAAGACCTGGAAGGACCTGACGGTCTTCCGCCGCAAACTCGCCGAGAGCCTCGAGGAATCTCCCGAGGTGACAAGGACCCGGAGGCGCCTCCAGGAACGCATGGACCTGGACTTCGAACACACCAGCCTCGAAAACGTGCTGAACTACATCAGCGAGGTGCAGGAAGGCCTGAACATCGTGATCGACCCCGACATCTCCGCCGCCGGCATCGACCTCTCCAACCGCATCGTCGACCTCAAGGTCGAGCGGGTCCCGGTCGAATCGGTGCTGCCGCTCATTCTCGGCAGGGACCTGGGCTACCGCGTGGAGCCCGGCTACATTCTGATCACCACCCGGGAGAAGTTGCAGCAGAACCTGCCGGTCGTCACCTACCCTGTGCAGGACCTGGTGGCGAGCATCCCGGACTTCGGCGACCAGGCCCCCCGCTTCGAGGCGGCCGACGTCATCCAGGCGGCCACCCAGGCCGCCGAGGGCGGCGGAGGCGGGGGCGGGGACATCTTTGGCGGGGGCGCCCAAGTAGCCGAGGAAGAAGAGCAGGCCGGACCCGACGAACTCCGCGCCCTCATCCAGCGGACCGTCAACAACCAGTCCGATCCCAACGTGGCCGCCTGGGCCGACGAGGGCGGGTCCGCCGCCGTCGAGTATATGAACGGCCTGCTCATCATCACGCAGACCACCATCGGCCACGAGAAGATCTCCGACCTGCTCGACCAACTCCGCCGCGAGCGGGCCATCATGATCAGCATCGAAAGCCGATTCTGCGAGGTCACCGACGACTTTCTCCAGGACATCACCCTCGACGTCGACGTGAAGGTGCCCTCCGAGCGGTTCGACCCCGCCGGCACGGCGGTGGAGGACCCTGCGACCGGCACCTTCGACACCTTGCCCGGCGAGGTCGGCGGCGCCGCGGGGGACCCCCAGGTCGGGTCGCCGATCATCGTCTCCGGCACGGGGTCGAACGGCCAGGGCACGAGCACCCTGCTGGACCTGGCGGGAACGGCCTTCAGTAGTACCGGGGGCTGGACCGCGAACGAAGGCGGACTGGTCGTCAGCGGCGTCTTCCTCGACGACCTCCAGGTAGGCTTCCTGCTCCGGGCCATTCAGGCCGACCGCCGGTCTAATGTGCTCCAGGCGCCGCGCATCACCCTCTACAACGGGCAGCAGTCCTACCTCTCCATCTCAAGGGTCCGGACCTATGTTGCCGACCTTGAGGGGATGGCGGCTGGAGGAGCGGGGGTGGGAGGAGAGGGCGCAGAAGTGTATGATCCCACCATCGGGGCCATCCCGGTCGGCGCCACCCTCGACGTCAAGGCAACCGTCTCCGCCGACCGCCGATACGTCCAGATGGATCTCAGGCCCCAGATTGCCGAACTCGAAGAGATGCGGACTTACGGCTGGGGCGGCGGCGCCGAGGATATCGCGCCGGCGAAAATCGACCTGCCGGAAGTCAGGGTCCAGGACTTCAAGACGACCGTCAGCGTCCCGGACGGCGGGACCCTGCTGCTCGGCGGCATCCGGGAGTACACGGAAATGGAGGCCGAGACCGGCGTGCCGGTCCTCTCCAAGGTGCCCATTCTCAAACGCCTCTTCAACAACCGCGCGTCGGTCCGCAGGGCCCATAACCTCCTGATCATGATCCGGCCGAAGATCATCATTCAGCGCGAGAAAGAGCACGAACTCGGCTACGACAACTTCTGAGCCGGCGTGACGGACCGAAACCTGAACGTGCGCGGCGGGTCCGCAGGACCCGCCGCGCCTCTTTCGGGTCGGACCGGGCGAGCCTTTTCCCTACCCTTGCGGCCGTGATGCGGTTTAAGATGCGTCTCTGGACCGGGCGTGGGTCAGGGAGGGATACAGCGATGGCCGACGTGTGCCAACTCGTCCTGGCCGTCGAGATCCTGCTCCTGCCCCTGTGGGTGGGGGCGGTAGGCGTTCGCCCGCCGGCCGGACTCGGTCGCCGGCTCGTGCTGGCCCCCGCGCCGGTGGTGCCGACGGCGGCCGTCCTGGCCATCCTTGCGCTCCTCGGCGACGACGTGGCCGGCCCTGCCGTCCTCCGCACCCAGGCCGTGGCGGTCGGCTTCGCCCTGCTCCTGGGGGGCCTCGCCGCCTTCCTCGACCGCCTGGCCGGGCCGCGCGCCGGCCAGTTTCTGACCGCCGTCCTGGGATGGGGGCTCGTGGCGGGCGTCCTCCTGGCCGGGCCTCTCGTCGGGATGCTCGCCGACCCGCTCCAGACCGCTCTCGTCCGCGCCGCGGTGCACGGCAATCCGCTCGTGGTGGCGGAGGAGGCCCTCGGCCTGGCCTGGCTTCGCCAGGGGCTGACCTACCGCTGGACGGGCCTGGGGGAGAGTTATCGTTACCTGTTCGGCCACCCGGCGTGGTGGAAGACGTTCCTGGCGCACGTCTTCGTCGGCTCGGGGCTGGCAGTGTTCAGCCTTCGGCGCAACATTTAGCCGCTGCGCTTGCGCGGCGTGTTGAAAGGAAGCGCGGTGACCCCTGGGGGCCACCGCGCGTCAATCACGGCCGCGCCGGGCAAGTTTACCCACCTTGTTGGCGGGCCCGGCGGCTAAATGTGGTTGGTGTTATTCTTTGACTTCGTAGTCGGCGTCGATGACGTCGTCGTCGCCACCGCCGCCCTGGCCACCGCCTTCGCCGGCGGACGGTCCGCTCCCGGCCTCGGGGCCGCCGGCCTGAGCGCTCGGTCCGGCCTGGGGACCCGGTCCAGCCTGGGCGCCGGCGCCGGCCGCCTGCTGTTGCTGGTAGAGCGTCTGGGCGAGGGCGTGGGAGGCCTGGTTCAGGGCCTCCATGCTCTGGTCGATCTTGGCCGGGTCCTCGCTCCCCACGGCCTCGCGGACGTCGCTGATGGCCTGGCGGATGCGCTGCTTATCGTCGTCGCCGATCTTGTCGCCGTGCTCGTTCAGGGTCCGCTCGACCTGGTAGGCGAGGGAGTCGGCCTGGTTACGTTTCTCGATCAGTTCGCGCTGTTTCCTGTCTTCCTCGGCGTGCTCCTCGGCCTCCTTCTGCATCTTCTTGACCTCCTCTTCCGAGAGGCCGGAGGACTGCTTGATCTCGACGGACTGCTCCTTGCCGGTCCCCTTGTCCTTGGCGCTGACGTTCAGGATGCCGTTGGCGTCGATGGAGAAGGAGACGTCAATTTGCGGCACGCCCCGCGGCGCCGGCGGGATGCCGCTCAACTGGAACCGTCCGAGGGTCCGGTTGTCCTTGGCCATGGGCCGTTCGCCCTGGAGGACGTGGACCTCGACGCCCGGCTGGTTGTCGGCGGCGGTGGAGAAGGTCTCGGTCTTCTCGGTGGGAATGGTGGTGTTGCGTTCG
>Ga0180434_10004298_pt1 | contig 17412 bp, 13 predicted proteins | sample SS_ome_7_FD_132453 | JGI IMG/M metagenome (GOLD analysis project Ga0180434, IMG submission 132453) | Hypersaline lake sediment archaeal communities from the Salton Sea, California, USA - SS_1_D_2 metaG | ecosystem: Environmental > Aquatic > Non-marine Saline and Alkaline > Hypersaline >...
AGGACGATATAATAGTTTGTGCTGTTGATACCCTCTGGATCATGCCGTCCTTTCAGGACTCAATACTATTTTGATTGTCACCCAGGCCTCACTGCGTTCGACCTGGGCTGTAACATGACGGCCTTACAGGCCTAAGAAATAAGTATAGTCGATTCAATCAATCTCAAATGTGAGCGCAAAGGATTTGCGCTTTTGCTTCGGAAAGTAGGTCGAAAACTCAGGGTAAATCAATGCCTGCAAGGCACCCTCTAAATAACTCCGGTTTTTTTCATTGTCACAACTGCTAACTGTAAAGTCTACAAATGTACCATCAGCTAAGAGAGTCAGGTTTAGACAAATCGTACCCAAATTGGGCATCTCCAACTGCTCCTTTAAATACAAGACCAACACCTTCTCAAAACTATACTCCTGCTCCGAGGCCACAGCCTTACTTGCTACCGGTGCACTCTTTTTTGATGCACCACTGCTTTGCAAGCTCTTTTGCATAAGAGCTGCGACCTTTTTACGGTTCTTCTTTGTCTTTTTTACAGCCACAACCTTCTTTTTAACCTGAGGTTTAGGCTTAGCTTTAGATGCAACCTGTTTAATCACCTTTTGTGGAGGCGCCTCCTGCAACAATACAGTATGCACATCAATCCTTTGCTGACTCATAACCCGCTTTTCAGGAGCCTGGCGAATCGTCAAAAGCAAAAACAAAAGCAGGTGAATCACAAACAGTTTAATAAATATACGCATCATTTTGGCTTGAGTATGAGGTCCATGTCACGAAAACCAGCTGTTTGCGCTGCATTTTTTACCTTCTGGTAGATCCCAAATTTTGCATTTTCATCATGAAAAAGATGCAGATGACTCTTAGGATTCCTCTGTTTTGCAAGCGATAGATAGGTCGCCAAATCATTGATCGCAATCACATCTCCATTGACCTTTAGCGAATTATCTTCGTACACATGCAAAGAGATGTTTTGGGCAGAAGAGTGCACACTCTCTAGCTCTTCCCGAATGCCCTCAGCAAGCTGAATGCGATCCACCTCAAGCAAAGGCACAATCACAATAAACATAATCAAAATCACAAAGACTACATCAATCAAAGGCGTCAAATTAACCTGCGGCTCCTCAACAGCCGCTAACCGTCTTCGGTTTTTAATCACTTAGACTCCTCACGGTAATACTCCTTAAGGCCACAGAGCAAGGTTTGCCCAAAATCTTCCATCTCCTGTGAAATATGGTTCAAATTATTTTTTAAGTAGTTGTATCCCAACAGAGCAGGAATGGCCACAATAAGCCCGACCACCGTGGTAGCCAAGGCCATTGCAAGCCCTCCCAACATCGCATCCGAGGACTGAATATGGCCCCCCGCTGCCTGTAGTTCAAAAAATGTTAGCAGGATGCCCCAAACCGTGCCTAGCAGGCCTAAAAAGGGGGCAAGTGAGACAATTGTAGATAAAACAAAGAGGTTTTTCTCTAGACCTCGGATCTCCTTAGAAATAGAGATCGCTACCTGCTCCTCAACCAACTCTAAGTCGGATGAGGAGAGATAGGAGTGGCTCATACCCTCACTTTCGTATGTATTTTTTTTGAGAAAGCGAAAAGCCTCATTTTGAAAGGCACAAAAAAGGCGTTGAAAAGCAGTTTTACTCTCTTTAAGGGCTACAGAAATTGGATTTATACGCTTTTTTTGAAAAGGGGCGGCAAAAAGAAGGCCATTTTGGTGCACTTTTTTTTGTACCTTTATTTTTTTTAAAATGATCACCCAAGTGACTAATGAACATATGAATAGAGATAAAAAAATAAATTTACCAAAGAGATCGGCTTGCTGGAATGCATTAAAAATTGGACTTAACATAAGATAGTTTAGTGTTTGTTTTTTAAATCTTTACATATATAAAGTAAGGTAATAAAATGATAGTTAAATTTATAGCTGTCCTGAGGGGGACCCCATGAAAATATTTCGATTTATGCTACCGCTTTGTCTGCTGTGTGCAACTGCATTCACTCCGCTTGTTGCATCTGAGGGAGGTGAGGCGCCTGTTAAAGCAGAGCTTGTAGCCAAATCACAATCGATTCAGCCTGGTCAACCTTTTATGGTTGGGATCAAGTTGGACATGCAACCTGGGTGGGATACCTATTGGCTCAATCCGGGGGATTCCGGTTTTCCTACGCAAGTCAATTGGGAGCTGCCTGCAGGTTTTACAGCGGGGCCCTTGGTTTGGCCCTATCCTGAGCGTTTCTCTAGCGAATCTCTTGTAGGATTTGGATATACAGATACAACTCTTTTATTGACTGAGATCACGCCGCCCCAAAAATTAGAGGTTGGAAGTGATGTCGAAATTAAGGCTAATGTTACATGGCTTGCTTGTAATGAAAGTTGTGTCCCTGGGGATGCAGATCTTTCACTGGGGCTTCCGGTAACCCAATCTGCCCCACAAATTAATCAACTCTATGCACGTGATTTTGCGGATATAGAGGCTCTTTTGCCAAAGGCTGCAGCACAGGCCTTTTCTTTTTTTGACATCGAGACGATCAAAGAAGAGATTGTTTTGCACTTCAAGCCAGCAATGGATGTTTTTCATGAAATCGAAGAGCTCCTCTTTATTCCCGAAGAGGGGCAAATTGTCGATTACAATGCACCTCAAAAGGTGCATAAGGGAGAAAATGGGGAGTTTGTTTTAAACATAAAGCGTGCCGATGCTGCGCAGGCGATGCCCGATCAGATCAAGGGAGTTTTGCTTGTCTCTGAAAAGGGGACCACTGTAAAAAAGGCGATTCAAATTGACACCTCCTTGGGGGCAACTTCGGGTTCAAGTTTTTATGCGAATATTTGGATAGCGCTTGCATGCGCCTTTTTAGGTGGTTTGATTTTAAATGTAATGCCTTGTGTGCTGCCTGTGATTGCGCTTAAGATTTTTGGCTTTGTCAAAATGGCCAATCAAAAGCGCAGTGTTGTGATTAAACATGGTGTGGTTTTCTCAATTGGGGTGCTGCTCTCCTTTTGGGTCTTGTCGGGTGCACTGCTATTAATGCGTGCCTATGGCCAGGGAGTTGGTTGGGGCTTTCAGCTGCAGGAACCTCTGTTTGTTGCGGTGATGACAATCATCATCTTTTTACTAGGTTTGAGCCTATTTGGCCTTTTTGAGTTTGGAACCTCGATGATAGCTCTCGGTTCAAAAGCCGAGTCCAAGTCATCATCTCCTTTGATGAGCTCCTTTTTAAGCGGGATTTTGGCAACGCTTGTAGCGACGCCATGTACGGGTCCCATGTTGGGGCCTGCGGTTGGATTTGCCATGACCCTTTCTACGGTTAAGGCTCTGGGAATCTTTACCTTTGTAGGACTTGGTATGGCCTCTCCTTATCTATTTTTCTCATGTTTTCCCAAATTTGTCCGTTTTTTACCAAAGCCGGGTGCGTGGATGGTTGTCTTTAAGCAGCTGATGGGCTTTGTGATGATGATTACCGCCCTTTGGCTTCTGTGGGTTTTTGCAGCCCAAACGGGTATGATTGCCCTCTTTATCTTTTTAGCGGCCCTGATTGTGATGGCTGTGGCGGCATGGATTTATGGTAGATGGTCTACTTTGGTACACAAAAAATCAACACGACGCATTGCAACGACCGTTGCGGTCTTGATGATCGCCTTTTCTGGCTATTTTTCATTAAAGGCTGCTAAGCAGGGCCAAGCACTTGCAGCGCTTGAGCAACAACAAGAGGGTCGCCATGTCTACTCTCCAGAAGCGATCGAGCAATTGCGTAAAGAGGGCAAAGCAGTTTTTGTTGACTTTACAGCCAAATGGTGTCTGATTTGCCAAGCCAACAAAATTGTCTTGCACTCATCAGAGATTCGTCGCGCATTTGAAGAGCGTGGTGTGGTCTTTGTTGAGGCTGATTGGACCAACAAGGATCGCGTGATTACAGAGGAGCTGCAAAAGCTTGGGCGCAGTGGAGTGCCTGTCTATGCGCTCTATCCAGCTGATCAGAATGAGCGTCCCATGATTTTGCCGCAAACATTGACCTCAAAGGTTGTAAAGGAGTATCTTGGCAAGCTCGAGGTACCAACAACCACGGTTTATGTTGATTGATGAGTTGAGATTTCACGCAGTTATTTGTCTTCTTTTGGCTAGGCTTTGCCCCACTTCCATGATCTCTCGCTTGCCGTGTGCCTACACTGTCTGCGCTCGAAATCAAGAAATTGGAACAAAACCACCAAAAGCTGTTCGTTTGGAGCCTTATTATGTTGATTGATAGTCATGCACATCTTTCCTGTGAAACGTTACGTGAATCACTGGATCAAATTTTGCCGGCAGCAAAAGCTGCGGGGATAGATAGGGTATTTAATATCTGTACCAATCCTGAGGAGCTAGCGCATGGTTTAGCACTTTGTCAGCAATATCCTTGGGTTTATAATGTGGGCTCTACAACTCCACACGATGTAGAAAAAGAGGGTGAATCTGCCTTTGGTGCTTTTGCCCAGGCTGCGCGCGAAAAAAAACTTGTAGCTGTGGGGGAAACGGGGCTTGATTATTTTTATGAGCATGCACCCAAAAAGAGCCAACAAGAGTTTCTACGTCGATATTTACGTTTGGCGCTCGAATGCAACTTGCCGGTGGTGATTCATTGCCGGGATGCCTTTGAGGATCTATTTACCATTTTGGACGAGGAGTACCGCATCGATGGCAAGTGGGCCCCTGGCCTTTTGCACTGTTTTACGGGAACACAAGAAGAGGCCCAGCGTCTTGTAAGTGAGGGGTGGTTGATTTCGTTTAGTGGAATCGTTACCTTCAAAAAAAGCGAGGTGCTTAGACAGGTTGCGGCCTCAGTGCCTCTAGCTAATATTTTGATCGAGACGGATGCGCCCTATTTAGCGCCTCAGTCGAAGCGAGGCAAAACCAATGAGCCAGCCTACCTTGTTGAGACGGCCCATTGTATGGCCAAAATCCACGGTTGCGCATTTGAAGAGCTTGCCAAGCAAACATCCAAAAACGCCAATCACTTTTTTAATACCCCTAGAGTCAAGACGCTTTAATTAAGTGATATAGTCGTTTAAATTTAAACGACTATATGTCACGGGCTTTTTTTGATAAGAATATCAAATTCTTGAGCTAATATCTGTATAAGTGCTAGCTTGCGAACATGGTTCAAACTGCTTTTTCTAATACCAAAGAGAGGGGATTGCCGCGCCCATTTGTTCTACGTAGGCTCCACTCAATCCTTGGGCTCTGGCTCGTCATCTACCTCTGTGAGCACCTTCTTGTAAACTCCCTGGCAGCACTTACCCCCATCGATGATGGTAGTGGTTTTATTGGGATGGTCAACCGGATCCATCGCCTCCCCTACCTACGGGTCATCGAACTGCTTTTTTTAGCCATTCCCTTTATTGCGCATGCCATTTGGGGCATCATCTACGCATTACGCTCCAAGTCTAACTCCTATGGTAGTCGCGACAAAAAACCTGTATTATCCCAATACAGGCGCAACCGCGCCTTTAGTTGGCAGCGTATTACCTCCTGGATTTTGTTGGTTGGAATTTTGGCACATGTGGTGCAAATGCGCTTTTTACACAACCCACCCGTAGCCCATCGAGGGATCGAAACCAGCTACTTGACGCGCTTGAATTCAGACCCCAGCCTCTATGCGATGGCTGACAAGTTGGATCTCACAATTTATACCCAGAAAAAACTAAAAGAAAAGAGTGCCCAACTCAAAGTATTGGAAAATCAATTAGAGGCAAAAGAGAGCATCGCTTTGGCCGATGAGGTTCAAGAGGACAAAGAGTGGTTGCACGCTGCCTCAAAACGATCTTTGGGACCAGGGCAGGTCATTGTGGATGCGCCTAATGCAGGCACCGCTTTTTTGCTGGTGGTCCTACAAACCTTTAAAAGCCCCCTGATGGTGCTGCTCTATTCGATCCTTGTGGTCGCCTCCTGCTATCACGCCTTTAATGGCCTTTGGACCTTGATGATCACCTGGGGAGTGACCGTAACACGCCACTCTCAGGCTAGGATGCGCCAACTGACGCTGCTTTTGATGGCCATTACTACATTTTTGGGTTTACTAGCTATTTGGGGGACCTTTCTATTTTGACAAAAGAGGCAATTGTTGTAGGTGGGGGATTAGCAGGATTGGCCGCGGCCATGCGTTTGACAGAGCTTGGGTGCCATGTAAAAATTGTCTCCGTTACCAAGGTGAAGCGCTCGCACTCTGTTTGTGCACAGGGAGGAATCAACGCTGCTCTTTCTTTAAAGGGCGAAGAGGATTCCCCTCTCATACACGCCTACGATACTATTAAAGCAGGCGATTTTTTAGCCAACCAGCCCCCTATTTTGGAGCTTTGTTTATGCGCTCCCAAAATTATCCAGATGATGGATCGCTTTGGCTGCCCCTTCAATCGTACAAAAACGGGCCAGTTGGATGTGCGCCGATTTGGAGGCACTCTTTACCATCGCACCGTCTTTTGTGGCGCCTCCACGGGCCAGCAGCTTTTATACACGCTCGATGAGCAGGTGCGGCGCGCTGAGGTAAAGGGGCTAGTAGAAAAGTATGAAAACCATGAATTTTTGCGCCTTGTACGCGATGACAAGGGGCGCTCTTGTGGCATTGTGATGGTCAACCTCTTCAATCAAAAACTAGAGGTGTTAAAAGCAGACGTAGTCATCTTTGCAACAGGTGGACCTGGCCTTATTTTTAAAAAATCGACCAACTCCACCTTTTGCTCAGGCGCTGCCAATGGACGTCTCTATATGCAGGGGATGCACTATGCCAATGGAGAGTTTATCCAGATCCATCCTACAGCAATTCCTGGACAGGATAAGTTGCGCTTGATTTCGGAATCAGCACGCGGCGAGGGGGGAAGAGTATGGGTTTGGGGTGATAGCTCCAAACAGATCGAGGCTCCCGATGGCAAGATGATCCCTTGTGGAAAAACGGGTGAAAAGTGGTATTTTTTAGAAGAGATGTATCCAGGCTACGGCAACCTAGTAAGCCGAGATGTGGGTGCACGTGAAATTTTGCGTATCTGCGAATTGGGCTTAGGCATTGATGGAGGCATGCAGGTTTACCTAGATGTCACTCACTTGCCCGAAGAGACCTTGCATAAACTAGAGGCGATTTTAGAGATCTACCATAAATTTACTGGTGAGGATCCGCGCAAAGTTCCCATGAAGATCTTTCCAGCTGTCCACTATTCGATGGGGGGAGCATGGGTCGATTGGCCTGCTAGTGATGACCCAGATCGCAACACGCGCTTTCGGCAAATGACAAATATCGAGGGCTGCTTTAATTGTGGCGAGTCCGACTACCAATTTCATGGTGCCAATCGCCTGGGAGCAAACTCGCTTCTCTCTTGTATCTTTAGTGGTCTTGTCGCAGGTGATGAGGCCGATCGCTACTTAGAGGGCCTGAGCTCCACCTACCAAGATACCAACCCAACCTGCTATACAGAGGCTGTGGCGGTTGAGGAGGCCTTTAAAAAAGAACTTTTTGCACGCAATGGCCCCGAAAATGTCTTTTTGCTGCACGAAGAGCTTGCCAATGAAATGGTGCTGCATGCAACTGTAAAGCGGGATAATGCCTCTTTAAAGCAGACCATTGAGAAGATTAAGGAGATCCGAGCGCGCCTTCAAAATATTTCGCTTGCAGACAAGAGCCGATTTTCTAACCAATGTTATCAGTTTGCGCATCAATTTCATTCGATGGTTGAGCTTGCTCTTGTCATTTGTAAAGGTGCTTTACTTCGCGATGAATTTAGAGGGTCGCACTTTAAACCTGAATTTCCCAAAAGGGATGATGCCAATTGGCTCAAAACGACCATTGCAACCTATGGTGAAGATGAGCCTGAAATTAGCTATGAGCCTGTGGACACCCGCCACCTCGATCCCGTGATGCGCGACTACCGTGTGGCCAAAAAGGTAAGGCCCGAATTAAAAAACATTCCAACCAACCTCCACTTGCCGTTATGAATGAGACCTTCATCTTAAAAGTTTACCGAGGAACACCTCAGAAGCAATATTTCGAAGAGTTTGAGCTGGCGCTTCGAGATGGAGAAAATGTGATTAGCGCGCTGATGGAGATTCAGAAAAACCCCGTGAATCGAAAGGGGGAGCACGTAACGCCTGTGGTTTGGGAGCAAGGGTGCCTCGAGGAGGTATGTGGATCTTGCTCGATGCTTGTCAATGGCTACCCGAGGCAAGCGTGTACGGCTCTGATTGCTGAGTACTTAAAGAAGAGTAAATCGCGCACCATTACGTTGGCGCCTTTTACCAAGTTTCCTTTAGTGCGTGACTTGATTGTGGATCGCTCTTCTATGTTTGAAAATCTCAAGAAGGTGCGGGGATGGATCGATAGTGATGCGAGCCGCTCTGAGGGCTTTGGGCCGCTGATTTCTCAGGAAAAGCAGGAGGTAATGTACACCCTCTCTACCTGTATGACGTGTGGTTGTTGTTCGGAGGGGTGTCCGCAGGTAAATAAGCGTTCTGAGTTTATTGGGCCGGCGCCCATTTCGCAAGCGCGCCTCTTTAATGCCAATCCTACGGGCAAGTTGGAGAGAGCGTCGCGTTTGCGTCCCTTGATGGATGCAGGGGGCATTAGTGAGTGTGGTAATTCGCAAAATTGTGTGGAGGTTTGTCCCAAAAAGATTCCGCTGACAGATAGCATTGGGGTGATAGGGCGAGACGTTACCTTACAGGCATTTCGAGATCTCTTTGCGCCAAAAGAGGATCAATAATCAACTAGAGTGGTGGCTTTACGGTGCGGCATTGAGATCTTTGCTTGAGCACTCTGAACCTCCACCTCTGAGGCCTCTAAGGTTTTTAATAAATATTTTTTAAGTGAATCAAAGAAGAGCTCTTTATTGGGATACCTTTTGTTGAGTGAGGTTAAAAAGTCCTCGTGTGTGCGCGCTTCACGGTAGGTAGGCCTCTTTTGGGGCAAGAGCAGTGATTGCATCTTCTGAGGGTCAAAATCCCACAAAAAGCTTGTATGGTGCAGCCAGCGCCCCTTTTGCATATATTGCGCATTGCCCCCAAATTTGCGCTCTGCGAAGACATAGTCATTTTCACGCAGGGCAAAATCGGGGTGATTAAAAAAAGGTTCATACAAACCTTCACTCCATTGCATCACCTCTTTGGGCAGACAGGGCACCTGAGTGCACTTTTGGTTGGCAATGAGCGTGACAAAGATCGTGTTTGGGTCTATGTAAACAGTGCCACCCCCACTAAAGCGTTTGATGATGGGCATTGAGCGCTCTTTGACTCTCTGGCGATCAATCAGCTGCTCAAGTTTACCTGAAATACCCATCACAATGGCATCAGGGCTTGAGGTATTGATAAGACACCAATTGCCCTTATCAGCTCGCAAAAGAGCCTCTTCAAGGCGCAATTGCTCTAAAATGGGCATGCCGGTTAAATCAACAAGAAAAAATTTATTCATAGAGATATTATACCCCAAATCAACTATATTGTGCTCCTGATTTTAGATGGTATAGACGTGAGTCATTCAAAAAAACTCTATTTTTTACTCGGAATTAAATTTATTTTTTTGCTTCTGATCGCCTATTTTGGAGCTCTTTGCTTGGCTCCCGATGAGGCGCAGTATTGGACGTGGAGCCAGGCCCCAAGTTTAGGCTATTACAGCAAGCCTCCGGCCATTAGTTGGCAGATCTACCTTTCGACCCACCTTTTAGGAAATAGTGAGCTAGGTGTTCGATTTGGGGCCTTTGTCATTGGGTTGGGGCTGATTTACTTGGTTTATCGCCTTTCAAAGGCAGCCGGTTTGGATGAAAAGTCTGCTTTTTGGGCAGCCTTTGTGATGGCAATCTCGCCTTTTGGTTTTTATCTCTCTTTTGCTGCTACAACGGATGCAGGGGCGGTTCTCTTTTTGATGGCAGCGTTAACTTGCATCGTCTCGCGTATAGAGAAGGAGCCGGGGCCCAACTATCTTGCGGTGGGCACATTTGTGGCGCTGGGGGCGCTCTATAAGTGGACGGCCTTTATCTTGTGGCCCATTTTGTTCTGTTTTTTGCCCTTTTATCCCAATTTACGAAAGAGGAGTTTGTGGCTGGGGATCTTGCTCTCCATGGTTGCTTTTTTGCCCGTGGTCTATTGGAATATGCAACATGATTGGGCCACCTTTCGCCATGTCTCCAAGACCTTGGTAGGAGATCGAGGGGCAAGTGGGGGTAACTTCTTTGATTTTTTTGGTGCACAACTGGCACTCTTTTCACCTATTTTTGCGATTCTTTTAGTATATGGTGTGGTAAAAAGTGATAAGAAGCGTGCGCTCTACTTTTTGGCAGCTTTTCCCGTTGCTCTTGTTTTACTGCTGTTGCTTTCGTTTTTTAAAAAGATGCAACCTAATTGGGCCCTCTATCTTTATTGCCCCACAGCTGTTTTTATTGGATGGGCGCTTGCCCACTTAAAACATCACAAACGGAAAATCGTAACGCTTGCCACCTTTTTATCATTGGGGGGGATTGTGGGAGCCCTTTTGATTCCTTTAGTCCAAAGAGAGGCCCTTTTAGAACGCGTTGCCCTTTCCTATAAAATAAATCCCTTTCGACAGAATATGGGCACAAACCATCTCAAGATGGGCTTAGAAAGCATTGGGTTTGACCCCAACCAAGATTTTTTATTTGCCGACAAGTATCAAAACAGCTCTCTTTTGAGTTTTTACAGTCCGCAAAAACAAAGAGCCTATTTTATGAACTTGGGGAGGGCGCGCAAAAATCAATTTAGTTATTGGCCGCAAATGCACGAACAGGTGGTGGGTAAAACCGGCTACTTTGTGGTGATTGAAAACAAAACATCTGAACAACTTGCAGGGCACAAAAAATATTATCTCAACAAGCTACAACCTCACTTTGAAAAGGTTGAGTTTGCAAAAGAAATTCCTCTCTTTTGCGCCTATGGGACTTCAGAAAAAAATGCACTTTTCTTTAAATGCACCGGATATTTAGGCACTTGCATTGAAGATGTAAACAAATATTAAGTTTACAAAAATTAAAATTTAAACAATATTGCATCTCTTAACTTTTAAGAGACTTGCAGATGAGATATTTCTTTCTTTGTTTAATTTTCAGCTCGGCACTTTTTGCAAATGAGGAGGGGCTGGAGTTAATTGCTTCTACAAATCAGGTAACTGATAAACAGCAAAACTACTTTTTAACTTCGACAGCCTATAAAATCAATCCGCGCGTCAATCCAATTACGGGCACCTACACAGAGGAGTCGCTAGATCTTGTGGTGGCAGGCGCGCAACCTCTTTCTGTCCGACGTTTTCATTACAATCAAGCGCCCTATGATCCCCGTTATGCCAGTTGGAGCTACAATCCTGAGGCCCACTTTGTCGCTAATTTTGAGTGGCAGGAGCAGGAACGCTTTGCTGCGGTGGGAGAATTTGATGGAAGCGTACGCTGCCTTAAGGGCAAAGAGAGGGGGTATCTATGGGGGAAGTATCGATTTGATCAAAAAGATCAAACTTTAGGATGTAATTTTGCTTCCACAGGGCAATCGCATATTTTAAATCTAAAGATTAACTACAAAAAAATCTATCAGGCCAAGGATAAAAACCGCTTTATGTGGAGTGGGACCATTTTGGATGGCACAGGCCGCAAGCGCATTTTTCGCTCTCTCTTTCATCGTTGGCACCATTGGATTTATTTTAATGAAACCATTTGGAGTACACAAGGCTATTCAAAAATCAAACATATGATCGGAGCCAACACCTGGACGCCCTATCATGTACAGATTCGCGAAGAGATACTTCCTAATGGAAATCGGATCATTTATGAGTACAAGCAGTTAAAGAAGAAAAGTCGCTATCCTGAGCCCGAAATGATCAGGCGAATTGTTGCCTACAATAGCGACAAATCCAAACAGCTCGCGAATCTTAGCTTTCACTATGTGCGCAATAAAAAAAAGGATGTAAAGGGAATTGAAGTTACAGGAAGTGATGGAAGACTTTTTAAGGCCTATCATAAGGGAAAAAAGCAATTCTATTTAGATAATGTAATCGCTGATGGTGGCATTCAAACCTACTATAAATATGACAAGGGAAGAATAACAGATGTACTCAGGGTAGATGGTCCTACTCTGAAAACATACTATACAGATGATAACAAAGTTTTAGCACAACTGGCTCCTGTGGGGCCAGGAAGGGCGCTTTATGCAATCAATAACTATCGCTACCACAAAGATTACACGGAGGTGCTGGATGCATTAAGGCAAAAGACCATCTATCGCTTTGATGAGCAGAAGCGGCTGACAGCCACCGAGTTTTATGGCAAAGAGAGCTTGTTGCGCACAGAGAATCTACAGTGGGATAGCACAACGGGGAATGTAACAAGTAAACAGATCAAAAAGGGGGATGGCTCGCTTTTACAAAATTTTGAGTATGTTTACGACAAAAATCAAAATTGCATCAAAGAGACATTTGGCGACGGAGTAGTAGCGCAGACAACACATCGCACCTTTTCAGATGATGGCTTTAATTTAAAGTTTACGGAAAGCGACCGGCCTGGACGTGAAGTACGCTATAGCTATGTCGCTGGAACCAACCTTTTAGCCTCGGAGTTTGTCTATGCCGATGAAGTAATTTGCAAGCGTACCTTTCATTCCTACGATGATTGTGCCATTTGTATTAAAACAATTGTGGATGATGGCACAACGACCAATCCCGATGACCTTACTGGCGTAAGCTACCGCAAGATTACAGAGATCGAGCCCAAGCAAACAATGCCCTGCTTCGGTCTAGCTGAGGTGGTCCGAGAAAAAACCATTGATTCTGCAGGTAAGGAGATCTTGCTGAGTCGTGTGGTCTACACCTACGCATCTTCTGGAAAAGTGTTGAAAGAAGAACACTATGATGCAAATGATCAATATAGCCATACGATTGTCAATAGCTATGATTGCCGAGAGCGTTTGCTTTCACAAACAGATGCCCTAGGCAATGTGACTCGTTACGACTATGACAACAGCCATAATCTAATCGCAATTGCAGGACCCTTGCCCAACCAGTATAAAAAAATCATCTATGATAGAGCGAATCGCCCCATATGTACATCCGATTTACAAGATGATGGAAGCTGGCTAAGCTGTCAAAAGGAATATGATCTTTTGGGGCAAGTGGTTGCCGAAATAGATAGCTGCGGCAACCGAACAGAATATAAGTATGATGTGTTGGGCAATGTCACTGCTGTGCACTTTGCAGATGGTGGGGTTGCGCGCCGTATTTATGATGCAATGGGCAACGTGATCGAAGAGGTCGATCCTCTGGGCTACACCACCAAAAAAGAGTATGATTTTAGAGGTAATCTGACGAACATTGTCTATCCTGATGGTTCGCAAAAAAGTTATGTCTATAACAATCTTGGGCAATTGATAAGTTCTACAAGCCAAGATGGGGCGATAACGGATTATCGCTATGATCTGTTTGATCGTCCTATTGAAGTGATTGTCACCTCCAAAGAGGGAGAGGTTTTAAAAAGAAAAAGTGCAAGCTACTCTGCTTTTTATAAATTATCAGAGAGTGATTTCAATGGAGTGGAGACAAAATACCAGTATGATTTTTCTGGCAGAAAAATTTGTGAGAGCAAGGAAGAAAGGTGCACGGAGTTTCTCTATGATGCTTTAGGAAATGTAGCAGAAAGGAGAGAATTTGCAGCTAGCATATTGAATGAATATAACACGTTGGGTCAGTTAACCACAAAGCGTGTGATTGCAGATGGGTTGTTGCAGCGTCACGAGGAATATCTTTATGATGAGGCGGGCAACCAAACTCATTTAATGCGTGTGCGGGGCACAGAGCTTACCTATTTCAATACATATGGTAAGCCAATTATAATGATTGATCCTGTGGGTGTTTCTACCTACATTCGATATCTGCATACAGATAGGCGCCAGGAGATCACAACCTACGCCAATGGAGTGAAGGGGTGTAAAACCTTTGACAATAGGGATCGCATCGTAATTGAGGAGAAAAGGGGGCCAGAGGGGCTAACCATTCAAAAATGCGAACATGAGTATGATTTAGCGGGCAATCGGCTCTCTACCAAATATACCGTCTTTGAAGGGGCGCAGCCGATCAAAACGATTGTACACAGCTGGTCTTATGGTCCGATGGGCAGGGTGGAGTCTTTTTTAGAGGCGGGCGCAAAAGAGACAATCTATCGCTATGATCGTTGTGGGCGTCTTGCGCAAAAAATCAAGCCTGATGGTTCTGTTCTTTATCATATCTACAACGATTTGGGTCAGCTTGTACGCTACTACTCGGATGATTTTGATTACACCTATTGCTATGACAAGTGTGGCCAAATAATCTCTGTCTATAATGCTAAAAGTCATGCACAAACGAGGCGTACCTATGATGGATTGGGGCAGGTGACGCGGGAAGTTTTGGAGACGGGGATTTGCCAAGAGACTCGGTATGATCCGCAGGGGCGTTGTGTGGAAACAGTGCTCTTTGATGGCTCTACGATGGAGTATCTATACGATGGGGTGAATTTACATAAGGTGGTGCGGGGAGAGCAGAGCCACACTTACTGCAAATATTCATTTGATGGGGATTTGTTGGAGGCAACTCTTCCTGCTGGACTCGGTGAGATTGAAGTGAAGCGCGATGCATTGGGGCGCTGCCGGGAATATAGATCCCCCTACTATACGGCTTCTTTTCCAGAGGGAAGCTTTGATTGCATGGGCAATTTGTTGGGGTATTGTACGGATCGGGGGCAAGAGCATCAATATAGCTATGATTCGTTGGATCAATTAGCCCAAGAAGATGAGCAAGAGTACCAATTTGACTCGCACTATGATCCTGTGAAAGAGGAGGCCCCAGTTCCCTATGAATATGATTTATGTGGCAATTTGATCTCTGATGGTCTGCGGTGCTATGAGTATGACAGCTTGGATCGATTGGTAGCTGTACAGGAGGGGAGCAGGCGCACTGAATATCGCTATGATGCTTTTAATAGGAGGTTGTCTAAGGAGACAATTTTTGAGGGGGTCTCTGAGAAGACCACTCGTTATTTGTGGGATGGTGATGATGAGATTGGTGCGGTGGATGAGAGGGATCAGATTTTTGAGCTACGAATTTTGGCAGAGGGGCTAGGGGCAGAGATAGGGGCTGCAGTTTTGCTTGAGTTGCAGGGGAGATCTTATGTGCCTATCCATGACCATCGTGGTTGTTTGATTGTGCTTGTGGACTTGGACAGTGGTCAGGTTGTGCAAGAGTACACTTATGATGCATTTGGGCAGCAGCAGGGGGATGCACCACTTTCTCCTTGGCGTTTTTCTAGTAAGCGTGTGGATGAGGAGTCGGGGCTTGTTTTTTTTGGTAGGCGCTACTATAGCCCGGTGATGGGGCGTTGGATCACACAGGATCCAGAGGGGTTAGATAATGGGCGTAATTTGTATGCATTTGTGAGCAATTGTCCATTGACGCGTTTGGATTTGTATGGGTTGCGCGAATGGTGGCAGTGTGGTTTTCAGGATTTTGGTGTAGGGGTAGGGGGTAGGAGTTTTAATCCTCTTTTGTATGATGATGATATTCGTTATGAAAACATTAGCTATGAGACCAACTATAGCAATAAATCGCAAAATTTCAATTTAAGAGACTATGGGCGCCCTGAGATTCCTAATGGGGGGGGGATTTCATTTATCAATGGCATGAACAATAATTTTGGGCAATCGTTTGGTCATGCACTTTACCTCTCAGATCTTTCTGGAGGTTACAATATTCATGGTACCTATAATGCTTCGCACGGTATTTTTACAGATATTGCGGAGTGTTACTATGGATTGATACATGGGATACGTACGGATCCATGTACAAATTTAGCCAATAATTGGACTGGATTTTTTAAGGAGGCGCCTGAGGATGCTATTTTACTGCATATGTGCACAAGCCAAGGGGCGATCATTACACGCAACACACTGACACATTTCCCAAAGGATTTACGAGAAAGGATTCGTGTGGTAGCAATTGCTCCAGGGGCTTATATTAGTCGTGATTTGTGTCATAGTGTTAGGCATTATGTCACAGAAAAGTGGTACCGGGATCCGATTCCGCGGCTTGATTTTATTGGGAAAATCAAATATAGGGATTCAATACACTATTTACCCTCGCATCCAAATGCAGAATTTTTTGACCATTCGTTCGCAAGCCCTACCTTTGCAGACACAATTAAAATGGAAGTTGATAAATACTTAAATGGGAATTTTTAAGGATGATCTATAGGATCACACTCTGCTGCCTCTTTGCTCTTTTATTCACTAGTTGTACTGGTAGTAAAGGTACATCGGATCGCGTGTCAGATAAGATTTTAGCTAAATTTGCACGAAAAATGGAAGGCAGGGGACTTCGGATGGTGGGCAGTGGTGGTGGTATCAATCACAGGTTGAAAAAAATCAATTTGATTTCAGCGACCTTTAAATATGATGGCATGATGATGGATGTCGAAAATGCACGCTGTTTAATTGTGGACAGTAGTGAGGTCTTTTTAAACTTGATTAATTCGGACCCTAACAATGAACAATTTTTTGAATCCTTTCCTGTACCTTCTAATATTTTAGATTTAGGAATTATAGGAAAACAGCCCGAGGATAATAAGGTTGAATATATAGAGGTGGTATCGCTTCTACACGATAAAGTCCGTTACCTTACTGATAAAATCAGGCCTAAAATTGGCCCCTATACAACCGTACATGAAGAGAGCTTTCAGAAGGCGCAAGCAATTGTTAACAAAGAAGGGTGCTCATAACAAAGCATGATGTATAAGATAGTAATGTCTTGTGTGATGGCATTTTTTTTAGCTAGTTGTGGTGCTGGCCAAGGTACATCTGATCGAGTTTCTGGTAAAATTTTAAAGAAGTTTTCTCAAGAAATGAAGGGAAAGGGACTTCGGATGGTAGGCAGTGGTGGTGGCATCAACCATGAGATTAAGAAAATCAATTTGATTTCTGCTACCTTTTTTTATGAAGGTGTGATGGATATGAAAAGTGCTAGGAGATTGACAGTAGATAGCACAAATACCTTCTTGCAATTAATTAATGAAGACCCGATAAACGAGCAATTTTTTGAAATATTTCCAGCTCCAATGGATATTATTAAATTGATTATTATCGGAGCAGAGCCAGAGAAAAAAGGTATTTCTTTTATCTCTTCTACAATTCTTGGGGAAGGCGAGATCCTTTATTACACAAAAATCAGTGGGGAAGAAAAAAGGGGCGAATTAACAACTGAAGAGAGCTTTCAGAAGGCGCAAGCAATTGTTAACAAAGAAGGGTGCTCATAACAAAGCGAAGGCAGGGTCTTCGCACTCCAAAGGAGTTTGCAAGTCTATTTGGAGTGCGAAGGCCCTGCCTTCGCTTTATCGCGAACCACTCTTCAGGGCAACCATCAAGACCTGAATGTCAGCATAGGAAACACCCGCAA
>Ga0180434_10004300_pt1 | contig 17410 bp, 16 predicted proteins | sample SS_ome_7_FD_132453 | JGI IMG/M metagenome (GOLD analysis project Ga0180434, IMG submission 132453) | Hypersaline lake sediment archaeal communities from the Salton Sea, California, USA - SS_1_D_2 metaG | ecosystem: Environmental > Aquatic > Non-marine Saline and Alkaline > Hypersaline >...
CCCCTTACCTCGTGCCGCGAAAAGACACCTCTCCACCGCTCCCACTCCCACGTTTTTTTCCTCCCAACAGCGTCGCCCTTGCTCCGAAAGAGCGTAAAACCGAGCTTGCGCACAAGCCACCTCGCAACACGCCGAAGCCGGGAGCCGCGGGCGCCAGGGGGATGTGGAACCCGGCGCCCGCGGCGTCTCCGTCAACAAAAATCCAAAAATTTAGGGTCTTTGCACATCCCAGCGTCGTAAGATACTCCCTCTCGAGCAGGATGTCAAGTCCAGAGAATTGTCACCGTGTCACCGTGTTTTTAATAAAAACTATTACTAGGGATCGGTTAGAGTTGCACAACGACAGATTGTATGCGTACATATACAATCTGTCGTTGTCTCCTGTACTCGGATGGATAGAAGACTAAAAAACATGGTGACATGGTGACAAATCCGTTCGCCGGCGTGCTGCCGCCCTTATGCGGCGCACCTTTCCTCCAAGGGACCGCTGTCACCAAGTAGCCGACATCGCCGTGGTGACAGAGCGGGGACGTGGTGACACCCCTCGTTTGTACGTCGCAAACCGCTACTCTTTGTCGTTTGTCTTTATCTATATCAATTCGTACTCGTCCGTTCCTCCTTGACTTTTTCGTCTGCCATCCTTCACACTGAAATTGATATGAGTCACGCTATCAAAGGCAAAAACGGTCTCACTGCCAAGCAGGAAGCATTCGTTGTCGCTTACCTCGGAGCGGCCGCGGGCAATCCAACCCACGCCGCGCGGCTCGCCGGGTACGCCGCGAAAAACAAGGAATCTCTCGCCGAGTGTGGCCGCACTTGCCTGTCCACGCCGCATGTTGTCGAGGAAATCAAGCGGCGTCGGGGGGAGTTCGTGCGGGTCAACACGTTGGCGCGCGTCGAGATTCTCGAGCGCATGACTCGCATCCTCGAGGATCCGGATTCGCCGAACTCGGAGAAGATCCGCGCGGCGGATGTTATTTGCAAAATGGAAGGGCACTACTCGGAGAAACGCGTAGTCGAGAGTCGCACCGAGGTCACGTTTGCCGACCGGCGCGACGACTTCCGCCGCGTGCTCGAGGACCGCGAAGCGCGCGAGGCGATGTCCGTACTTGTGCGGCGTTGTCCGGTCTCGCCGCCGTCGTCGATCGACGAGGAGCCTCCAAATTGATTACCGCGCAGGAGCTCTACGAGAAGCGGTGGAGGTACAACCCCGCGACCTTCGCGCACGTGGCGTCGCGAGGACGGTGGACGCCTTACAGGTGGCTTGATGCGCTGCTCACGGCGATCACCGATGATCTGCTGGACGGCGGCGCGCGCATCATCATCAACGCGCCCCCGCGGCACGGCAAGTCCCTTGCGTTCTCGCACTGGTTGCCGACGTGGCTCCTCGAATGGTTCCCCGAGCGTCGAGTGATTCTCACCTCGTACTCGGACACGTTCGCCGCGCATTGGGGGCGCAAGGTCCGTGACGAGTTTCGCAACAATGACCTGCTCACCGTTGAGCTCAACCCTGCGAAGACCGAGAGCTCGGACTGGGAGACGGCGCAGGGCGGAGGCATGAAGACCGCGGGCGCGCAGGGGGGAATTACAGGCCGCGGAGGTTCACTCATAATTTGCGACGATCCGGTGAAGGATTTCGAAGAGGCCAATTCGCCCACGGTGCGCCGTAAAATCATCGAACGCTTCAACGCGGACCTTTACACGCGGCTCGAGCCCGGGGGCTCGATCGTGGTGATCATGACTCGCTGGCACGAGGAGGACCTCGCAGGATACCTCGTCAACGAGCACTCGGACGATTGGCAGCTCGTGGCGCTGCCGGCGCTTGCCGAGGACGACGACCCCCTTGGACGTGCTCCCGGCGAGCCTTTGTGTCCCGAGCGCTTCGACACGGACGTGTTGTACCGGATTCGCAACGCGCAAGGCTCCTTCTTGTTCGGCGGTCTTTATCAGCAGCACCCATCGCCGCCGGAGGGGGGCATCGTCAAGCGGGATTGGTTCCGGTACTACGACGTGTTGCCGCAGTGCTCGCATGTGATCCAGTCGTGGGATTTGACGTTCACCGTGGGCACGTCCTACGTCGTCGGCCAGGTGTGGGGTTTCTCGCGGCCCGGGTACTATCTGATCGACCAGTTCCGGGCGAAGGTAGATTTCCCGGGAACGCTCGGCGCGATTCGAGCGATGAGCGCGCGGTACCCCCAGGCCGCGTCGAAGGTGGTGGAGCGCGCGGCCAACGGCGAGGCGGCCATCGCGATGTTGCGGCAGGAGATCCCGGGTATCGTCGGCGTGACGCCGGTAGGGTCGAAAGAGGCTCGGCTTGTGGCGGTTTCTGGTTTGATCGAGGGAGGCAACGTGTTCCTCCCCGCGGGCAAGCCGTGGGTGGCGGGATTCGTCGACGAGGTAATCCGTATTGGCTTCCCGAACGTAAAAAATGACGATCAATGCGACGCGATGACTCAAGCTCTTTCTCGTTTGTCGCGGCGCTCGGTGGCGAGTATTGTGTTACCGTTGGAGGGGTCGAGGACGAGGCCCACGGAGTTCGCGCGATAGAGCGTGTAGCGAGGATTCAAGGATGGCGAAAATAGACATGAAGGTGCTCGGGTTCAGTGGGCTCAAGCAGTACGGGGGACTCATCGACGAGGAGTTCCACGCGAAGCTCAAGGGAGAGTTTGGGCCGAAGGTGTATCGCGAGATGTCCGACAACAGCTCGGTCGTCGGCGCGATCCAGTACCTCTTCCAGGCCCTCGTGCGGCAAGTGGAGTGGCGCGTGGAGCCGTGCGAGCCGACGAAGGAAGGACAAGATGCCGCGGAGTTCGTCGATTCGTGCATCGTGGATATGGAACACCCCTTCGAGGATTTCATCGCCGAGGTGTTGTCGATGTTTCCCTACGGGTGGGCGTTGTTCGAGGTGGTCTACAAGGTGCGACGCGGCATGGAGACGAAAGACCCGGCGCAGCGCAGCGCTTACAACGACGGCAAGGTCGGGTGGCGGAAGTTCGCGCTACGCGCGCAGGACACGCGGGACCGTTGGGAGTTCGACGCGAAGGGCGAGCTGCTCGGGCTGCATCAATCGCACCCCTCGGACGCGAGAACGGCGTTCATCCCGATAGAGAAAGCAATCTTGTTTCGAACTTCGACTATCAAGGGCAACCCGGAAGGGAGGTCTCTCTATCGCAACGCGGTCATCGATTGGTTCTACCTCAAGCGCATTTCGGAGATTGAGGCGATCGGAGTCGAGCGCGACTTGACGGGGTTGCCGGTGATGGAGGTGCCCACACGCATGTTGAGCGCGGACGCGAGCGCGGAGGACAAGGCGTTGCTCACGAGCCTCCAACAAATGCTCGCGCAGATAAAGAGGGACGAGCGCGAGTACGCGATTGTTCCGAGCGAGCTGGATGAGGAGAACAAGCCGACGGGGTACAAGTTCAAGCTGCTCACGAGCGGTGGGTCGAGGCAGTTCGACACGGACAAGGTGAAGAACTACTACAAGCGCGGCATCTTGCAGACAGTGCTCGCGCAGTTCATCGAGCTCGGTATGGGTAGCGTGGGAAGTTGGGCGTTGGCGTCGAGTCAAACCGAGATGTTCAGCGTGGCGCTGGGTGCTTATCTTGACAGCATCGCGGCGACGTTCACGCGGTTTGGGATCCAGCCGTTGATGGAAGCGAACGGCGTGAAGCGTGAGTACTGGCCGACGTTGGTGCACGGCGACCTGGAGTCGTTGCCGTTGGCCGAGGTGGGGCAGTATCTCCAGGCGCTTGCGGTGACGGACATGTTGCCCGAGGACAAGGGGCCGTTGCAGCGCAAGTTGTTCGAGATCGCGGGGCTTCCGGTGCCCGAGATAGAGGAGGGGCAGGGGAGGGAGAAGCGGGGGAGGACGGTATTGAAGAGAGGGTTAGAGCCCGTGCGGCACTGTGCGATGTGCGGCGAGGCTTACGTGGGTAAGTCGGAGAAGTGCCCGAGTTGCGGGAACGTGCTGCCGCGGAGTGCTTGACGTTGGGGTACTTGGACCAGACCCGAGTTGCGCGGATTCAGAAGAGACGCCGCAAGAGTTGGTATCGAAAAGACCCGGGGACGCCTGAGGGGCGCGAGGCGTATCGGATAGCGGAGAGGTACGAGGGGAAGTTTGCGAGCGCGTTTCGTGCGGCGTTGAGGGGCATGTGGACGCCGGAGGTAGAGCGCGAGGTGAGGCGGGCGATTCGGACGCGGTCGGTGGCGAACGTCATCGACGCGGTGCCGATGGCACAGGACGCGGACTCGAAGGCATGGGACGGGTTTAAGGCAGGCATCCAGCGCGCATATGGAGAGGTGCTGACGGCGGCGGGGAGGGACAGCGCGGAGAGGATGAACGCGAAGTTTAAGACGAAGGTGTGGTTCAGCGTGGACCCGGCGCCGCTGCCGACGGGAGCGGAAGAGGTGAAGAAGGGGCGGGAGGATGTTGCGGCTGCGGCGAGGGGGATGATGGTCCCGATCAACCCTTACGGCATCAAGTGGATGAAGGAGCGTGCGACGCACTTGATAGACCAGAGATTGACGAAGAGTCAGCGCGAGGTGGTGACGGCTATTCTGGAGAGCAGTTTCGAGAGAGGGCTACGAGCCGAGGAGATCTTCGACGAAATCAAGGCGAACATCGGTTTGACGCGGAGGTGGAACCAGGCTGTCGCGAATCGCCGTGAGAAGTTGACGGCGGCGGGGTACAACCGTGACGAGGTGGAGAGCAGGACGGAGAAGTATCGGGAGGAGCTGCTCGGGAAGCGGGCGCAGATGATAGCGAGGACCGAGACGCTTACCGCGCAGGCCGAGGGGCGGAACGAGGTGTGGAGGGTAGCGGATGAGGCGGGTTTGTTGCCCGAGGTTCAGAGGAGGTGGTTGAGCGCGGGGCCAACGGGAAATCCTGACGCGCCTTGCGAGATTTGTTTGGAGCTCGACGGCAAGACGGCGAGGTTGGGGGAGCCGTACGAGAGTATGTTCTTGGGTGCGGTCGATATGCCGGGGGAGGACGCGCATCCTGGTTGACGTTGCACGGAGACGCTCGAGCGGGTCGCTTGAGGAGGTAGAAATGGCGAGTCGAGAGTACCTCGAAGAGATGTTGGCGGAAGCGAAGAAATTTTTGCCGGGCTGGTTGTACGCGAGCTTAGTGCAGAGTGCGCGGCCGCGTGCGGGGGGGAGAGCGGCGCACCGTGTGGACGAGCCGGGTGTGTTCGAGAAGTTGGCGCTCGCCGAGATCAAACCGGAGAGGCTGAGGGACATCGATGACGACGACCTCGACGCCGTGTGGTTGAGGTTGCACCAGTGGTTCGGCAACGCGAAGAGGCGGCAGCAACCTGTTGAGAACATCGTGAACGCTGCGTTGTGGGTGAAGCAGGAGAGGGAGAGGCGCGGGAAGAAGGTCGAAGCGGGAGACTTGGTGGACGAGGTGGCGCAGCTCGAGGCGACGCGGAAGGCGAGGAGGGATGCGGTCAAGGGGGTGGAGGGGGAGCTGCCGAAGTTCATCAAGGGGCGGTTGGCGAAGGTGCCGGACGAGATCTTGTTGGTTCGGGATTTTGTGAGCGTTGCGGGGAGCGCGGCGGTAGCGGAGAAGCCGGGGGATATCGATTGCGTGGTGAGGGCTGAGTACGACGCGAGGGAGGGGACGTACGGGATAGACGGGAGGAGCCTTGGGGTTGCGCTGAGGCGGTTCTTGTCGCCGGACAAGCGGGGTCCGCAGGTGCAGTTGATTGACGCGCCGCAGGGGAGTTTTACGGATTACGTGCCGGTGTTTGATCTGGTAGTGCGACGGCGCGAGCCTCATGTTGTGAAGATAGAGGAGACGCCTCCCGAGTACGAGGGCAGGGAGAGGGTGGTGAAAAATAATACGTGGGGTTCGGAGGGGACAATTTCAGGGAATCCAAGAATGGCGCTGAAGGCTACAATTTTCAAGAAGAATTGGTATGTCAAAGTACTAGGGGCTGCACGGAAGGGGGGGACGACATTCGAGCCTTTCGCAGGCGAGGGGGATTCAGTCTGCGCTACGAGAGAAGGAAGACATATTGCAATCGAAAAGAGCCCGAGGGCTGCGTGCAAATACAAGTCGAAACATGGTAACGCCTCTGTGTATGTCGGGGACAACATTGAAGTTGTCGAGCAAGTGAACTTTGGTGACGTGACCCTTGTCGATTTTGATGCTTGTGGGAATCCTTGCCCTTCTTTTGAGAAATTCTGTGAAGTGTATTCGCCCCAAAAACCATACGTAGCCTCTTTCACCTGGGGGTTTGTTGGTCAACAAATACACGAGGGGGCTACTCGAAAGGGGATGTGGAAGCGGTTGGACCGCGTCGTCGAGAAGGCTTGCGAAAAGCACCGAACATCTTTCAGGATGTTGGGAAAGGCAATTGAACCTGGGCGTGTAGTGATACGAGCCGCCTACTCAATAGGTCCACGGGGGTGTAAGCATCCGGAGCCGTTTGCGGTTGAAAAAGCAGAAAGCTCCGTCCCTGCCGGGTACAGGGATAGAGATAGTGTGATCAAGCAAGCCCGTGCGGCGAGTGCGGAGCAGCGCGCGCAAGCGGAGCGCGCGAAGAAGGCCGACGTGCTCACGCCGGGGGAGTTCTTCTACCAACCCAAGCCGACGCGACCTGCCAAAGCGGAAGAGGCGCAGACCGTCGAGCGCCTGGTCGAGTTCTACACCGAGCGCTCAGGCGAGTGGCTGCCCTCCATCGTGCAACGCAAGTTCGACGGCGCGAGGCACCAGGTCCACAAGGTAGGTTCGACCGTTCGCATCTTCAGCGAGGACGGCGACGACAACACCGATCGCCTGCCGTCTTTGGTCGAGGACGTGCGCAAGCTCTCGGCGAACAAGGTGGTGCTCGATGTTGAGATTGAGGCGTGGGACGGGAAGAAGCACCTGCCGCGCGAAGCGGTCGCCGGATACTTGGCGGGCCGCGACGAGCCCGACGACGCGCACCTCCGCGCAAACGCTTTCGACGTGCTCTATTGGAAGGGCGACATTCACAACAAATCGTTGCGGACGCGGCTCGAGGTGCTCAAGCAAATCAAGGACGGCACCGTGCTCAAGGTCGTGGGGGGCGAGCTGGCGAAGACGCCCGACGACATCGAGCGCCTCACCGAGAAGCTGCGCAAGGAGCCGGGGTCTGAGGGGATGGTCGCAAAACAAATCGATTCGCCTTACCGCCTTGATCACACGACCGGCGACGAGTGGGTGAAGTACCACAACGCCACGGTCTTCCATGCCGAGGTCATCAAGGCCAAGCGCACGAAAGGCGGGGTATGGGTCTACACCTACGGGGTGCGGCACAACGACGAGCTGCTCACTGTCGGCGACACGTTCTCGACGGGACGCGCGCTCAAGCCGGGTGACGGTGTGCGCATCGAAGCCGAGACGGTGAACAAGGAGATAGGGCCGGAGGGAGTGCGGTTGACGGCGTGGGTGCCGCGTGTGCTTGGTGAGCACGAGGGCGTGGCGGACACGGTGGACGCCGTGGTCAAGCGCGCGGCGAAGGATTTGGTGCTCAGGGTCAAGGAGGTCGACGACGAGGGCGAGATCGATTACTTGCCCGCGAACGTCATCAAGGCGTTGCGGCCCGAGGTGCCGACGGTCGGACCTGTGGGAGCTAAGGTTGGGTTCGTGGGCGCCAGTCCCGGGCGCGTGGAAGCAGCGCGACGCGAGCCGATGGCGGGACCAGGGGGCGTGGTCTTCAATGAGGTCTACCTCAAGCCCCTGGGGCTCAAGCGTTCCGAGGTCATGGTGACGAACGCCGTGCCGGTGTTGCTCGAAGACGAGAAGGGACGGACTCGCGAGCCCACCGTGGACGAGATGGCGGAGTGGCGAGGCTGGTTGAAGGCCGAGATCGAGAAGTACAAGCCCGAGAAGGTAGTGGCGCTTGGGCGCACGGCGGAAGCGGCGCTTGCGGAAGTTGCGACCGTGGACCTCGTGCTGCCTCACCCGAGCGCGGTTCGGCGGTTCGGGGATTCGGGCGAGGTCGGGCGCAAGCTGCGCCAGCTCGAGCAGTCGGTACGAAAGCAGGCGCCGGGGAGGGAAAAACCTCCTCGGGACGAGGGAGGAACACGCGCGGCGGCAGCCTACGATCATTGGGAGAAGAATTGGATTCAGGCGTTCCCAAAGGACGGCAAGGGGACGTTCGTCTATCAGCATCATTGGCGAGGGCTCGACGAGGACGAGACGAAGATGAGCGACGAGCAGCTCATGAAGGACACCGAGCACTCGGTACACGGAGACCTCCGGTTGAGCGACGGGGACGGGCTTTGGGGATGGGCGGTATTTCTCGGGCGCACGCAGGACAACCGCGGTCTCGAACATTTGGACAAGCTCATTGACTGGAAGAAGGGAGACAACATCGAGCTCGCGCCGAAGTTGGAGCAGCCGCAGGAGTGGTTGGAGGTGGGCGTGGGCGAGCCCTACGTGTCGGAACCCGGAGAGGCGGGGGCGACTTCGGAGAAGTTTTCAAAGTTCTTCGCGCTCGACCGCGGGACGTACCAGCTGGGAGTTGCTCGGCAGCACGCGATCGAAATTTTTCTTGACGGCGAAAAATTAAAGGGTAGATACTTGTTCTTGTACGCCCCTGTCGGCGGGCGGCGTCGGTGGCTGATAGATAAGCCGGAAGACCAGACGCCGTGGGCCGAGAGCCGCGACCTCGCTGATGTCATAAGCGAGCTCAAGAAAAAAAGGCAGCGCTGGCTCTACTGGTCGAAGCCAGGTTCCCGTCCTGAAGTCTACGACGTGCGGACGGGAAAGGTCGTCAGTAAGTCGGTTCCGATTGCCAAGTCAGATCCCCTCAAGAGGATTGTGTACGGGGTTGTTCTCGACCCGTACGGTGCGCATGGCGCGGAAGCCGACGCGCACAACGACTGGCCCGCCCCGGACGGGGTGGAGGAATCGGCTCACTGGTACCTGAAGAACTCCCGAGTGGTGGGGCTTCAACACAAGGGCAAGACCAGTGCGGAAGTCGTCGAGAGTTGGGTCGAGCAGTACCCGAGTCGTGACGATTATCTGAAGGCGTGCAGAGGCGAGCCGCATCGAGTGTATCGGCGCAAGTTTGGAAGCGACACGATTCATTCTGGCTCGTGGCTGATGGGAGTGAGGTTGAACGAGGAGTTGTGGAAGTTGTTCAAGGCGGGAAAAATAACGGCGTTCAGCCCCGGAGGGTTCGGGACGCGGCGCGCTATGTCTCGTCGAGAGATGCCTACGGTGACTTTCATCGACCTCGTGGAGAAACCCGCATGAGCAAGGCGTTGACCGAGTTGAGTAACCTCACGCCCGAGGAAGTGTCCTTGGTGGACCGGGGCGCGAACAAGAAGAAACCGTTCCCTATTTTCAAACAGGAGAGAGACATGCACTACGAAGAGATTCTCAAAGCCGTTCTCGAAACCGAGATCGACGAGGAGGAGAAGCTCGCCGAGTGGTTCGAGAAGGCGAAGCTGAGCGACAAGGCGCAGTCGGCCATCAAGGGCGCGTTGCGTCTGTTGTCGGGCTACAAAGACGAGATGCCGAAAGACGTTCTCGACAAGCTCGGCGACCTCGCGGGGTATCCCGCACCGAAGGCCAAAGCGAAGGCCGAAGGGAAAGAGGAGGACATGGACGACGACAAGTATCCTGAGCCGAAGAGCAAGGCGAAGGTGAAGAAGGAAGAAGACGACGTGGAAGACGTGCGATTCGAGGAGATCCAGAAGGCCCACGCCGCGCAGCTCTCCGCCCTCGAGAAGCAGAACGAGGAGATTCGCAAGAGCTTGGAGTCCGAGCGCGAGCAGCGGCGGCGCCAGGAGCTCATCGCGAAAGCCAAGGACGAGCTGAGCTACTGCCCGGGTGCGAGCGCCGAGGAGCAGGCGGACCTGCTGCTCAAGCTGGAGAAGGTCGACCCGAAGCTGGCCGAGGCGCAGTTCGCGCAGATGAAGGCGACTTCCGAGGCGATGCAGAAGAGCGCGATGTTTTCCGAAGCGGGCGCGAGGTTCGGAGAGGCGACGGAGGCAAGCGCGTGGGGTCAGATCGAGAAGTTGGCCAAGGGGCTCGTCGAGAAGTCGACGGACATCAACTTCACCGAGGAGCAGGCCATCGCGAAGGTGTTGGAGTCGCCGCGTGGCAAGGATTTGTACAACCGCTATCTCGTCGAGCATCCGGCTCAGACGGGACGGAACTAGAGGAGGTGCGCAATGGCGTACGAAGGCGGACTTCAGACGATTCCCGGGCTGGTTGCGGGCGCTGACCTCAGTGCCGCGCAGTTCTTGTTCGGGAAAATCAATACCAGCGGCAAGGTGGTCAAGGCCACGGCCGAGGGCGAGTACGTCGACGGAGTGATTCAGAATGCTCCTGCGGCGGCCGACAGAGCGGTCACATTTGCCAACGGCGGTGTGACCAAAATCACTTGCGGCGCGGGGGTGACGATGGGCGACCGTCTCATGACGGATGCCAACGGCAAGGCGAAGACCGCGGCGGCGGCGCCGACAGCGGCGAGCAAGACCAGCTCGGCGGGGCCGTTCAACCTCTCACCCGCCGATACGATGGTTATCGATGTGGACAACGTTGGCAACGCGACAGCGACGTTCGACGCGGCAGGCGCGACGATTACCGATACCACGACCTACGCATGTGCCGATCAAGATACGCTGACCATGACCATTACCATCACCGGCGGACAGTACGACGGTGAGGTACAGACCATCACGTTTGCACGCGCCACCACCACTGCGCTTCTGGTAGCGCAGGGAATCAACGACCAGGCTCTCGGGTGCAAGGCCGAGGTGGTAGGTGGTCAAGTCAAATTGACGACCGACAACAAGGGCACCGGAGCTGCGATCGCGTGTGGCGCGGGCACGGGCGGTCTGACGTGGGACACCCCCGTTGCGGGCACCGGCGATGTCGTCGACATCGATGCAGTGACGGCGGCAGAAGTCAAGACGGTAGTCGAGGCGGACACCACGGCGAACGTCGCGGTCAACGCGGACGGCAGCTTCACGATGACTTCTCCGACAACCGGCCTGACTTCCGAGCTGGATTTCAAGTCCGGCAACGCGCTGGCCAAGACCGGCTTGTCGGTCGAGGTCAAGGTGGGTTCAAATCCGGGCACCTACTCGCGAGGGCGGGCGCTCCAGAGCGGTACGGCAAACGAGATCATTTCGATGGTGCTCGATGGGCCGACCCTGAACGGCTAAAGGAGGAAGACGATGCCACAGCCAACAGCGAGTGCCGTTCACGTCAACCGACCGTTGACGAACATTTCGATTGCTTACCTTCAGTCGCAGGAGAACTTCATCGCGACGAAGGTGTTTCCGAACGTGCCGGTTCAGAAGCAGAGCGACCAGTACTTCACCTATCCGAAGCAGCAGTGGTTCCGGACCGACGCGGCGAAGCGTGCTCCGGGAACCGAATCGGCGGGCAGTGGGTACTCCGTTTCGACGGATACCTACTACTGCCACCCGATGGCGTTGCACAAGGATGTCGACGACCAGATCCGGGCGAACGCCGACGCCCCTATCAACCTCGATGCCGAGGCGACGGAGTTCGTGACGCGCGGGCTCGCGCTCAAGCGTGAGAAGGATTGGGCGGCGACCTACTTCACCACGGGTGTCTGGACGGGTGCGTCGGACTACACGCCGGGGACGTTGTGGAGCGCATCGGGCTCGACACCGTTCGCGAACATTCGAAGCAAGATCGACGCGATCTACGTCAAGACGGGCTTCCGGCCGAACGTGCTCGTGCTGTCGAGAGACGTGTGGAGCGTTTTGCAAGATCATGCCGAGCTGCTCGACCGGATCAAGTACACGCAGAAAGGCGTCGTGACGCTCGACCTCTTGGCGAGCGCCCTGGAGCTCGACCGGGTGTTGATCGCGAGCGCGGTGGAAGACACGGCGAAGGAAGGCGGAACCGCGAACATGTCGTTCATCTACTCGAAGGACTGCCTGCTCGTGTATGCCGCTCCGCGGCCAAGCATCATGATGCCGTCCGGCGGTTATACGTTCTCCTGGCAGGGGTACGTGGGAGCGACGGCGGAAGGGACGCGCATCAAGCGGTTCCGGATGGAGGAACTGGAGAGCGACCGCATCGAGGGAACGATGGCTTACGATCTCAAGCTCGTGGCCAGCGACCTCGGCTGTTTCTTCAACAACGTGATCGCGTAGGCGCGGCCATGTGGGTGTCGACGAGGAAGCAGCAAATCAGGAGAGGGAACTCCCACGTCTGGGTGGACGTGGGGGATCCTGTTCCCGAGGCGAAGGACTGGAGCCCTATCTGGCTGGAGAAGGGGGACTATGTGAGGTGGGTACCCGACGAGCCAGAGAAGGCGCTTGTTCACGAGGAGCCCGTGGTCGTTCACGAGGAGCCCGTGGTCGTTCACGAGGAGCCCGTGGTCGTTCACGAGGAGCCAGTGGTCGTTCCCGAGCTTCCGAAGAGGAAGGCTCCGAAAAGGAAGAAGGCGAAGGGCGTGTAGGTGACTTGGTCTTACACAGACCCTTCTGCGAGTGACAAGGACGCCGTGCGTTTCCTCGTCGGGGATACCAGTTCTGCGGACCCGCAGGTCACCGACGAGGAAATTGACTGGTCTCTCACACAGCATTCGAAGATTCGGTATGCCGCCGCATTGGTGTGCAGGGCGCTGGCGGCGAAATATTCGAAGTGCGCGGTGAGCGTGAGCATCGGAGATATTTCGACGAGCAATGCGGCAGCGGTGGCGAAGGAATACGCCGAGCGGGCGAAGGAGCTTGATCCCAGCGGAATCACGAAGGGGACGGCGATTGTGTTGCCGAAGTTTGGTGGCCTCAGCATTTCCGAGAAGGAGACGTTGGCCGGGGACACTGACGCCGTACAGCCCAGCTTCTCACGAGGGATGGACGACTACCCCGGAGGTCCGGGCGACGGTGTGAAGACCGGCGAGGATGAAGAAGACTGGACGGGGTGAGATGGGAATTCGTGATCCGGCTACTGGTCGATTTCTAAAGAAGGGCGAGCTACCTGGAGACAGCGGAGTAATTGTCAAAGATAGGGGTTGGAAAAAAATTGTAGCCGCTCTGCTAAAGCCTCCACGTGTCGCGAAGGTGGGTGTTCAGGGCGACGAGGCGATGGCGACGTACGAGGAGGGCTGGTCGAACGTGACGAACGCTGCCGTACATGAGTTCGGGACTATCGACGGTAGGGTTCCTGAGCGTTCGTTTTTGCGCTCGACGTTCGACGAGAATTTGCAACGGTACGAGAGTCAGTCGGCCAAGAGCGCGAAGGCAATTTTGGGAGGAGAGGCGCAGACCGACGGCGAACTCCTGCTACTCGGAGAGAGCTACCGTGCGGACATTTTGCGAAAAATCAAAGGGGGGATCCAACCAGGGCTTGCCGAGAGCACGAAAGCAGGAAAGTCGAGCCTAGGTAAACCGAGAGCCGACTATGGCGACGTTCCCTTGAAAGTGACCGGCCAGTTTTGGAAATCGATCGGTGTCCAGGTAGTGAACGCCGGCGAGGTTGAGAGGTGACGATTCTCGACCAGTGCATCGCGCGGGCGTTCGCGTGTCTACCTCGAGATGGGATTCGGTCGGCGGTTGTGATCAAACGCCCTCGAGCCGGGACTTACGACCAGCACGGACGCTGGCAAGAGCAACAGAAAGACGAGCTGACCGTTACCGCTTCGGTACAGCCCGCGTCGGCGAAGGATTTGGAGGACGTGGACGAGGGGAGGCGAACGAAGGAGAACATCAAGGTCTACACCCAGACCCTTCTCAAGACGGCGAGCGTGTCAGACATTCGGCAGCCCGACATTATCGAGTGGGAGGGTATCGAGTACGAAGTCCACTCCGTAACGAATTGGGGAGAGGTCGGAGGTTACTACAAAGCGTTGGCGTCGAAGGTGGGGCAATGACCGCAGTCGAACATCCGATCGATATGGAAGTCGTTGAGAATGCGATTCATCGTTGGTTCGCCGAGGCAACGGGGCTGGAGACGGTATGGCGGCATCAGAGCGCGCCGCAGCCCGCTTACCCTTTTGGTTCTTTGAAAATCATGACGGGACCGAACGCAATCCCCGCAGAGTTCGAGTTGCGGACGGAGACGGATGTCAACCGGCCGCAGGGTTACGAGATCGAGATGACGGTGTGTGCGCCGTGCTTGCTGACGGTTTCATGTCAAGCATATGTGGAAGGTGAAGACGTGAGCAAGCCCGACGGGGACGCGAGGAGTTATCTCAACAAGGCGCGGGCGGCGTTGTTCTTGCCGTCACAGCAATCCTTGTTCAAGGCTGCAGAACTTTCGGTGACGAGGTCAAACCCGGTCAACGACATCTCGGCGCTTACGAACGAGCGTTTTGTGTCCCGGGCCGGGATGGATGTTGAATTCAACTGCGCGATGAACCTGAGCGAGTTTGCGGGGTACATCAAGAAGGTAGCGGTCGAGTCGACCGCTCTTGGCGTCGACGAGATAATCGGCGACGTGTAGGAGGAAAAGCCCATGTCGGTTTTGAACGATGTAGCAACCATCACGATTACGACGGGAACGAAGACGCCGACTCGGGCGGGCTTTGGGTATCCGCTCATTGCGGGATACACGACAGCGTTTCCCGAGCGTGTGAGGTCGTACACGAGCTTGTCCGCGATGGTCACGGACGGCTTCGCGACAACGGACCTCATCTACAAGGCAGCGCAAGCGGTGTTCGCGCAAGACCCAAGCCCAACGAAGTTGTACGTCGGCAGGTGCGCCAACACGCAGGCACCTTCGATGCGCATCTATCCTCACTCGTCACCGTTGGCGAGCACGGTGTACAAGCTCTATCTCAACGGGCAGCAGAGGTACTTCACGACCGACGTTTCGCCGACCGTTGCGGAGATCACGGCGGGGTTGACAGCGGCATTGGACCCGGCGGCGTGGGCGGGGTTGACCGCTTACACCGTGGGCGAGTACGTCAAGAACGACACCGGCCCGGTGAAGGTGTATCGGTGCACCACGGCGGGAACCTCGGCGGCGGCGGGTGGGCCGACGGGCACGGGAGCGGCCATTACCGACGGCACTTGCGTTTGGGCTTACGTTGGCCCGGACTTTGCGAACCTCACGGCGACCGACAACACGACCTATGTGGGGCTGGCGGGCGCGAGCGCCGCGGACCAGTTCCGGCTTTATGCCGAGTTCTTCAACTATCTCGGCATCCGGGACGTGACGGCGGACGGCTCGCCAAATGGAATCGCGGCCGACCTCTCCGCGATCCAAATCGAGAACGACGAATGGTACGGGGTCGTTCTCACGAACCAGGGGAGCGCAGTCATCGCGGCGGCGGCGGCGTGGGTCGAGACGCAGACCAAGATTCTTTTCGCGACCACCCCGGACAGCGACGTCATCGAGAGCGGGTCGAGCGACGTGGCCAGCACCTTGAGCGCGGCGAGCTACGGCAGGACGGCGCTCATGTGGCATCCGAGGAACGACCAGTTCGCCGGGGCCGCGTGGGCGGGTGTCGGCTTGCCGCAAGACCCGGGCTCCATTACCTGGAAGTACAAGACCCTCGCTGGCGTGACCTACTCCGAGCTGAGTAGCACGCAGCTCGGCTACCTGCGGGCGAAGTACTGCAACTTCTACAACCGCCTCGCGGGGATCTCCATCACACAGGACGGCAAGGTCTGCGACAACGAGTGGATTGACGTCGTGAGAGGCATCGATTGGACGAAGGTCCGGATGCAAGAAAACGTCTTCTCGGTGCTCGCGAACGCGAAGAAGATTCCGTACACCGACAAGGGCGCGGCGACGATTCAGGCGACCATCAAGGCAGTGCTCATGGAAGGTGTTGGCAACGACCTCTACGCGGCCGACCCCGAGCCTTCTGTGACGGTGCCCAAGGTGGCAGACGTGAGCGCGGCGGATAAGGCGAGCCGCTTGCTGCCGGATGTTGAGTTTACTGCGACCCTCGCGGGCGCAATTCATACCGTCGCCGTCTCCGGCGTCGTGTCGGTCTGAAGGAGGTAGCAGATGACCGTCAACAACAGGCTCTTCACCTATGCCCCTGACGAGGTGATTTTGGTCTTTGGCCCGGTGATTCTCGGAGGGTTCGCGGAAGGCACCTTCGTCAATTGGGAGTACAACGAAGACTTTTTCAACCTCATCGTGGGCGTCGATGGGGAATCGGCGAGAGGGAAGTCGAACAACAATTCGTGTCGCGTGACGGCGACGTTGATGCAGACCAGCGCGGCGAACGATTTGCTCACCGCAATCATGGCGCTTGACATCCTCTCGCCGAACGGCGACGGGATCAATCCGTTGTTGCTCAAGGACAACAACGGCAGGACGTTGCAGACCGCCGAGAGTGCGTGGATAGTCAAGCCCCCGGCGACCAGTTTCAACCGTTCACCGGATGCGAATCGTGAGTGGGTGTTCGAGTCGAACCACGGTATCCCGTACATCGGAGGTAACTAGTGTCACAGGCGCAGCCGCACAAGACGACGATAGGCGAATTCGGGTACGTGATGCACATGCTTCCGCCGATGCGGTCACATCGCCTTTTTTTGAAGGTCATCAAGATGGTCGGGCCGGCGCTGGGGCCGGTCTTCGACACGTTCTTCTCGGCTACCAAGAGCAAGGGCGGGCTAGACCAGGAGGTTCCGGCCGAGTTCTTTTCGCGAGCGGCGGCGGCGTTGTTCGGCGATCTTGACGAGAAAGTGGTGGAGGCTGTCATCGAGGCTTTCAAGGAAGTGACGGTGGTCGATGGTCGCGGGAAGCTCGACGGAGGGCAGTTCGATATTCATTTTCTCGGCAAGCTCGACGAGATGTATTGCTGGCTCGCGTGGGGAATGCAGGTGCAGTGGGGAAAATCGGTAGGCGCCTTGCTCAAAAGAGCGACGGAGCGAGGCGCCGCAGCGGTAGCGGGGTTGGAGTCCCCGTCCCCGAGCATTTAGATTGGCTGGTTTGGAGGTTGGTGGTTGAGCGTGTTGCGACGTTGGAAGAAGTCGAGACGTACTATGATCTGATTGACGTGTTCGACGCGAACGCCGCGCTTGACTTGAGGGAAGAGGCAGAAAGAAAGGCGTGGGAGAGCAGTGGTCGTTCGTGAGCTAGTAGCTACCCTCGGAATCAAATCCGATCAAGCGGGCATCAAGAAAGCCGAGGCGGGCATGGCGGGGCTGGTGAGTGCCGCGAAGATGGCGGCGGCTGCTTTCGCTTCGGCGTTCGTAGTGAAGTGGGCGCGTGACGCAGTGCAAGAGATCGCGAACGTCGGCGATCGCTTTGACAAGCTGGCGAAGCGGACGGGGTTTCTCGCGAAGGATTTGCAGGGGTTAGAGCACGCGGCTGAGCTTTCGGGGGCGTCGTTGGGGAGCATCGAGACGGCGTTGCGGAGGTTGCAGGCTTCGCAGGTGGACGCGGGAGAGGGGCTGAAGACGTACACGCGAGAGTTCGACCGGCTCGGTATCAACATCAAAGATTCCCAAGGCAATTTCAAGGACACAACGGAAC
>Ga0180434_10004302_pt1 | contig 17401 bp, 13 predicted proteins | sample SS_ome_7_FD_132453 | JGI IMG/M metagenome (GOLD analysis project Ga0180434, IMG submission 132453) | Hypersaline lake sediment archaeal communities from the Salton Sea, California, USA - SS_1_D_2 metaG | ecosystem: Environmental > Aquatic > Non-marine Saline and Alkaline > Hypersaline >...
ACGGCCTGTGCAGAAGGGACAGCCGTCCTTGGCGTAGGCAATGCCTCGAGAACTGTACAAATGCTTGATCCGGTTCTTGACGCGGGTGAGGTCCTTGTTGAGCATCTCGTAGCCTCGGACCAGCTCCTTCAAGGTGGCCAAAGACTCCGGGACCTTGTAGATCCGGTTGCCCAGATCCCTGGTACGGAACCGCTCGGCAAGGCTCCTGGCATCTCGTTCGTCGTCTTTGTTCCCGGGGCTCTTGCGACCCTGCACAATGGCCAGATCGTGGACATGGTCGGAAAAGATCTCGTAAAACCACTGACTCTGGGTTCCTTCTTCGATGCACAGGTGGCGCCTGCCCGGGATGGACTTGATGAACTGGAGCAATTGCTTCTGGTCGGTGGGCAAGGCGGTTTTCCGCTTGATCTTGCCTTTTTCGTTGAGCACTACAAAAGTACAGCTGTTCTTGTGACCGTCCAATCCGATAAAATGGTTCATGGGGTTCCTCCTTTTGCCGTTGGGCACTTTGGGGTTTTGGATAATGCAATCCAAATATGCTCAACCGCCAGGAAGAACTCCATCGTTTTTTCTGGGCTCGGTCGCAATCACCATATGGGAGCATGGTTGACATCAGACTGTATTCCTGGTGAAGAGGTGAACTGGTCGGCCTCCACATCTCATGGGAGCGCCCCCAGGGACGCCCTTCTTCTATAATGCCTGCGAAGGCAGGAATCCATTGGCACAAGGCCGCACTTCATGAATAGAAGAGGAGGCAAGCAAATGAAAACGTTTACAAGGCTCTGCGCGTGCATAATGATCCTTGGGCTTCTGACCTTCGCAAGTACGGCAGTCTTCGGCGAAGAACCCTCCCCTGAAGTCATAGACAAGACGAACTGGAAGAAGGTTGAAGGGCTCGTCCCCGACCCGCTCCTGGAATGGGTGAAGAGCGGGGAATTCATTCTGCGCGTCGACGAGTTGACGTACGACCCGGCCGAAAACTGGCCACCCTTTTTCCTGGAAGCACGCAAGGCCAATGTGGGGAAGTATGCGTTGGATGAGGACGATGTGATTGTTGATGCGAAAACAGGAGAAATGGCAAAGACCATCCTGGGAGCTCCCTTCCCCGAGATTGACCCGGCAGACCCAAAGGCAGCCGCAAAGATCATCTACAATAAGCACTATACGTCCTTCGGTGCGGGCAACAAACGCTTCACGACCAATATTGCCTGGTTGAGCCGTTCGAATTTTGAACGAGAGGTGGAGGGCTTGTTCATCGAGGCGTATATGACCGGATTCCCCGGAGCCGACAAGGCTCGGAACCCAAAGGACATGGAGCGTTACAACATCATCACGGTCCAGAAGCCTTACGATCTGTCCGGCACGTCGGTCATGCTGTGGCGGTACCTTTCATCGCAACAGGACGTGAACTTCAGCTACGTGCCTGCCATTCGGAGGGTGCGGCGAATGACGCCAGCCAATCGGTCCGACGGCTTCCTGGGTTCGGATTTTGCCCAGGACGACATGGCAGGCTACGACGGGAAGACTCCGGCCTTTGAGTGGAAGGTGGTCGGGGAGCAAGAGGTGCTGGCCCCCTATGCGTACACCCATCCTGTGCCCATGTCACGAACGAAGAAAGGGGAATGGTTGATGGATCGGGGGGTGGAGGGCATACGCTACGCGTATCAAGAGGAGGGAGCGGACGTGGTGGGTTGGTGCCCCATGAACACGGTTTATGTGAAGCGTCATGCGTGGCTCATCGAGGCCAAGGCGAAAGACCCTTACTACAACTATGGCATCCAGTACCTCTGGATCGACAAGGAACTGTGGGCTCCCCTCTATAAGCTGGTCCACACCCGCTCGGGCAAGTTCTGGAAATTCCTCTTGATCACTGCGATCGGTATGGAGAACAAGGAAACGAAGGACCGGGTCATGCTCGCCGTGGACCACCTGATCGTGGACGCGTCGCGTGATCACGCCACTTACACCAAACAGGTGGATCCGTCGGCCATCCTGACCATGTTTGCTGACATCGACTTGAATGACTTCACCCTGGGCGGCTTCCAGAAATACTGTAAGTAGGACTTGTCTGACGCAGCCAAAAAGAAGGAGGAGAAACCATGAATCCAGGAGCATTCGGCAAGTACGCAGTCGATTACGAAATCCGTGTTGACTATGACCGGTTGAGAAAGGAACGGCTCCAGCGGGCCAAGGACCAGATCAACAAGGACGGCCTGGGGGGCATCATCACCTGGGACGAGGCGAATATCAGATACCTTACCTCCTACTACGTGACTACGCCCATGCGGGCCAGCGAGATACAATTCGCCTTCATTCCCAAAAATGGAGAGCCCTACCTGTTCGGCGGGGGCACGCCCAGCGAGACCGAGAGGCGCATGCCCTGGATGCACGGCAGGGTTCATCCTGCACTGGGTGCTCCACGATTGACGGCAAACAACTCGGATGACTTCGCAATCGCCGCGATCGTGGAGACGATCGGCAAGCTCATGGCAGAATACGGTGTCGAGAAGGAACCCCTGGGACTCGACGGTTCCACCCTGCAGATGCTCTACGGCGAGGCCTTCGGCAAGAAGAGCATTGAGTGCGTCCACGGAAAGCCCACCATGGACGAGGCGAGGATGATCAAGACCCAGGACGAGATCGAGCTGATGCGGATCACCTGCGCGAATTCGGAGAAGGCCTTTGCAGACATTGCGGATGCCATACGGCCCGGTATCAGGGAGTGCGACCTGGTGGGCATCGGCATCAAGGCCCTGTACGAGGAAGGGGATGATCACACTGAGGACCTCGTCTGTTGCTCCGGCTACAACACCAACCCCTACGGCTGGTCCTTTTCGGACAAGCCCATACGGCCGGGTGACTTGATCTACATCGACGTAGACGGCGCCTCGTACCAGGGCTACAAGTCTTGCGTGTATCGCACGTTCTGCTGCGGCAAGGCCACGCAGGAGCAGAAGGATCTCTACGAGGAATGCAGGGCCATGCTTTACGCTGCCGTCGATGTGGTGAAGGAGGGAGCTACAACGCACGACGTGGCGGACCAATGGCCGGACTCACCCAGTTACTGGGGCTACGAGAACATGAACGAAGTGCTGCCCTATGCGATCGGCCACGGCATCGGGCTCACCCTTCACGACCGGCCGGTGATCTCCATGCTGCAGAAGGCGGTAGGTTATCCACCCGTGCCGCTCAAGGCAGGAATGGCCCTCGCACTGGAGACCTATGCGGGCCACAAGGGAGGGAAGGACGGCGTTCGACTCGAAGAAGACATCATCGTGACCGAGGACGGCTGCGAGGTGCTCACTCGCTGGCCCATCGATGAACTCATGGAGTGCTGGCTCCCTTACAAATAGTACGGGGAGTAGAAAAGGGGGTTGATGGATATGGAGAAATCAGTCGTCTCTATCGTCAAAGGCAAGGAGCCGCAAGCGATGGTCGAGCAGGCGCTCGATCACCTGGGAGGCATAACATCCCTGATCAAGCCGGGTTCCACGGTGGTCGTAAAGCCGAATGCAGGTCATGAAGGTGAGCCCGACAGCGCAATCAACACGAGCCCGGAGGTGGTGGGCGCAGTGGTGCGTGTTCTGCGGAAGGCCAACCCGGGCAAGATCATCCTGGCCGAGTCCTCTGCCATCGGCTGCGACACCATGGCGTGTCTCGAGTCGAGCGGAATAAAGAAGGCCGCCGAAGATGCCGGAGTCGACGAGATCATCGACATCAAGGGCGACATTGAACTCGTGAAGAAGGAGATCGACAACCCCACCTCGGACATCAAGAACCTGGACCTTCCCCGCTTCTTGCTCGAGGCGGACCATCTGGTGAACGTGCCGATCTTCAAGTCCCACGTGAGCATGGTATTCACCTGTGCTTTGAAGAATCTAAAGGGAGTCGTACAGGACTTGCACCACTATGTGATGCACTGCACTGATCTTGCAGCGGCCATGATGGACCTGGGCGATCTCGTTCAGCCGGATTTCACCGTCGTAGACATGATACGGCCCATGGAGGGCTTCGGCCCCCATTCGGGCACCCCCGTGGGTTTCGGTTGCATCCTCGCGGGCCATGACATGGTGGCGATCGATGCAACGGCCTGCCGCATGGTCGATCTTCCGATCGAGAAGGTAGACTATTTCGATGCCGCCCGCGAAAAAGGCCTGGGGACCTTTGATGAGGATCAGATCGAAATCCGTGGGAACAGCATCGAGGAAGTTGCACAGAAGCTCTATCTACCCTACCTGGAGGGATTCGACGCCTGGCCCGAGTACAACTTCCACATCGAGAAGGCATGCAGCACCTGCCAGGGATTGCTGGCATTCACCATGTCGAAGTTGAAGTCCCTTGCCCAGTACGACAAGAACAAGGGAATTCACATCGTGCTGGGCCGGCACAAGAAGATCCCGGAAGGGATCGAGTTCGGTAAGGACCTCGTTCTCATGGGCGACTGCAGCCTGGCCCTCAAGAAGAAGATTGAAAAAGCGGGGGGCACATGCCTGCACGTGCCCGGGTGTCCGCCGGGCGAGCCTGCCCCGGCCTGGACGATCGTGGATCGGAAGCAGTTTGGGGAAGACATGGATCCGGTGGATGTCAGGAAGAGGCACGTAGAGGAAGAGAAGATCTTCAAGGACTGGCTCAAGGAGCAAACGAGAGAGTAGAGGAGAAGGACATGGACCCGAAGGACGTCAAACGAGTTCTGGTAGTCGGTGCAGGCACGATGGGCAACGGAATCGCCCAGGTCTTTGCGAGGGCAGGGATCGAGGTAGGCCTGGTCGACGTGGACGCGAAGGCCCTCGACCGCGCGGTGGAGCGGATCGAGTCCGGTCTGAAAACGTTTGTAGAGTACGGGAGTGTCTCCGAGAAGGAAATGACCCCCATCCTGAAGCGTATCCAAACCTCGACAGATCTGGAAGCCATGGCCAAGGGCGTGGATTTCGCCCTGGAGGCCGTAGTCGAAGTGCCCGACGTCAAGAAGGAGATCTTCTCACGGCTGGAGGCTTCCTGTTCCGAAGCCGCGGTCCTCGCGAGCAACACGTCGAGCCTGGACATCTTCAACATTGTTGAGGTCAAGAATCCGAAGCGGTTGGTTGGCGCACACTGGTTCGCACCGCCGCACATCATCCCCCTGGTGGAGGTGGCCCCCGGGCCGGAAACGGCCCCGGAAGTCGTGAAGTTCACCGACGGCCTGATGAAGCGCATCGGCAAGGAAACCCTTGTCATGAAGGAATTCGTGCCCGGCTTCATCGTCAATCGATTGCAGAATGCGATCGCCCTGCCTGTGCTCGAGATGCTGGTGCAGGGCTCGGCAAGCCCGGAGGACATCGACCGGGCCGTCAAGCTCACCCTGGGCGTCCGGCTGCCCATCGTGGGTGTGGTGCAGACCCTGGATTTCACGGGGCTCGACCTTGTACACGACATCATGAAGGGCATTGGCATGGCCCATCCCGTGATCGACGAGAGGGTGGAACAAGGACACCTGGGGGCAAAAACAGGGAAGGGCATCTATGAATACGGGGGCCGGAGCGAGGCGGAAATCCTGAACAAGAGGGACAAACTCTACCTGCAGATGGTCGACCACCTTTCCAAAATCAAGGCCCTGGAACCCGTGTAAGCCGGACTGGATTGAAAGGAGACCGCATGAGGTTTCGTTACGGTAGAGTGATCGACATGCACTGCCACCCGGCAGGGCCCGGACCGGGAGATCAGGACCTGGATTGGAAGCAGTACAAGAGTGAGTTCTTCAACATCATGCAATTGGCAGAGCGTGAACGCCCCCTGAGCCTGGCGAAGAAGATGGATGAGCACGGCGTTCACATGGGAATCGGATTGTGTTCCATCGGCCTGCCGAACGAGAACGACAGGATCGTTGAAGTCGTGCAGCAATACCCGGACAGGTTTCCGGCCTGCTTCGTGGGATTCAATGTGCCCATGCCGGAGCCGTACAAGCTCGACGGGGAACAGGTCGCCAAAGAGATGGAGCCGTACCTGAAGATGCCTGAGGTGAAGGGGGTGGGTGAATGGCCCTTGATGATAGCGGCCGGAATGGAGGAATGGCCTGCATTGTGGGCCCGCTATAGGCCCATCATGGATGTGATCGCTGAAAACAATGTGGCCGTGCTCTTTCACACCGGCGTGGATCCCTATCCGATCGGGTATCCCAGGACGAGAGGGAACGGAAATCCGGGAATGGGCGCCTCACGGGCCATCCATTTCAGCAACCCGGTCTTCATTGACGACATCGCGACCGAATACCCTGAAGTCCCGCTCATCATAGGCCACATCGGGGTGCAGGGATTCTATTACTTCGGCTCCTACGCGGACATGGCGCTCCTTGTTGCGGCCAGGCACGAGAATGTCTACCTGGAGACAAGCTCTGCGCCCCTGGAGGTTGTTGAAAAAGCGGTCTGCGACCCGGCGATCGGCCCGGAGAGGGTCCTCTTCGGGTCTGATTCACCGGCACCCTATGGGCACTACCGCTATCGTGATAAGGTCTATGTGTCCTACATGAAGGAACCGCCCGCCCATATGCCGGATCATTACAAATATGATCTGGCGGTCATCGACCAGTTGCCGATTACGGACAGGGAAAGGGAGATGATCCTCGGAGAAAACACTGCCAGGCTTCTTGGGTTGGACTGATTTACGTCAGAGGGTCAAACCTGCAGATTTGACAGGCTCTGTCTACGTCTACGTACCGGTCGACCCTGCGGGCGATTTTGTCGGTGCAACCCCGGGTCATTCGTATCCCCTTGCGGAAGGGGATATTGCCCAGAATCGGAACTGAAGACCAGTGCGCGAGCGTTGCCGGGTTGGATCGTGCGGAAAGATCCCGGCAACCGTCCGGGTCGTTCATCACGATGCCGGCGACAGGGATCTTGTGCTGGGCAAGGTAGTAGAGCGAGAGAAGGGTGTGGTTCAAGGTGCCCAGGCCTATGCGGCTCACCAGGAGTACCGGAAGCTTGAACTGCTTCATGAGATCCACCATGGTGGTCCGCCGGGTCACCGGGACCAGGATCCCTCCCGCACCTTCCACGAGGGTGAATGGGTGTCTGGACGAGATGGCCCGAAATGCGCTTTGCAGCCGCCGGGGCTGGATGCGGATCCCGTCTCTTTCGGCCGCCACCTGGGGGGCGAGCGGCGATGAGAGCCGGTAGGGCACGATCTCTTCGATGGGTTCCGGTGCCCCGGCCATGTATTTGAGGAAGCTCCCGTCCCGGGGGATTCGCTTCCCCCTGCGCAGGGCGCACCCGGTCTCCACCGGTTTGAGAACTCCCGGGGCGAATCCTCGATCTCTCAAACATCGAGCCAGACCCGCCGTAACAAGCGTCTTGCCCACCCCGGTATCCGTCCCGGTGATGAAGAGTCCTCTATTCTCTGCCGGCATCTTCTTCTCTCCACTCAAGCTTCACCTCGATCGTCACAGGTTCTCCTGCCAACGAGAAATCACTCAGCTCGTACGAATGTCCCAATGAGTCAACAGGGACCAGACGCTCGAAGAGCGCTCGATTTGGCAGCATGGTGTTCAGGCACTCTGTGTGATCGCCTCGATGCACCTGTAGGTGACATCGAGCAGCTTATCGATTTCCTCCAGTGTGATGATGAACGGCGGCATGAGAATCATCACGTCCCCCAGGGGCCGGAGGAGCACCCCGTGGCGGCGTGCCTCCATGGCCACCTTCATGCCGATGCGCTCTCCGGAAGGATAGGACCGCTTGGTCGCCGTGTCCTCGACGAGCTCGATGCCGACCATGAAGCCTCGCTGCCGAATGTCACCCACGTGCTCGAGATTCCGGAACCTCTCCAGCCCTGCCGTCAGGTGCTCGATCTTCGGCTGAAGCGCTTCTACGGTTTTCTCTTTCTCGAAGATTTCCACGGACGCGAGCGCCGCCGCCGCGGCCAGTGGATTGCCGGTGTAGCTGTGCCCGTGGAAGAAGGTCTTCTCCTCTTCGACGGGACCCAGGAACGCTTCGTAGATCCTTTCCGTGGTGAGGGTTGCCGCCAGCGGAAGGTACCCACCGGTGAGGCCCTTTGCCATGGCCAGCAGGTCCGGTCGTACATCTTCCTGGTCCACGCCGAAGAGCCTGCCCGTCCGCCCCCACCCGACCGCCACTTCGTCGGCGATCAGGAGGACGTCGTACTTCCTGCAGAGGGTCTCGACGGCCTTCAGGTGGCCCGGAGGAGCCATGATCATGCCGGCGGCCCCCTGGACCAGCGGCTCGATAACCAGGGCCGCAAGGGTGTCCGCTTCACTGTCCATGAGCTTCTCGAGTTCCTCGAGACATGCGATTCCGCATTCAGGTAAGGTGAGCCCCAGGTGACAGCGATAGCAGTCCGGATAGTGGACCTTGCGGACCGGGAAGAGTAGGGGCCCGTACTTGCCGTGGAACAGGTCGATACCTCCGACGCTTACCGCGCCGAGCGTGTCCCCGTGATAGGCATTGTGAAAAGAAACGAGCTGTTTCTTCTCCCGCTTCTTCGGGTCCTCGTGCTGCTGCCAGTACTGGAATGCGATCTTCAAGGCGACTTCGACGGCCGTAGAGCCGTTGTCCGAATAGAAGACCCGCGTGAGCCCCTCCGGAGCGAGCCGGATGATCTTCTCTGCAAGCTTGATCGCCGGGACGCTCGCCGTCCCAAGAAGGGTGGAGTGGGCGATGAGATCCAGCTGGCCTCGGACCGCATCGTCGATCTCCTTGCGCCGGTGACCGTGAACGTTCACCCAGAGGGAGCTGATCCCGTCGAGGAACCGGTTTCCCTCCACATCGATCACGTATGCCCCGTCCCCTGCGGCCACGATCATGCAGGGCTGTTCGTACCATTCCTGCATCGGGGTGAAGGGATGCCAAACATGCTTGTGGTCGGCCTCCACAAGGGCTCGAATCTCATCGGCGGGAAGAGGAAGATGAACATCTATCGGGTCTTTCATGGGTCTTCTTTCTCCTACTACCGGGCGCGGCGCAGGTTCGGTGCGTCCAGGGCGGCAAGGGACGAGGCCAGGGCATCCAAGGTGTTACGGATGTCCTCGTCCGCGTGCGTGGCCATCAGTGAAAACCGGATACGGGAGGTCTCCGGCGGAACGGTGGGGGGGCGGATTCCCTGTGCGTACACCCCCCGCAGGAGCAACTGCTCGCACAGGCTCATGGCCTTGGCCTCCTCGCCCATGATGACCGACTGGATCGGGGTGACCGGATCGGGCACGGAAAACCCTAGGGCCCGAATGCCTTGGGCGAGACGATTCGCGTTCTCCGCCAGTCGCTCGCGCCTCTCGGGTTCGGTCTCCAGGATCTCCAGGGCCTTTGCGGCAGCCGCCAGGACCGGAGGGGGGAGGCTGGTCGAATAGATGAGGCTGCGAGCGTGATTGACCAGAAACTCACGGATCGCGGGCCGGCACACGGCAAAGGCGCCAAAGCTTCCAAGGGCCTTTCCAAGGGTTCCCACCGAGATGTCGGCAGCGTCGTCGAGGCCGTAGTGCTCGGCAGCGCCTCGTCCGTTCGCGCCCATCACGCCAACGGCGTGGGCTTCGTCGAGCATGAGCATGCAGTCGTGGCGGCGGGCCAGCCCTACGAGATCCGGGAGGGGGGCAAGATCACCGTCCATGCTGAACAACGTGTCGGTCACGATCAGCCTCTTTCGATAGCCCGTGGCTTCCCGTATCAGGGACTCGAGGTGCTCCGTGTTGCAATGTCGGTAGACCTTCACCTCGGCGCGGCTCAGGCGGCAGCCGTCGATGATGCTCGCGTGGTTCAGGGCATCGCTGAAGATGACGTCCCCTTGCTCCATCAGGGAGGAAAGAACACCCACGTTCGCCGCATAGCCGCTTCCAAAAAGGATGCATGCCGGATACTGCTTGAAACGGGCCAGTCGTTTCTCCAGTTCCTCATGAAGCGACATGTTCCCCGAAATCAGCCTCGATGCCCCCGATCCGCATCCGAACCGGTCCACGGCCTCCCTGGCCGCGGCCTTCAGGTCCGGGTGGTTGGCCAGGCCGAGGTAGTTGTTCGAGCAGAAGAGCAGGACCGGTTCCCCGTCGAGCGTGATGCGGGCCTCCTGTGCGCTTTCCACGCGGCGAAGAAACCGGTATCGATCTTCCTCCCGGAGCCTCTTCAGATGTTCGTCGATGAGGGGATAGGGTCTCTCGGCACTGTTGTTCGGTTTCGTCTCGGTTTCTGCACTCATCGCTTCCCTCTTCCATGGAGCATGTTACACATCACTTCAACTGCAAGACGGTTCAGCGGCCTCGAGACTTGGGGGAAATGGGGTGGCCTGATCCCTGATCCCCGACCCCTGACCCCTTTCGTTTTCCGACCTTATCTTCGTATCCCACAGGCAGGAATTCCATCTCCAAATCGTTGAGCATCTTCTGATCCGCTTCGACACCCTGCCCGGGCGTGGTCAGGTACTTGCCGGTCATGACGCCGTTGGCGCCTGCGTTGAACAGCAAGGGCTGGAGGCTTCGAAGCGTAACTTCCCGGCCCCCGCAAACGAGGATGTCCGGGTCCGGGAGCGCCACGCGAAGGGCGGCAACGATGTGCAGGGCCTCCAGAGGTTTGAGCCTGCTGCGCCCCTCCATGCCCGTGCCGGGCAGGGGGTTCAAGAAATTCACCGGGATTCGGTCCACCCCGAGTTGTCTGAGCGCGAGTGCAAGCTCGGCCCGCTGGGCAGGGGATTCCCCCATGCCGAAGATGCCGCCGGAACAGATGGTGAAGCCGGCCTGTTTTGCGGCTTGAACGGTTCGTATCCGTTCATCGTACCCGTGGGTGGTACAGATCATGTCGTAGTGGCTCGACGAGGTCTCCAGGTTGTGATGGAACGTGTTCAGTCCGGCCACGCGAAGGTCTCGCAGGAAGTTAGAGGTCTCCAGGCCGATGGAGCAGGCCACTTCCACCCCCGTCTTGCCACGTATCGTTTCGATGATCTTGAGAAGTCTCTGTCTCTCGCGCTTTCCCTTGAGAGACCGGCCGCTCGTCACGAGGCTGAAACAACGCGCGCCGAAGGATTCGGCCTCACGGGCCGCCCCGAGCGCTTCCCTCACGGTCACGAGCGGGTAAACGGACACACTCGAACTGTGATGCATGCTCTGGCTGCAAAAGGCGCAGTCCTCTGTACAGGCGCCGGACTTGGCGTTCAGGATGTTGCAGAGATGGACCCGGCTGCCGAAGTTCTTCCTGCGGATGTGCCGCGCCTGTTCCAGCAGGTCCCATGTGGGGGTCTTGAGGGGATCGAACAGAGCTTCAAGGTCTGCCGGGACGGAGACGGGGACGGGGTTCGTCCTTGCCCTTGTATTGCGAACAGCCATGTTCCCTCTCCTGCTGCCCTGGGGTCGTACCGGTGGGGCTGAAGGTCGTCATCTAACAGACATGACAGGCTACCAAGCGCCCGATCGATTGTCAACTTTTTGTGCTTCTGGGGTATACAACAAGCCAAACAGGTCCCCATTTCGACGGGTGCGGGGTTCTTCTATTGACCGGGGCATGGGGTGTGACGGATATTGAGAGGAAATGGGGTTCTGAGCAGTCCTACGGGCATATTTCAGGGAGGGAGCCATGAAAGTCATTGAAATCCAGGGATCTTTCGGGATCGAAAGCCTTGCTGTGGCCGAGCGTCCGGAACCGGAGCCCGGACCGGGTGAAGTGAAGATCCGGATGAAGGCCTCGTCGCTCAATTTCCGGGATTTCCTGATGGTGCAGGGCCTCTACAACCCGAGGCAGTCCTTGCCGATTATCCCCTGCTCGGATGGTGTGGGTGAGGTGGTCGAGAGCGGCGAAGGCGTCTCCAGGGTGAAGGTGGGGGACCGGGTGGCAGGGTGTTTCTTCCAGGGATGGCCCTCCGGGGAGCCTACGGCGGAAAAGGCGATTACCACCCTCGGGAGCCCTCTGGACGGAATGCTCGCCGAGTACAGGGTGCTCAACGAAGAGGGGGTCGTTCACGTGCCGGACCATCTCAGCGACGAGCAGGCAGCCACTCTCCCGTGTGCGGCACTGACGGCATGGAGTGCCCTGGTCACCTATGGGGGACGCAAGGCAGGCGACACGATCCTGGTACAGGGAACGGGTGGTGTATCCCTGTTCGGTCTCCAGATCGGTAGGATGCTCGGTGCCCGGGTCGTCGTGACCTCGAGCAGCAACGAGAAGCTCGAGCGTGCGGCCAAAATGGGGGCGGATCACGGGATCAATTACAGAGAGACCCCCAAGTGGGGTAAGGCCGCCAGGGAGTGGGGCGATGGAATCGGCGTGGACCACGTGATCGAGCTGGGTGGCGCAGGCACCCTGCAGGAGTCGCTGCAGGCGGTCCGGATCGGGGGGGAGATCAGCATGATCGGCGTGTTGTCGGGAGGGGCCAAAGAGCTCAGCATCCTGCCCATCCTGATGAAGAACGTTCGGGTCCAGGGCATCTTCGTCGGCCACCGGGAAGGGTTCGAGGCGATGAGCCGGGCGATGGCAATGCACAAGCTCGTCCCCGTGGTCGATCGCGTGTTTCCCTTCGAGGAGGTGAAGCAGGCCCTGCAGGTAATGGAAAAGGGCGAGCATTTTGGCAAGATCTGTCTAAGCTTCTAGCGGAGCGACTCTGCAAGGACTGCTGTGTTTCAGGGGGGCTCGGCCTGTGGTGCTGTCCCGGGTTCCGTCTCCGATTTGCTTGGGCTCCGTCTCTCCCTCCCCCGAAGTCGCCCGGCACAAATCTCCGACGGAACCCGGGACAGCACCACACAGTTTGAGTTCTGCCAGGCAAGCAGAGACCCAGATCTCGGTCGCCTCAACAGGGCGCCTGCGCCCGGCCCCCCCCGCCCATGAAGAGTCTTTAGGGTGCGGATGGTCGGGCACGAAGGGAGGAATGCTGGGGAGCCAATAGCTGAAAGCTAACAGCCAAGAGCTAACGGCTGACTTACGTTCCGTTGCCGATGAGCTTGGCCAGGATCTTTCCGGGCAGCGATCCGGGGCCGGGGGAGTCGGCGAGACCGAAGACGCCCTTTCGGTTGCGAAGCCCCTCTGCGAGCATCTCTTCGATCCTTGTCCGGACCTTTTCGACGAGCATGCGGATCACATCCGGTCTTCGGACGGTCTCCGGGCCGTATTCCCGGTAGAAATGGAACGGCTCCCCGTAGGAAATGCTGTACTTGGTCGGAAGGGGCAGCATGCCGATCGGTCCGAGGAGCGGGAAAAAGGGAGACAGGGGGAAGTAAGGGAGCCCAAGCATCTTGGCAAGAGGCTTCACGTTCGTCATGAAGGGGTATTGCTCTTCCGCACCGATTACGGCCGTGGGGACGATCGGAGTCCGGTAGATCAGGCTCAGTTCCATGAACCCCATATTGAACGGCCTGAGCCTGTATCGATCGTTGAACCCCTTCCAGGTTCCCTTGGAGCCTTCGGGAAACGCAGCGACCAGTTCTCCTTGCTGGAGGGCTTCTTCGAAGTTTCGGCGAGCGCCTGAAATCTGGCCGGAGCGATAGAAGAATGTGCCCACGAAGGGGATGAATCCGGCCGAGTTGTACAGGACCGCACGCGTGAGTCGCGGCTTTTCCATCTTCTTGAGCAGGTCGGTCGCGATCATGGCGCCGTCGATCGGGATGATGCCGCTGTGGTTGGGGGTGAGCAGGACCGCGCCCTCCTCCGGGATGTTCTCCACCCCGTGGCTGTCCACCCGAAACCAGTACTCGTGGAAGTACTGCACCAGGGCAAATACGGCCATGGCCGACTCGATCTCGAGTCCGAAGGAATCGTACCCGAAACCGAGGTCGTTGATCCTGATCTTCTCGAACCTTTCGTAGTCCTTCGGGTTCAAGGTCCGGAGGAGCCTTCTTACCCTTGCGCGATTCTTGTGGCGCACTTTCCCCGCTCCTGTTTCGAGAGTTTGCGAATCAGCCTAGGGAAAGACGATCGGGATGTCAAAGGAAGGCCTGAAGATCTTTTGCTTTTGACCCGGGATTCATATAGATAAAGAGGCCGTATTCAGTCAGGACCATGGAGGGGACGATGAAGGCTGCGATTGTTCAAGCGGATGGCAAGATGAAGGTGCAAGAGTGCCCGACCCCTGAACCCGGCCCAGAGGAAATCCTGGTCAAGGTGGCCTACTGTGGTATTTGCGGGACCGATCTGCACATGGCCGATATGGGGATCTTTCCGCCGGGGTGCATCATCGGCCACGAGATGTCGGGCCACGTGGCCGCCGTGGGGGAGGGCGTTCAGGGGTGGGGTGCAGGGGATGCCGTGGTGGTCCTGCCGATGGATCCCTGTTTCGCGTGCGAGCCTTGCAGGCGGGGGGACATCCAGGTCTGTCCGGAAGGAATCATGCGGGGTTACGGAGTGGGGGCCAACCCCGGTGGATTCGGCCAGTACATGCTGGTGCGCCCCGCCATGCTCTATCCGGTGCCGGACGGCATGGACATGAAGTTGGCCGCCTTGAACGAGCCCTGGGCGGTCGCGGTCAGGGGCGTGAACCTGTCGAGCCTTCGCGTCGGCGACCTGGCCCTGGTCATGGGGGCCGGCCCGATCGGGCTTCTCTGTGTGTATGCGTTGAAGATCGCCGGTGCGGTCGGGATCTATGTTACCGAGCCCGATTCGTACCGTGCGGACAGGGCGCTTGACGCAGGAGCGGACCGGGTTCTTGACCCGAAACAGGTGGACGTCGTGGAGGAAGTCCGGAAGGCCGCAGGCCGAAGCCCGGATGTAGTGTTCGACTGTGCGGGGACAGAGACCTCGATCGAAGAGGCTGCCGCCATCGTGAGGCCACACGGGCGGGTTGTGGCGTTGGGTGTCCACATGGGCAATGTGACCCTGTTCCCCATGCACTGGTTCATGAAGGAGATCCAGCTACACTTCAGCCTGGGATACAATCTTCGAGAATTCGAGTCCTCCCTGGCCCAGTTGGCCCGGGGCGCCGTGAATCCGGAGGTCGTCGTGAGCGATGTCTTTCCTCTCGACGAGATCGCAGAGGCCTTTGAGGCCCTCCATGGCCCGGGTCATATGAAGGTGCTCATCGACTGCCAGGCAAGGTGAAACAGAACGTGCGTTGGTGCAGAGGGTAGGGACCCAAAAAAATGCAATGGAAAACAAATCCTTTGATGAAAGTTCTTGTAAAAGGCATGTGAATTCTGCTAAAAGGTTTGTTACGCGATGAAACGAGTTTTATTTCGGCGGAACCAGGTGCCAATCAGGAGTGGATGAGAGAGGACTATCATGGGCATAATCCGGACCATGGGCAAGTTCTGCTACGTCGAGTGCGACCTGCCGAACTGCAATAAGAAGATGGAGCATATAGACGAGAAGGTGCTCAAGGAACTGGCCAAGCTGTGTGGGTGGATGAACCGCGGTAATCAGTGGATTTGCCCCGAGTGCGCCGAAAGAACGAAGAAGACGAGGAAGAAACCAACGAAATCCCCCCGCAAGAAAGACTCCAGCTCCAGCGCATGAAGACGAGCCTCGATACCCTCCTGCGGCTCCCACCCCGGTCTTGCTCGGCCCGGTTGTCTGAGCACCTCCCGGAACCTTACAACCTGTAAAGAAAGCGGACAGCCACGGCCGTCCCCTTCGACCTTGCCGGAAGACTCCCGGGAGCGGGGGGGCTGAGGAATTTGATTCTCTTGCGCTTTCCCATGTGGTGATTCAAGTTCCATGACCTGCTCGCGCGGCACGGTCGTTGCAATTCGCATCCGAATCGAAACGAAAAACATCTAAACCGTAGGAATTGGGACTGCGCTCAGGAAGGAGCTCAGTAACCAATTGATTTTGATCAAGAAATTTCTTGACAGGGGCTTTGCTTTCTGATTAATCTTTCTGATTGATTGATAAACACATTCTATTCTATTGGCATGAGTGCCAGGAGAAGAGACCAATCTCCTTTCGACTCCGAAGGGGGAAACCCATGACGGAGGTACTCACATGGCGAAACTGATGCGGGTCAACATGAACACCAAGGAGATAAGCATCGAGGATTTGTCGAACTACAATGACTACGCCGGTTTTGGCGGTCGCGGATTGACTTCCATGATCGTCTCCAAGGAAGTGCCCCCCACCTGTCATCCCCTGAGCGACAAGAACAAGCTGGTCATCGCCGCCGGTCTGCTGAGCGGGACCCCCGCAGCCAACTCCGGAAGGATCTCTGTCGGCGCGAAGAGCCCACTCACCGGCGGTATCAAGGAGAGCAATGCCGGCGGCAACGGGGCCTTCAAGCTGGCCAGGCTCGGCATCCGGGGAATCGTGGTGGAAGGGCAGGCCGAACCGGGGAAGCTCTACTGTCTCGTGCTGAAAAAGGACGGTGCTACCCTGGAGCCTGCGGACGAGTACAAGGGGCTCAAGAACTACGATCTGTTGGTGAAGCTGCAGGAGAAATACGGCGGAAAGGTGGGGAGCCTTTCGATCGGTCCTGCCGGCGAGATGAAGCTTTCTTCCGCTTCCGTCGCGGTGTCGGACACAAAAGGCCGTCCATCCCGGCACGCGGGCAGAGGCGGTATGGGTGCGGTGATGGGCTCGAAGGGGCTCAAGGCGATTGTTATCGATGATGCGGGCGCGCCGAAGATCGAATACGCGGACTTCGACGCCTTCAAGGAGGCTGCAGCCAAGCTGCGCAAGGCCCTGCAGACCCACGACGTCACCAAGCCCGGGGGTGGTCTTGCCGTGTTCGGGACGAACGTGCTCGTCAACGTCATCAACGAGTCGGGGGGCTTTCCAACGAGGAACTTCACAGAGGGAAGGTTCGAAGGGGTGGACAAGATCAGCGGCGAGACGATGCACGACGTGATCAAGGAGCGGGGAGGGGACACCACCCATGCGGGCTGTACGACCTGTATCATCCAGTGCTCCAACATCTACCATGACAAGGACAAGAACTATGTGACCTCCGCGCTGGAGTACGAAACCGTCTGGGCCAACGGCGCGAATTGTGGAATCGACGACCTGGATGCCATCGCCCGGATCGACAGGCTGTGCGACGACTACGGCATAGACACGATCGAGACGGGTTGTGCCATCGGCGTGGCCATGGCCGGAGGGGTCAAGGCGTTCGGCGATGCGGAAGGCGCGATCGAGCTCGTCCATGAAATAGGCAAGGGCACGCCGCTGGGTCGGATCCTGGGGAACGGCGCCTCTGTGACCGGGCAGGCATTTGGCGTGTCGGATGTGCCGGTGGTCAAGCGGCAGAGTATGCCCGCTTACGATCCGAGGGCCGTCAAGGGACAGGGTGTTACGTATGCCACCACCCCCATGGGGGCGGATCACACTGCAGGGTACGCGGTGGCCACGAACATCATGAAGGTGGGCGGATACGTGGATCCCCTGAAGCCCGATGGCCAGGTCGAGCTGTCGAGGAACCTGCAGATTGCGACCGCCGCCTTGGACTCGGCGGGGCTCTGCGTGTTCATCGCCTTTGCAATTCTGGACATCCCGGAGGGGCTGGAGGCGATTCCCGAGATGCTGAACGC
>Ga0180434_10004304_pt1 | contig 17394 bp, 14 predicted proteins | sample SS_ome_7_FD_132453 | JGI IMG/M metagenome (GOLD analysis project Ga0180434, IMG submission 132453) | Hypersaline lake sediment archaeal communities from the Salton Sea, California, USA - SS_1_D_2 metaG | ecosystem: Environmental > Aquatic > Non-marine Saline and Alkaline > Hypersaline >...
ACGAGAGCGACACGCTCTCGTGGCATAATAGACAGATTAATATCATGTAGTATCCGCCTCCCATCGAATACCATGGACACATGTCGTACTTCAAGAATCGGTTCCGCAGGGATCGACGAACTGCTCATATCCGTATATAGCTGAAACTGACCAGGAGATCGCATGCAAGACAGGCAAGAATCGCGGCAACAACGGTACGCATTGCGGCCTGGGGTACTTCCGTTATTGAGCGTTGGACTCGGAGACCGAAATAACAGGCAATAGAAGAGATGATAAGTCCAAAAAGAAATCCTTTAAGAATCGTAGCGACTATGTCGATGAGGTGGATGTGCTCGCCGAGCGACCGGAGATAGAAGTCTGGGTGCTGTTTTATCAGCATACTACTCGCAACATAACCGCCGAATAACGACGCCATATCGAAATAGACGAGAAGGATGAAAGATGCCAGTACGACTCCGACGATCCGGGGAAAAACGATGTACGCTCGTGGTGAAATTCCCAGGGACCGCAATGCCGCAACTTCCCCGCCGACAACCATGGTACCGATCTCCACCGACATTGCTGTTCCCGATCTCCCGATGACTATGAACGCAACAAGAATCGGACCAAGTTCACGAATAACAACCATGGCCATGAGTTTCCCGAGCATGCCCGCCGCACCGACCTGGGGCAAAATGGAAAGACTCTGGAGAGCAACGATAGCGCCGATAAGGAATCCCGCCATGACAACGATGTGACACGCGTCAACGCCGGTGAACTTCATCTGTTGTACCCATATTCTCTGAATACAGAAACGCGCTCCCGAAGTCGCGGTAAATGCTTCCCGAAAACTCCTGAACGCCAGACGGGCGACACCGATACCGTCCAGGATCGAAGAGTATAACGGTAGTGACGCTCGATTCATACACTCATTCCTATCAGTTCTTTCTATTCATTTAACTCCGTATATCTCCCTTGACAACATCACGCGTATCGATCTCCATACGTGTGGAGCCAGCCGTCAAACCCATAAGCCACTATATCCGACATTATCTGAGGCGACATCACGCCGTAGCGCTATTAAAACGCATTCATCCACGGGTAAACCCATGGTTTTTTTGCGAAAGCGGTCACATGAACCACAAAGCTGATTCCAGCGATCGGCGTAAAAGATGGCAGGTCTTCATGCACGGGTCAATCGCCGTGCATTGACAAGTATGCACGACCTTCGGCTATATACCACCGTTTGTATCCAACGGCGATTACTAGCTCACTAGCCGGTTGCTGCGTTGGTCGTACTGATTCATCAACCGGTAACTGTATATTCATCATTGGAAATGGGACTGCAATGACGTGGTGGGAGATACTCCTATTGATACCGCTCGTCGCGGGTATGATACTCGGCATCATCGGATCAATAGCGCCGGTTCTTCCGGGCCCTCATCTCATATTTGCCGTCGGGTTCCTCTATGCATGGGTCACGGGATTTCACTATCTCGGAGCACCGACACTTATTACGCTGGGTATTCTCTCAATACTGAATGTGATCCTTGATCATCTGTCCGGGGCTATCGGCGCCGCCCGCGCAGGTGCATCGAGAATTGCCGTAGTGACCGCCGCTATTGCCGGCATGTTCAGTTTCCTTCTCGGACCACTCTGGTTTGTCTTTGTATTTCCGATACTGGTCGTGGCCGTAGTCGAACTCCTCCTCGGGCGTTCAGGCGGTGAAGCTCTTCGCGCCGCGGGAGGCGTCGGTGTGGGGAATCTGCTAAACACCATAGTTAAGGTAATACTCTCTATCTGTATGTGCGTAGTGATCATCGCCGGCCTTATGGGATGAATCGACCTGCCCATGACTACCGGTTGAGCACTTCACGACCGGACCCATGAGCTTCGTTGCATCCCCTCACACCTATGCACGCATTTTTCCGGGCATGTGATATTCTGATAGGGAATTCATTGATCAATGGCCTCATTGAACAATTTCCCGATTGATAGATAGAGCAAACATAGCACCACGGAAAAACTCGCATTCCCCTGTATCCGCTTCCACTACGCCGAAGCGGCATCACCTCGTGGCAGATAGAGTCCCTCGTGTAAATCCATGGTTTTCCGCAAAGACGGAAAAAAAAGGCCGGCGCTGATCAGCGCCGGCCTCCATCACGGAAAAGGGTATTATTCGTCGAACTCGCTCTTGATTGCTCCCCAACTGTTGGATCCACTCACAACGACCCGCGCGGGATCGTGAAGCGTGGTCGTGCCATCTGAAGCTACATCTTCGAGACGATAAAAATATACACCGGATGAAACATCATCGGTATAGGAATACTCAGCACCGACACTCGGCGTACCCTGGGCATCGATCATGTCGCTGATCCGGGTATAATCACCCTCGAGCTCAGTGGAACGAAGGATGTAGAATCCGAGATTCTCGTCTTCGGAAGCCGTTGTCCACCTGACAGTTACGCTATTTCTGTCAACGTCGGCATCAAAACTCGAAAGTTCAACGGGAACGACACCGGTGACTTCAACCTCGGCCTGATTCCAGCTCCCCGGAACACACGCCGTCTCACAGCTCCCAGGTGAATCAAATACGGTGACCGTGATGGTATAATTCCCCACGGGATCATCCGGTTGAAGCGCGTAACAACAAGTGAATTGGATATCCGCAGGGGGCGCTGCGGGACCAACACTGAACGGTACACCGACACCGGGAAGACCGATGTCATCCAGACAACAGATCTCCACGGGATTACTCTCTGAATCGTAGATTTCCACGAGAATGTCCACAACAGCGCCACCGACACCGATCTCAATGAGATCGAACTGGGCACAAATCACATCTCCGACCAGCTTGTCGAAGATACCTTGTGGGGTACCCGTTGGATCCACTGCCTCGACGCCCACGACGTGGATATCGTTACATGTCGGCTGTGCCCATGCGGTACCGGCTACGGCCAACACTATGGCCGCAATCAGAAATTTACGCATGCTTTCCTCCTCGCTGCATGAGTTGAACTACACTGAAAAAAATACCCTTTTCCCAATAAACCTCCTTTTCCGCGAGATACCATATCCATTATGCCCCTGAATACAATGGAGATTATGATACCACCATTCCTAGATATGAGGCTCCAATGGGCATGTCAAGGACCATGTCAAATCCCCGGCGGGGGTCAACGAACTGATAAATTACATACAAATGAATAGGTATCTGGCAATATGCGTGCCGTACTGAAGCAGCCGTATTCCTGATCCGTTGTATCGCGTTATCTCCCTAAGGGCTCCACACCTGTCAGCACCCGTCATCGGATCAGGTATTGAGCAAAACAAGCAGTTCATTATGCAAATTTCCATTGCTTGCCGCAATCTCCCTGCTCACAACCGTGGCCGGACTACCTTCATAATCCGATACGATTCCACCTGCCTCTTCGATGAGGAGAAGACCTGCAGAAATATCCCAGGATGCAAGACCCTTTTCCCAGAAGGCATCGAAGAATCCTCCTGCAACATACGCAAGATCAAGAGCCGCGCTTCCCGGTCTTCGCACCGTTTGCACCGCCTGATGAACCCGCTCGAAGACATCGATCTGTCGTCTGAGTTCGTCGCCTTTATAATAGTAGAAACCCGTGGTGAGTAATCCATGCTTCAATGCCGATACATTCGAAACATGAATAGGCCTGCCATTGCAAGTCGCCCCGTTGTCACGCACCGCAACGAAGAGTTCCCTGTTCACCGGATGATATATGACACCAATTACCGGAATCATTCCCTCAACGAGAGCGATACTGACGCAAAACCAGGGGAATCCATGGGCGAAGTTAGTGGTACCGTCAAGCGGATCGATAATCCATGTCAGGCCATCAGGATTTATGCTGCCACCGCCTTCCTCCGCCAGAATAGCTGTTTCGGGAACAAGCCCGGTCACTCGTTCCACGATAAGCCGTTCGCTGGCGGTATCCGCCGTGGTGACAATATTCGCAACTCCTTTATACCTTATATCAATTTCAGACCGAAAGTAACCCATGAGGAGTTCCCCCGCTTCAACGGCGATCTTTTCTACTCCGGTGACGATTTCGCTATATTTCATGGCCATTGTCCTTTATTCATTGCCGACCAGATAAAGAGAGAGAACAGCTTCTCCTGAACCGGAATGTCCTTCATTCGTTCAGGATGCCATTGAACACCTAATCTGAACACGTCCCCGGGTTTCTCTATCATCTCTATCACATTATCAGGTGCATGCGCTGTTTCAATGAAACCGCATCCCATGGTGCGGACTGCCTGATGATGCGATGAATTGACCTCTAACTGTTTCCCCAAGACAGAAAACATATGCGAACTGCGTGAAAGCATCACCTCATGGTACCCTCTTGTATGATCCATCGCATGAGGGATAGAGTCTACAAGGTGCTGATGTATGGTTCCTCCGGCACTGATATTCATGAGCTGCATACCAAGACAGATTCCGAGAAGCGGTATATCTATGGTCAAAACTGCGGGAATAATTCTGAAATCATGCTCTTCACGCAAAGTGTGAACGTAACTGCATCGCGGATGTTCGCCTCCCCGTTGGTAATCCGGACCACCGATACAGACAACTCCGTCAATATCCTGTAGCAGATCTGATAAGCACTCATCCGACGAGAGAGGCGGTAAAAGTAGAGGGATACCGCCGGCATGTTCCACTGTCTGGACGTAACCCATTGCCGTTGAGGCCGAGAGCCGTTTTTTCAATCCGACTTCTCCCACATCGGTCGTTATGAGTATTCGCGGTTTTCGCATCAATTGCGATACTTCAAGATGAGAGCAAGAATACAGAGGACAATTGACACCCAAACGATCCAATCGCCATATCGTGCATATATCGTAATATCGCTTCTCGGAGCGTAACCTCCGATTAGGAACTCCTGCCGGAAAAGACCTGATCGATGAATGATTCTTCCCCATGGATCAGCGATGAGACTTACTCCCGAGTTCGCGGATCTGATAAGCCATCTTCGGTATTCCACGGAACGGATCACAGCCATGGCGGCATGTTGCTCCGGTGCTCCTGTATCTCCAAACCAGCTATCGTTGGTAATGGTGATAAGCACTTCAGCTCCCGCTCGGATATGCCTGCGCACAAGTGCCGGCAGAATTGCTTCAAAACATATCAGTATCCCGCCACGAATATCCCGGATATTGAACAGGGCAACCGAATCGCCATGGGCATAATCTCCCTGGCCAAGATTTAACTCTTTCAGGAAAGGAATGTGGCGGGAAAACGGCATCTTTTCACTAAACGGGACAAGGTGAAGCTTGTCATACCGGGACACGATACCGCTGTCGGGGACGACCAGATACGCCGCGTTCGTATACAACGATTCACCGTGCTCTTCTCCTGTCCCCAACGCGCCGGTAATAAGAGGGACACCGATGCGGTCAACGAGTCGTGAAAGCCAATACTCAACGCCTCCACCGGAACGGATCACAACGGGCAACGCCGTTTCGGGCCACACGACCAGGGCATCTTCAGTAGAGAGCGAATCAACGGCTTCCAATGTGATATTTTTAAGATCCGCATACACGCGTCCACGTCCTCCGGGTTGCCATTTGAACTCAGGAAGTGCGTTTGGCTGGACTATAACCGCGGTCTCGGAAGGGTGCATATGCGACATCCCGAGTAGGCCGCTCATACCCCAGAGAACGACAACTCCTGTTATTATAATCGCAGGGGATGATAGGATACGTCGTGTTTGGAGCAGACGGGTGATACCCGCTGCGATACTGGCGAGGCCGAAATCAAGGAGCCAGATCCCGCCATATGCGGCGGGTTGCAGGAGAAATGGTTGCGCAGCGAGCGAGTTTGCCAGAACTGTCCAGGGGAAAGCAAGACTCGAAACTGAACGTGCATACTCGGTCAGAACCCATATACCGGGCCATATCCACCAGTTCGATGCACACAGTGCATTCCAGCCCCAGAAAGCAACGGCGTAAAATAATCCTTCAAAGCCCGCAAGCGCGACCAGGCCGGGAACACGCAGCCACGGATACTCAATCTCCGTTGCGTAGAGCCGCGTCAACCACCAGAGTGTGCCGAGATGGAAGAGGAAGCCGGTCAACCATCCGAGAAAAAACGCTCGTCTTCGCGTGCAAAAAGCCGCGTGAGTCACCCAGAGAATCGGTACAAGGGCAATAAACGCCAGCGGATAGAGATAAAAGCGGGGAAAAGCGAATATCAACGCGAGCGCCGAGATTACGGCGGCGATACATTGACCGGGTGTCACATCAATCGACGCTCAATGCCTTCCCTGGCAGAGCGATACATCTCCTCGGCGATCTTCATACGTGATACGATTTTTTCCGGATCACCGGCAAGCGTATCAGGTTTTTCCCTTACCCCGGTCAGAAGGATACGGAGGGTATCTTTATATGAACGCTGGAAAAGCTCCCTCTCGGGCGTGGTAACGCGCGGTAAGACGCGAACCGGGTTTCCATACAACTCCTTCTGGATCTCAAGACCGGGAAGTTTCGCCATACCACCGCTCCCAAAGACCTGAACCTTGAGCCCGCTTCCCTGGTCTACTCCGAGCCACGGACCGAGTTCCATTGCAATGACGACACCATTATCAAGCCGAAAGAGAACGAGGGCCGCTTCATCAAGCTCATCAGCTCCCTGGATGGAAAAAATGGCGGAGGATACGGAAGCAACCCGTTCCTCACCGGCAAGGAACAGCCCCAGATCAAGAAGCTGTACTCCCTGATCCATGAGTATACCTCCTCCGCTCAGAGATAACTGTCCACGCCAGGAATCGTGAAACCAACCGCGAGGAAAATGATACCTGAGCAGGATATACTGGAGTTCGCCTAATTCTCCGCCTTCGATAATCGTCTTCAGGGTTCTGCTGTCGGCACGATACCTTCGATGACGAATCATTGATATGACCCGATCTTTTGTATTGGCGAGATCCCGTAACTCTTCCGCTTCTTGCACATTCATGACGGGCGGCATCTCAAGGAAAACATTGACACCACGTTCCAATGCTCTTTTTGCCAATGGAAAATGGTATCGTGTCGGCGTGGCGATGATCACGGCATCACAGTCGGTAGTATCCATCAGTTCGTCCAGTGACCCGGCCGTACACGGTATTCCATGAGATTCGGCAATTCGTTCAGCCTTGGCGGCGTTCGTATCGCATACACCGACAATCCGCGCCCGCGGTTCCTTTTCGAGTACCGGAATATGCGCAATTTGAGATAATGATCCGACACCGATTAGTCCGATGTTCAGAATATCGGTCATGACCACCGCCTGAAAGATGAAGACAGGCCGCAGTTCGTAAGTGTGCTGAAAGCATCGACGCGTGAAGCAATATCGTCTACCGTAAGACCGGCCACTCGTCTCGTTCCGAAATCTTCAACGCAGAATGACGCAACTACGGTCCCGTGAATCACCGCATTTCTCAGTTCGGATTCCCCGATTTCACCGCATCGTGAGAGGTAGCCCATGAAGCCTCCGGCAAACGAATCACCCGCGCCGGTGGGATCTATGACCGTCTCCAGTGGAAATGGTGGTGCGAAAAAGAACCCTTCCCTGGTAACCATCATCGCACCATGTTCGCCTTTCTTTACCACCACGCATTCCGGACCGAAATCCACTATGGCTCGAGCGGCTTTGATGAGGTTCGGTTCATCCGCCAGTTGGCGTGCTTCTGCATCGTTGAGCAGCAGTATGTCAAGCCGAGAGATAACCGCCATCAAATCGGATTTCTTTCCATCGATCCAGTAGTTCATAGTGTCTCCGGCAACAATTCTCGGTTTTCGCACCTGCTCCAACACTCCCGATTGCAGCTGAGGATCTATATTACCAAGGAATAGAAACGGAGTGATCCGATATCCATCGGGGATAGCCGGTTCGAATTGTTCGAATACATTGAGATGCGTGAATAGAGTCTCCCGGTGATTGAGATCATACCCGTATCTACCTCCCCATCGAAAGGTCTCGCCCGGCATCCGCTGCAAACCATCCAAATCAATCTCTCTGGCACGAAGAAGTTCTACCGCGCCGGCGGGAAAATCCTCGCCCACGACACCAACTACGCCAACAGATGAATACAATGAAGCGGCAAGAGAAAAATGTACGGCCGATCCTCCGAGAAGATCATCCATTTTTCCGAACGGTGTCTCCACCGAATCAAGAGCAACCGAGCCAACTACCATAAGTTCGTTTTGGTTATTCATGTAATAGATAACTCCCTAAATATACTGTTTCAATAGTGGATGAAGTATTTCGATGGTTTTACGGGGTGCGGTCGCAAGATCAGTAACCAACGCCGCTCCGAGGGTTTTTCCGCACGAACAGGTTGGTTCATCTGGCAGGGCCGCTATAATTGATTTCAATATATTTTTCGCGTTCTCGCCGTTCTTTTTAAGATACCCTAAAATCATTTCCGCCGTTACCGCCTCTTCGGTTTCATGCCACGCGTCATAATCAGTAACCAAACTGAGCAGGCTATAGCACATATCCGCTTCGCGTATGAGCTTGGCTTCCGGAATTGCGGTCATTCCTATGACATCAGCGCCCCATGACCTATGGAGCAGTGATTCCGCCCTGGTACTGAATGCCGGTCCCTCCATACACACGTATGTCCCGCCTTCCATCACTGAACCAATCACCTTCCGGACGGATTCCGCGACTAAACCGCTGAGTTCAGAGCAAACCGGATGGCTGAATGCGATATGAGCCACGATCCCGTTACCGAAAAATGTCGAGGGGCGGTTTCGCGTTTTATCGATGATTTGATGGGGCACGGCGATATCCATAGGTCCGAGGGAATCACTGAGGCTTCCCACGGCGCTCACTGAAATTACACGTCGGACACCGAGTAATTTCAGTGCGAACACATTTGCCCGAAACGGGATCTCCGAAGGCAGGAGGCGGTGTCCCCGGCCATGGCGCGGTAGAAATGCAACCACTTTGCCATCTATATCCCCGATCGTGATATCATCCGAGGGTTTACCGAACGGTGTCTTCGGGCGGACTCGTCGTCGTATCGTCAACCCTTCTATATCATAGAGACCCGTACCGCCAATGATCCCGAGATCTATCGTATCCATTCATGAACCTCCTTATCGTCATCTGGTATTCACGCTATCGCTCTCTATGGAACACCAGTCGATAGAGCAGTTTTTTCTACATCCGATCAGGCGCATGAACGCCGAGTATGCCCATGCAACGTCTAAGAACGATTCGCACTCCCCTGACCAGTGCCAGCCTTGCCATGCTCAGCTCTGCATCTTCCGTTATAACACGGTGATGCTGATAGAACCGATGAAAAACTGTTGCCACATCACGAACATATTCAGTGATTCGTTGTGGTTCCAGACTCTCGGTAACCTGTTGCATTACAACAGGAAACAGCAATAACTGCCGTATGAGATTGAGCTCTTCCGTAGTTTCCAGCAATCGTATCGCGGTGTCCGTTCCCTCCTGAATCATCTCCCCCGCATTGGCGTGACGTAGTATGCCCGCAGTCCGCGCGTGTGCGTATTGCACGTAGAACACAGGATTTTCGTCTGATTGCTTCAGAGCGAGATCGATATCAAAGGAGAGATGGCTGTTCAGTATCCGCAGGAGGTAGAAGAATCTCACTGCATCACTTCCTACCTCACTGATGAGATCATCAAGCGTATAAAATTCTCCCTTACGCTTGGACATCTTTACATCTCGCCCTCCCCGTTTAAGGGTGACGAATTGATGGATAAGAACACGGATTCGTTCGGTATCGCTTCCCAGGGCGTTAACCGCGGCCAAAACCACCGGATACGTATCCTGATGATCCGCACCGAATACATCGATGATGAGGTGATATCCCCGTTCTATTTTGTGAATATGATACGCGATGTCCGGTAACCGGTATGTAGGCTCCCCGGTACTCTTCACCATAACCCAATCTTGTTCGAGGTGTAATTGAGAACCGTCCAACCAGACGGCTCCATCCCGTTCATAGGCGAATCCCTCGTGCTTGAGTGCAGAAATAATCTTCTGTATCCGCCCCGTATCGTACAGCGATTGTTCACTGTAGTATTGATCGAACTCTATCCCGATTCGAGCCAATGTCTGTCTAATACCGGCAAATGCCGCGTCACGTCCATAAGACGTGAACGTATCTATGTCCGGAGTGGGCGATATCGTTCCGTACTCATCCTTGAATCCACGAGCCAGATCCTCAACATATGCGCCGACATATCCTCCATCGGGGACCTCGAATGGAAGGTTCTGCAATTTCAGATACTGCGCCTGTATTGAGGCACCGAGTAATTTCATCTGGCGGCCGGCGTCGTTGAAATAATATTCACGATCTACGGTATATCCTGCATTCTCGAGAATTCGAGCCACCACGTCACCGGTGACCGCCTGACGACCGTGACCGACGGTCAACGGACCAGTGGGATTGGCTGATACGAACTCGACCTGAGCCCGTTTTCCCTCACCTGAGTACAAGCGACCGTACGACTCGTCTTCCTGTAGTAGATTACGCAATCCGCGTTGAAGAAAACGCGTGGAAAATCTGAAGTTGATAAATCCCGGACCGGCGATCTCAATGTTGTCTATCACTTCATCAGGAATGTCCAGGGAATCGGTGATTTCCGTGGCGATATTCCGTGGAGAACGTCGCAACCTGCCCGATAACAGCAGCGCTACGTTAGTTGCAATATCACCATGAAGAGAATCCTTGGGCCGTTCGAGGTGTATGTCCACACCTCCATCGCGAACAGTCGGTACCGATAGAAAAGCGGCTCTTATGAGTTCTGACGCTTCATGGATCGTTGAGATCATCGTCGATATCGTCCTCTCCGTCTTCTTCCGGGAGATCAGGTCCATCATCCATACGCTCCATCGGCGCATCGCCCCATAGTTCTTCGATGGCATAAAACTCACGAGTCGCGGGCTGAAAGACGTGAATGACCACATCTATGTAATCCAGAAGCACCCACCTGGATCCCGGTTGCCCTTCCCGATGATGAGTTTTGACTCCCTGCGCCCGCAGTGACTTTTCGATACCCGATGCGATCGCTTGTATATGAACATCCGACAATGCGGAACAAAGAATAAAAAAGTCAACGGCATCGCTCCGCGACCTCAAGTCAACGATCACAACGTTACGCGCTAACTCATCGACAGCGGCCTCGGCTGCTCTTCGGGCTAACATTTCAGCGTCCAAAGATGACTGCTCCTTTCCGTTTACTGCAGTTCCACAACGCACAGCATGGCAATCTCGGGGACCTCGTCAATGCATCTGGTGTTTGGCTTGTAAGAACGAAGCCGTTGATCCACGGGTCAAGGTGACGCTATTGTGACATTCAACAACGCCCCCTATCTTCAGACCGGAGGTAGAATAATGTATCCGCACCGTCTCATCATATTCCTGCTCATAATGATGACGATTTCTCCGGTCCAAGCGGTCGATCATATTAAATGGATCTATTTCAAGGACAAGGGATTAGATCCTTTGGTTCACGATTCGCGGGAGATGATCTCCGCGCGATCACTCTCACGTCGTTCCAAGATACTTCCGAAATATAGACGTCTTGATAACAGAGATGCACCGGTAAATGATCAATACACCGAGTCTCTTCAACGCATGGGAATCCGTATTCGTCACAGATCCCGGTGGCTGAACGCAGTTTCGGCATATATGGATGATTCACAAGAATCGATAATCCGATCATTGCCCTTTGTTTCGGATATTCATCCCGTACGTGCTCATCAACGGATTGAAGTTCCCCGCCGTATGAATTATGATACTGATGAAGCCGGTGATGAGAAATATGGTATGTCATTCACCCAGATATCGCAGATCGGAGTGGACAAACTTCATTCATTGGGATACTCGGGGAATAGTGTACTAATCTGTATGATGGACACCGGATTCCACAAAAATCATATCTCATTACGGGACTGCCATGTTGTAGCCGAACGCGACTTCGTATTCAATGATAACGATACCCAGCGAAATCCCGATGATCCTGAAGACTACAGCGACAGTCACGGTACAGCCACCTGGAGTGCAGTTGGAGGTTATGATCCGGGAGAGCTCATCGGGCCGGCGTACGGCGCGAGTTACATTCTCGCTAAAACCGAGGATCTCCGGTACGAACAACCAATAGAGGAAGATAATTGGATAGCAGCGGTTGAGTGGGCGGACTCAATCGGTGTGGATGTAATAAGCAGCAGTCTCGCATATACACTCTTCGATGATGGTTCGGGGTATACATTCGAAGATCTCGACGGTAATACAGCCGCCACCACGGTAGTAGCCGATCGTGCCGCGGAACTTGGTATCGCCGTAATCGTCTCCGCGGGCAATTACCGAACCACTGCATGGGGACATATCGGGACTCCGGCAGATGGCGACAGCGTGATTGCAGTGGGAGCGGTGGATGCCAACGGAGTTCTCGGTTCTTTCAGTTCGCCGGGTCCTACGGCAGACGGAAGAATTAAACCGGAAGTATGTGCGCGGGGGGTCGGCACCTACTGCGCCAATAACGCTTCGTTCGGCTATACCTACAAAAATGGCACATCGTTGAGTGCCCCTCTTGTCGCCGGAGCCGCAGCTCTGTTGCTGGAGATTCATCCTGCATGGACCGGAGTCGATGTCCGGTCGGCACTCATGAGATCGGCAAGTCGCTCGCATAATCCGGACAATGACTACGGGTGGGGTATAATCGATGCATTTCTTGCATCGGAACTCGAGGCCCTGTTCCTGGAAATCACGGCCGTCACCTTCGATGATGATTCATTAGGCGGGAGCAGCGGTAATGCCAACGGATATGTGGAAACCGGCGAGACTGTTGAACTATCCGTTTCATTTCGTAATACGGGCTCTATTCACGGCGGCTCTCTCTGCGGGATTCTGTCATCCATAGACGATCGGGTATTCATCTCAGAACCACATACCATTCTCACTTTGGGAGAACCCGGCGACAGTGCCGGTATCGAAACCCCCTTCGTTTGTGAGATAGTGTCGAATATCCAGGGCAATGTCGATATTCCACTCATGCTTTCCATCGTTCGGAACAATACAGATACCGTCTTTGTTTCAGAAATCGCATTACCGGTCCATGATATAGTCAGGGTTGCCGGTACCGTTAGAAACATAGAAGACTCGGAGCCTGTTTCTGAAGCCGTTGTCTCCGTTATCGGGCAGGGATTGGGCTACGTATCGGATGACGTTCTGAGCGATACCAATGGAACATTCGAACTCTGGCTCGATCCCGACTCGTATTCGTTGTTTGCTTTAAAAGAAGGGTATGTAGGAACTGATCGCACGATATGGACTGAGGAAGCGAGCGACATAACGCTATATCTCACTCAACCATTCGTATCATCCGATCCCGGCACCATTCTCGTGGTAACAAATCCCGACACATCTTATTTCATGCCTTTTGAGCTGAGAAATGATTCGAATACACCTGTTACCGTTTCGCTGCAAGTCCATTCTTCAAATTCACACATTATGAATTCTTCTTCCGGCCGAACCGCCTTGCGGACAGACCGCTATGAGGGCTTTGCCCCTGACATCGCTTCATGTTTCGGTCGGATTTCTCCTGAATTTATGGATCTCATCGTATCGTTTCATCATCCGATACAACTCGAGGGTACCTACTGCCTGCGAATCGGTATTGATACAGACGACAACGACGAGAACGGATTGCCGGTCGCCGGTCATAACGCCGACTATCTCGTTGAAGTTTCAGACAATTACATGCTTTACAAATCTCAATCCGGTATCTGGCATTTCGAATCGTTTCTTTCCATTGCGCAAGCGGATTCCAGTGTTACTGTCTCCATTCCTACGGAAGCCCTGGCCGTGAATTCAACGGTACTGACGATGAGCATGGAGATCGAAGACAGAGAAAATCCCGATAGGCGCGGCGATACCCTTCCCGACAGTCCCGAATCCTACCCTGTTTCCTGGCAGATTCGGAGACCTTCGTGGGTACATTCGGATTCCATGTTCATCGAATTGGCTCCAGGTTCGGTATCGGAACAGAGGCTCTACATTGATACATACGGCACTCCCACGGGAACCTACCATGCAGAGTTGATTCTCCAGGGCACCACCACGGAGGAACAACGAATTCCCGTTATAGCCATCATGGATAGCGGACCATACATAGTGCCCGACAACCTCGTCATAGCCTCGCTGTATCCCAATCCGTTCTTTAATGATGTCGATATCGTTGTAGCATTACCACGCCATGGCCACATTCGAACGTGTCTCATGGATCTCGCCGGGCGCTCGATACAGGAATGGACATCTCAGGAATACCCACCGGGAAGACACTGGTATCGATTGAGTATTGACGACTCGGTGCCATCCGGCGTGTATCTGGTATCAGTTACTGCAACAGGAAATAGAGCCATCGCCGGCCCCATCATAAGGAAACGGCATGCGCCGTCGCGCTGACGTCTCAATAGCCCTCGAGGCACTTGGAGGTTCTGAACGACTTGTTCCGGACTATCTTCTCCGTAGGACTGAAGATCTTAATCCTGAAGACCTGAAGAATCTGGGCTATTCACACATCATATTCGATTTTGACAACACCCTCACCCATTGGGGTGGCAGTTCATTGCCGCCGGCCGTTCAACAGCTATTCGAATCGCTTATACGCTACGGATTTTCTATACTTATCGCTTCAAATGGACGTTCCGCTCGTTTTAAACGATTATCTGACCAATGGAGTTCGGCGGGTATCACCTTTCTTGGCCGATGCGGGAAACCGAAAGCGGACAAGATCGAATCATTCATGAAAAAGGAAGGATGGAATCGTGACACCACGCTTCTTATCGGGGATAACCTCGGAGCGGATGTCGGAGCGGCCAGAACCATAGGCTGTTCCGTAGCGCTGGTCACCCCGCGGTTCTGGTTGGAGTTTCCACTCACGAAGATCTGGCGATTCGTGGAATGGATCCATCGACGGAAAAGAGCCGGGGAGTGGGCATCTGTACCGTGGCTTTCAGAGAAAGAGTCGAGCAGGAGTATACCATGGGAACTCATTCTCATTCCGCTCGTTTTTATCCCGGTATTTCTCTTTCACGTTCCGCTTGCCCGGACACCGGTTCCCGGATCATCTCTCACCGTGTTCCATGCGGATCTGGCGAAATCCATGGAGGACGGATGGCCGAAATCACTCCCCCAAGAACCGGAGCGGTCCCTACTGCTTTCGGCAATTTCATCAATATGCTTTAAAACCTTCGGAACGAACTGGGTGGGTCCACTAACAATGGCCTGCCTGTGGATCACGGCGGCATGTTTGTATATCATAGTACGGAGAACGGGGGGATGGATCATCGCCGTAACGGTGACCCTCATCATTCTTCTCTCACCGTCGATGCAGTCTGTGATAGGTGAGATCTCCAGTGCGCCGTTGGAACTCATGTTGGTTTTTCTTCTTTTTCTGGCAGTTGGCAGACCGATTCTCACCGGTGTATTGTTCTTTCTGCTCTTATCGAACGGACTATCGGGGATCGTTGCGCTGCCGGTATGTATCCTGCATACCGATTCCGTGAAAAGAGGAAGTATATTCCGTACCGTCTGTATCGCAACTACCGCTGCGGTACTGGTGTGGATTCTCATTATAACATCAGGAGCCGTATCCCCAATCCGCTGGTCCGCAGACACACTCACCTTCGAATCAACATCCTACGCATCATTGAATATGGATACCCGAAATGCGACACGAATGGTAATGCAGGTTGAGGAGGCTCTTCAAACCGGGTTAATCGGACATAAATCCAGGCTGTTTTCGTTTCCGATTCTCATACTCGTCAGTATCCTCGGCATCCTCATTTCAACACGGACAAACCCGACTCTTTTCTTTTATTTGGCGTTACGCATCGGAACGATGATGGTTCTCCCATCGCACTTCTCTCGTGCGTTGGTACTCACCCTTTTCCTTCCGATAATCGTGGTACTCGTCGCTTCGGCCGCGCGATTCAAGACAATGAGATTTCTCTCGTTCATCCTTGCTCTGATGTTCATTTTTGCCGTGGCCTCCGGAGCACGTGATACACGTCGAAAAATCGTGACCCTCCGGCATACATTCAATGCGGAATGGAAAGCCGGCGGAATTACAAGCAACGCCGACGTTCGAACACCAGCGCCTGATATACTCATCCGTTGACGCAAGGCCGGTCCAATAGCACCATTTTCGTGTCCAGAGCTTCTCATAACGCAAAACACCTGCAGCGAGGCCTCAGTCATCACAGAACGAGTGAACCCCTGCCCTCTCGCGTGCCGGATCATCATAGTGTGAAAATCGGATGTGACTTTTCAGAATGACAGCTTCAGCCATTATTTTAAACAATCTTTCAAAGCATTTTACCGGTGCCATAGCAGTCGATAACGTATCACTATCAGTTCCCCGGGGAACCATTTATGGATTTCTCGGTCCGAACGGCGCGGGAAAAACAACGACTATCCGGTTACTCCTGGGACTTGTGAAACCAACGAGCGGATATGCGATGGTAATGGGGTATGATTCCCGGTATAACAGCGCGGAGATACGGGAAAGAACCGGTGTCCTTCTTGAAGATGATGCCTTGTATTCACGTCTGAACATATATCGTAATCTGCAGTTTTACGGTGAGATAAATCGTATCCCCCCGCCGTTACTGAATCGAAAAATTGAGATCTCGCTCAAGGACATGAACCTCTGGGATCGTCGAACCGAGCCGGTATTTCACCTCTCCCGAGGATTACGAAGAAAGTGCGCCCTTGCCCGCGCACTCCTTCACAATCCTGAACTTCTCGTACTCGATGAACCGACAGCCGGTCTTGATCCCTCCGGTATCGCCTCCATTCGGGAGAGCCTGAGATGCCTCTCGACATCAGGGATAACCGTTTTCCTGGCCACGCATAACTTGTCTGAAGCGGAGCGCCTATGTAATAATATCGGCATCATCAACAACGGCAAACTTCTACGTTCAGGCGCAACAATCGATCTGATCGCTCGTTTACATAATCCAGTTGTTCAAATATCCTGCAATCCGGCAACCGAACAGATCCGTAAAATGCTGACCGCTATTCCGGGGATTACCTCCTGCTCCATTCATGAGGGACGGTTACGTGTCGCCATGAATAACGCCCTCCTCACATCATCCATAGTACGTACGCTCGTTGACTCGGGGGTGTCGGTTGACTCGGTCATACCGATCACAAGAAATCTGGAAGAATATTATCTATCCACGGTGGACGGAGTATCCGAGTGATACGCGATACCTATACCGTTTGGAAAAAGGAAATCCGGGAACTCATTTCCTCGTACAACAGCATTCGATCCTTCATATTGAGATGCGGTTTCTTTCTCGCTTTCTTCGGTGTATTTCTTCCCCTTAGGCAAAAAGAACTGTGGGTGGAGGGACTG
>Ga0180434_10004306_pt1 | contig 17390 bp, 12 predicted proteins | sample SS_ome_7_FD_132453 | JGI IMG/M metagenome (GOLD analysis project Ga0180434, IMG submission 132453) | Hypersaline lake sediment archaeal communities from the Salton Sea, California, USA - SS_1_D_2 metaG | ecosystem: Environmental > Aquatic > Non-marine Saline and Alkaline > Hypersaline >...
AATAGTCTGATCACAAAAGAGATAAGAAAAGCATTGGCCATCCATGCGACACCACCATATTTGGTCGACTATATCGTGTGGCAGCTTGCACCATGGATTGAGCAGATTCCGCAGGCAAGTCGCATGGTCTTAGAACCGGCTTGCGGACACGCGCCATTTCTGGTTTCTGCTGCCCGGCTGCTCAGAGAGATGATTGGTGAGCAGGCCCCCAAGAAGCGCCACAATTACCTCAAGGATCGGTTGCTCGGTCTGGAAGTGGATTCTTTCGCAAGAGAAATTGCTCGACTCTCTCTCACTGTCGCCGACGTTCCAAATCCGAATGGCTGGCAGATAGTGCCCGTGGATGTTTATGAAGGGGAGGTTCTTTCAACGCCAGCAAGTAAAGCAAGTATTCTACTGTGTAATCCACCTTGGCAAGATTTCACGAATGCAGATAGAGCAACCTATGCCGCAAAAGGTGAGGAGTTACGGTACTCCAACAAAGCTGCAGAGATACTTGCTCGGACATTACCTCACATGCCGGCCGGCTCGGTATTTGGTGTGATTCTTCCCAGAGGGTTCTTACACAGCGCAAGTGCTATTCTGTTGAGGAAATTGCTGATCGAGGATTTCGAGATACGCGAAATATGCCTTTTGCCAGACAACGTCTTTTTCTCAGCCGACCACGAATCTGCCGTAGTCTTGGGGAGGAAGCGAACCTCCAGGACAATTACAAACAAACTAAGATATGTAAGGGTTCGGGAAAAAACTCTGCCTGAGTTCAGAGATCGTTACAAAGCATTGACAGAAGTAGTACCGCAAGCTGGTTTTTTAGATTCCGAATACTACGATTTACGCACCCCTGAACTTGGCTCGGTTTGGGAATATTGTAGAAAAGTGAAACCATTGGAAGAAATAGCGGATATAGGCAAGGGGTTTGACTTCAAGGGCAAAGATTTGCCAAAAGGTGTCGCCACATTCAGCAAGACAAAGTTCCCGGGTGGGACTAGAGGATTTTTGAAATTTCATAAGAACCTTAGAATAACCGAACAGCCAGAGACTTGGTTTCTAAACCTTGGGCCGGAAGCGATTCGTAGTCGAAGGAGGGGAACTAATACAGGCATTCCACAAGTCTTACTTAACTATGCTCCCGTAAGTCGAGGCCCCTGGCGATTGAAAGCCCTGATAGACAAGGAAGGGCATCCCGTTACCAGTAGCTTTATTGTAGTCCGCCCGAAGATAATGGAGTGGTCGCTTGAGGTTTTGTGGGCAATACTGAATTCGCCGTTAGCAAACGCCTACGCTTATTGTCACGGGACAAAACGAAGCGTTCTTACAGGAATGGTTCGGGCACTCCCAGTACCAGACGTTGGAAAGGGGGCTTTGAGTGAGTTAGACCGTTTGGCTAGGGATTACCTTGAGCTTTTTTCCTCCTCAAATAGAGTTTTGCAGAGGGACGCAGACAACCAGCAGGCTGCGAGGCAGATGTTAGCGATAGATGCGGAAGTCATGCGTCTTTATGACTTGCCTCCAAGACTCGAACGACAGGTGCTGGATCTCTTTGATGGATGGGAACGGAAAGGCGTTCACTTCAAGTCTACCGGATACTTTCCAAAAGACTTCGAATCCTGGATTCCATTGCATGAATACCTTTCCGAGGAGTACCAAAGGTCAACCGTACCTTTTGTCCAAGAATGGGTCGAAGAGGTCAGATCGCCAGAAGTAATCAAGGCACTTGAAAGAGCCATGGAAACGTTCAACGAAGACTAATATGCGAGTTTTCCTGTTCGATACTAATATGTGGGCGTATTGGTTTGATGCCGAGAGGTATCCAGACGAGCATCGCAATATGGAGAAGCGTCTGAATGAACTACCAGCAGACGCTCGAATAGGAATATCCTTAATAACCTGGGGTGAGATCTCCGTAGGACTCAATGAGAACGCCCCAGGAAACCCTTCTGTTCAAGTCAGACACCTGCAATTCATCAGAGGCAAGAGCCCGTGGGTGGTGGATATCAGCACACACACCGCTGAAGAGTACGGGAGGCTTAGGGGACGCTTACGCCCCCTTACGCCCGAGAGAAAGAAGAGACTGAGTCAGGAAGAGCTTGTTGATCGCGTTACATGGCTGGAACTTGGGAGTCTGGAAAACGATCTGTGGATTGCGGCTCAAGCCATCACAAAGAACCTCACGTTAGTCACCAAGGACGAGCTTAAAGAGGTCCGTGAAGCCGCAGGAGAGAATCTTCACATCGAGAACTGGGCCAAGGAGCCTGGGAAGGATTGAGACAAGGGCGTGGACACGCTGCCGTAGCGGCGACGACAACTTCGCCGGAGGAATTAGGGCTTTTCCTGTGAGACCTTACCGATGAACTGCACCAGCGATGGCGAGCTACGCCCATGCAAGTCGGGGCTCGCAATGACAAGGCCCTGCAACAATACCCGGTCACACACGAATGAACCATGAGGGGATTTGCAATTGACGCAAGACAATGGTTATTGTATCCTGGAGATGTCAATGTTCAGCCATGAATAAAGGAGGATCATGAGGCAATTAGCTCTACTACTCACACTGGCTGCTGTTCTGGTCCCGTCGGTGGGCTTTTGCGAGCTGACTATCAACGCCAAGGATAGCGGCTATCGCGGCATCTGGTACATGAATCAGGCGACCGGCGATGAGTACGTTTACAAGTACAGCGGCGGGCTGGGAACGTACTGCGCCAAGCATAAGCCCTTTGCCGTGTACTGCGACAAGGCCAAAAAGACCTTCTTCTGCTACGGCGGCACAACCGAGACCAGTAATCGACACCTGACGCACATGGTCTCGTACTACGATCACCGCACGGCGATGATACCGCGGCCGACCATCCTCCTCGACAAAAGCACAAGCGATGCTCACGACAACCCGGTGATATCCGTAGACGATGCGGGCTACATCTGGATCTTCTCGACCGCTCACGGCACCGGCAGGCCCGCATATATTCACAAGAGCAAGCGGCCGTACGATATAGATGAGTTCGAACTGGTAAGCCCGACAAAAGACGGCGGCGACCCGATGACCAATTTCTCCTACATGCAGGCTTGGCATGTGCCGGCGGTGGGATTCGTTTGTTTTTTCACGCATTACGGCGACCCCGCAGCGCGGACGAATTTCTTCATGACCAGTGCCGACGGTGTCCGGTGGAAGTGGACCCGGCTTGCGGCAATTCATCAAGGACATTACCAGATCAGCGCCGTCTCGCAAAGTAAGGCGGCCTCGGCATTCAATTATCACCCTAACGGACAAGGCCTGAACCACCGGACCAACTTGTACTATATGGAAACGTCCAGCAGCCCGGAATTTGGTCAGACATGGCGGACGGCCGACGGAAGGACGCTGACAATACCATTGACGAGTCCAGACAATCCCGCGCTCGTCCACGATTACCAATCGGAAGGCTTGAAGGTTTACCTGAAAGATATCCGGTTCGACGATCAAGCGAGGCCGGCGATCCTTTTCTTGACCAGCCGCGGCTGGCAGCCCGGCCCGGACAACGACCCGCGCACGTGGCGGGTCGCCCGCTGGACAGGAAGGAATTGGCAGATAAACACAGTGACAACTTCGGACAACAATTACGACATGGGGTCACTTTTCATCGAAGATGATGGAACGTGGCGAATCATCGGCCCTACCGAGACCGGCCCGCAGCCGTATAATACCGGCGGTGAAATGGCGATGTGGACGAGCGAAGATGCGGGGCGAACCTGGGAGAAAGTCAGGAAGCTCACGAGAAACAGCGAGCGCAATCACACCTACGCGCGGCGTCCGGTGAACGCGCATCCGGATTTCTACGCCCTCTGGGCGGACGGGCACGGCAGGAAGCCGTCGGAATCGGTTCTTTACTTCTGCGATAGGAAAGGAAACGTGCGGCGCCTGCCGCGAGCAATGAAAGATAATTTCACAAAACCGGAGCCCCTCTACGGGCGAGACCCGGACCTCAACGGTGACGGGGTGCTGAACTGCGAGGATTTTGCCATCTTAGCCAGGCAGTGGTTTGAGGAGGGATTGTGGCCGTAATCAGCGTTCGTCCAAGGCTTATTGGATTCCCGCACATCGGAGGGTATGTATAAGACGCAGGCAGCAGGCACGGAGGCGGAAAAACTGTTGCCGGGGGAGATTCTCGGAAATTGTCTCCGCGGATGTCCGTAAGGCCCTACAAATAGAGAGCTTATGAGTTTTCTTGCCATCACAGTCAAATGAGATTTTCCTTGACGTGAAAATAGGTGATTTGGTATAAATAGAAGATGAGGCCAAGGTATGGGACGCCCGTTCAAAACAATAAGTATTTTGGCCTATAGAGGAAGGCAAAAGTCATAATTGTTGGAGTAGGAGGAGCGGATCATGTGTCACCGGTTGATTTGTTTAATTTCTGCTGTCTTGCTGCTGGGGGTGGCTGGCAACATCTCGGCGGCGACTGTAACCTGGGATGATGGCGGTACCGGCCACGGCTGGAGTACGCCAGAGAACTGGGACGGTGATGTCCCTCCGGCCAGCGGTGACAGTGTTGTTATCAACGTAGCCCCTGGCCCAGTTATTGCTGGGGATGTGACTATTGGCGGTCACATAAAAGTTGCATCAGTTGCGGGCGCCAATACCGAGCTAACAATAGAAAGTGGTTCTCTTACTACCCCGGCAGAAGATACTTATTCTATTACTATCCTCGGTGGTTATGGGGCCGGTGCTCACGGGGCACTTAATGTGAACGGTGGCGTCTTCGATCCAAGCACTTCACTGTGGGTCGGTCGTGATCAGACAGGCACGTTAAACATGACCGACGGACTGATTGACCTTACTAACACCGCTGGTGGACTCGACAAATGGACAAGAGGCGTGATTCTTGGTGCGAAGCCGGGTAGTACGGGTTATGCAAACATTGAGGGTGGCATTATTAAGGCAGACATTTTTAGCGTAGGTTGTGCGCCGGAGTCGGTCGGCACAGTCAATATGAGTGGTGGCACTATAATCACTACCCCTACAGCGCCGGAACCTGATCTATTGATTGGTTACGAAGGAACAGGCCATTTCAATATGAGCGGCGGTATAATTAACACCGAAGATGTCTATCTTGCCAGAACCGGTGGCACAGGTTACATGACAATGAGTGATGGCTCTATCACGGCTAGTGACACTTTTACATTGGGTCTTCATACGCAGGAGTACGGCGAACTTACCATGACCGGTGGCACCGTAGACGTTGGTACTATGTTTCGATGTTCAGACTATGGTACGGCTAATCTCTCTATGACCGGTGGTTCGATCAACGTTGCCGAAACGTTTTACATCATCAGAAGAGGTAGCAGGGGCGACGAGGATACTGCCGGGCACGTGCAACTCGACGGTGGGACTATTATCGCTGGCGATGTCCAGATAGATCCGGAAGACAGCGGCTGGCCAGCCACTATGGATATTACCGGTGGCACGCTAATAGTAAGTGGCGACAAGACCGACATCATCAACGGCTATGTCACGGATGGCTGGATTACTGCCTATGGCGGGATTGGCACAGTGCTCTGCGACTACGACGTGACCACTACCGACAAGACTACCGTATGGGCAGTCCCCGAGCCGGCAACAATAATGTTGTTAGGTCTGGGCGGATTGGCCCTGATTCGCAGAAAAACCTGATTATCGCGGTATTCGTTTACTCATGAGTTTGCGCTATCTTGGGGCCTATACCGGCTGGTGGTTAATCCGGTATAGGCCTGTTGGCTTTTGGGTGGTTGGTGTTATCGATATAAAGATTTGTCTTGGCAGCAAGGCACTGATTTGGTATGAATGAGAGGCGTATACGGTCTTCATGGAGAACGTTGTTCAGCGCATAGCTGGACGGACATTCGTGGTGCCTGCTGGGTTTTGGCCTATAGCCATATCCAAGTGAAGTTGCGGTTTATTTTCTTGAGGAGGAGTATTATGGATAAGAAATGGGTGTGCCTAATTCTTGTAGTTTTCGCGCTGGGCCCGGTTCATAACACCTTGGCGGCGGATGTAAACTGGGACGGCGGCGGCGCGGACAGCCTCTGGAGCACGCCGGCGAACTGGAGCGGCGATACGCTTCCCACGGCTGGCGACGACGCGATCATCGAGATGGACCCCGGTGCGATGATCGATGCTACGGTGACCGCCGATGCCCTTAACGTCAGTATAGCCGACACCGAGGATTCCGTCGGCAGAGTCACGATGACCGGCGGCACTCTCACGGTTCATCAAACCGGTGGAGGTGGTCCGGGCCTGTGGATTGGCAACACAGGAACAGGGTATTTCGACATGAGCGGCGGAACGCTCTCGGCCGACAACGTCTATCTACCCAGAAACAGCGGGGGCCAGGGCTTCATGATGCTCAGCGATGGCTCCATTACCGCCGGAAACACCTTCACCCTGGGCCTGCACCATCTGGAGTACGGCGAACTCATCATGACCGGCGGCACCGTTGACGTTGGCTCCATGTTTAGATGTTCGGATTACGGCAACGCATATCTCCGGATAACCGGGGGTTCCATCAACGTGGCCGGAACATTCTACATTGTCAGAAGAGGAGACAACGGCGGTTCCAATACGGCCGGCCACGTGCAATTAGATGGTGGAACGATTACCGTCGAGGATTTCGAGATGGATCCGGATAACAGCGGCAGGCCCGCGACGATGGATGTTACCGGCGGTATGCTGATAATAAGCGGCGATAAAACCGGTAGAATCAATCAATATATCATCAACGGCTGGATCACGGCCTACGGCGGCGGGGGCGAGCTAAATGTAGAACTTCTCGGCGGCGATACCGTGGTGACAGCCAGTCTCACCGGACGGGCATGGAACCCCAGCCCGAGAGATGGAGCAGTGGATGTGCCCGTGGATACGAAGCTCAACTGGTCGCCGGGGCTTTATGGCGTCCAGCACGATGTGTACTTCGGCACCAACTTCAATGACGTCAATGCCGCCTCGGATCCCGATGTGCTGCCCGGCCGGGGCCGTCAGGACCCCAACACGTACGATCCCGGAGGCCTTGACCTGGACACGACCTACTACTGGCGAATCGATGAGGTCAATGAAGCCGAGACTCCCACCACCTGGCGAGGCTACGTCTGGAGCTTCACCGCGCCCGAGTATTTTGTTATTGACGACTTCGAGGACTACAATGACTTCCCGCCCGACAGGGTATTTGACACCTGGCCGGGTGGATATACCGCCGACGATCCGGCAAACGGCTCCACCGTCGGTCATCTCGAGGCTCCGTTTACCGAGCAAACCATCGCTCACGGCGGCCAGCAATCGATGCCGTTCGCTTACGACAATACCGGCGGTGTAGCGTACTCGGAGGCCACATGCACTTTTGACACGCCGAAGGATTGGACGAGGGCGGGCGTCAGAGCACTGTCACTGTGGTTCTACGGCAACGTAAGTAATGTTCCCGACCGGATGTATGTGGCCCTGGAAGATAGTACCGGCACGCGTAGGGAAGTGCCCTACGACGACCCCAACGCGCTGGTGCTGCACATGTGGCAGGAATGGAACATCGACCTCGAAGAACTCGCCGACGCCGGCGTGGATTTGACGAGTGTCACGAAGATGTATATCGGCGTTGGGAACAAGGGCGGTCTGAGTTCCGGCGCTTCGGGCGACATATACTTTGACGATATCAGACTGTATCCTCGCCGCTGTGTGCCGGACTACGCACCGGAAGGTGACCTGGACGGCGATTGCGATGTCGACTACCAAGACCTGGATATAATGCTTCAGAACTGGCTGGAGAGTTTTGTGTGGGATGCTACCGGTGGCTACGATGGTGGCGGCTGTTTGCAGCTTGATGGAGCCGGTGACCGGATATTTGTCCCCGGGGCTCCCTTTCCCCGAAGCGCTTTTACCTATGCACTGTGGTTCAATCCCGACACGGCCATGGGGGCCGATACCGACCGGATGGATTTTATCTATTGGACCCCGGGTGGACAGGATCCGGGTGCCCGCCCTTGTCTGGTTCACAACATCGATGGAAGTGGAAGGTTCCGCGCCAGCATCATGCTGGAGACAATGGCCTCGGGCGATCAGGGGCTGCTATTCACCGACACCCGGTCGTTTGAGCCATCTACCTGGTACCACATTGCCTTTACCTTTGACGGCAGCAATACGAGCGTGTATGTCGATGGAAACCTGGAACATACGCTGAAGTTTTCGGGAACCCATACGAAACGCTTTAACCCCGGCCTGTATTTCGGCGCACATTCCGGTGGTGGCAACGCCTTTAACGGCAAGCTGGATGACATTCGCATCTATGACTACGCCGTGTCGGCGGCCGGCATTGCAAATCTGTCCAATGCGACAGGAGAGCCGGTCCCCGGCCCCGCTGCCTGGTACAAGCTGGATGAGACCTCAAGCGGTACTGTTTCCGATTCCTCGGGCAATGGCTACGATGGGGTCGTGCTGTTTATCCAGCCCTACGGCAATCCGTACGATGACAATATAGTTGACCTTAAGGATTATGCTGTGGTTGCAGAGAGCTGGCTCGATATGCAACTATGGCCGGTGCCGTAATTGGAGCCGTGCTAATTGTCCTGTGGCTGAGCGGCGATAGGGAAGAACAAGGAAGTATGACTGTGCACAAGTCAAGAGCGTTTGCCCCGTTAGAAGTGATTCCGAATCGTCCCCGCGTCCGTCTTCGGCGCGGGCTTCTGATGGGGTTTACGCTAATAGAGCTCCTGGTGGTGATTGCCGTCATTGCCTTGCTGATGTCGATATTGATGCCGGCTCTGCAGCGGGCACGCAAGCAGGCAAAGGCGGTCGCCTGTCAGTCGAACCTGAAACAGTGGGGTCTGTATTTCTCGATGTATACGCAGGATAACGACGGCAACTTCCAGCAAGGCTGGTGGCCGGGGCAGGATTATCACGGCACCTGGGTGGCGGTGTTGCGGCCGTATTACCAGGGCAGCAGCGAGATGCTCTGTTGCCCGGTCGCTACGAAACCTCTATCCGAAGGGGGCCGGCATCCGTTCGCGGCCTGGGGCGTCTACGGCAGTGAGCGCCCGTCTTTTGAGGGCCTGTCCGGCAGCTACGGAATCAATGCCTGGGTTCGCAATCCACCGATAGAAATGGACGTGATGCCGGACCGCTCAACACGCCCGACGATGAATAACTGGAGGAGTCCTGATGTTCGAGGTGCAAGCAGGGTGCCGCTTCTGTTAGGCGAGCAGTATTACGCCGGCTATCCGCTGATGTCCGATACACCTCCGGATTATGATGGCCAGCCATATACCGGTACCACAGATTATATGACGGCTTTCTGCGTCAACCGGCATAGCGGATTTGTAAACGGCAGTTTCCTGGATTGGTCTGTCAGACCGGTCGGACTCAAGGAGCTGTGGACGCTGAAGTGGCACCGCTATTTCGACACGCACGCCCCATCGCCGACTTGGCCGGACTGGATGAGGCCCTTGAAGGATTACTGAATCGGGCCGGGTGTTGCTCACACTCGTTGCTCGCTATCATCGGGATCATCCTGTGCAGACTGCTGGATTTCCGCGATGATTTGCCTGGCCTGTTCGGCATGTTCGGCCGGCACCAGCACACGTGGAACCATGCCATCGAGACAATACGCCCCCTGCAGGTTTTCATTGACGATCTGGACAGGGATACCCGCATTTTCCAGATTCGCCTTCATCAAGTACGCAAACGTAATATCCGTTGCCACGTAAACCTCTACGAACTCGCTCATGTGTCCACCTCTTTACGAGCAATATCAAAGATTCCCTGCATGGAATTGTACCATGGCTAAGTACATCTGGCAATGCACACCGTCTCGGCAGGCCCGTACTCAGTTCTTCTGGGCCAAACGAAAGGATCACACTAAGATGGTGCGAGAAGATACGCACGCGTTCCGTCCCGCACGGCCTACACATCAGTCCATGTGCTTGATCAGGAATGCGTATTCTGGTATAATGTGACACGGTTGCAGGGAGTCCACGAGAGCGGGCAAAGCACCTGGGTTTTCAGAAGCGAGCTACTTGTGAAGTCTCAGATACGGATCCAAATGTCGGGTCACGAAAGGAATTTGAAGGGGACAACATTGAGAATAGAGACGCTGAGCATCGCTGCTTGGATGTTCATGCTTCTGGCAGCCGCCGGTCCTGCAAACTCGGCACAACGATCATGGAAATTCATCGTTGTGGGAGATAGCCAGGGCTTTGACAACGGCGTCAACACCACCATCCTGAGTGAGCTTGCCTCCGAGGTTGTGGGCCATCGTGCTGATTTTCTCCTTTTCTGCGGGGATTTAGTCTCGTGCTACTGCAGTGATCTTGAAAACGAATTGCGCGCCTGGCGCAGCACGATGCAGCCCGTCTATGATGCCAACATCCCTATCTACCCGTGCCGCGGAAATCATGAAAGCTGGGGAACCGTGGCTGCCTGGCAAAGCGTCTTCAGCGACCTGCCCGACAACGGACCACCCGGCGAGAAACACATGACGTATTCGGTCACTCATCGAAACGCTTTGATTGTCGCGCTCGACGAATATGTTGATCCGCATCGTGTGAATCAAGCTTGGCTGGACACGCAGCTCGCAAAAAGCACAGAGCCGCTCCTCTTTGTCTTTGGACACGAACCGGCCTTTCACGCGTTCCATCTTGATTGCCTGGACGATTACGTAGCCGAGAGGGACATATTCTGGAATAGCATCAAAAAGGCCGGCGGCAGGACGTACTTCTGTGGTCACGACCATTTCTTCGACCACGCCCACGTCGATGATGGGGATGGTAATCCACACGATGATATTCACCAATACATCATTGGAACCGGTGGCGCTGCCTTCTACCCCTTCTCGCCCCCGTATGAAGGCGATAATAGCCACTACAGGCTCGAGCAGCTACACCATGCGAAAAGACATGGATACGTACTCGTTGAAATTGAGGACCTTCGTGTCAATCTGACATGGATGCAGCGCGAGACGAATGATCTGGAACATACCGGCACGTATGAACCGAACGAAGTATGGAGTTTTTCGGCACAACCATTGATGTTACTTTCACCGAACGGCGGCGAAAATATCGTTGCCGGCTCGGTGTTCAGCATGGCGTGGAAAACGTATGAAGGCGTAATTATCGAAGACGTCCTGATCGAATACTCGACTAACGACGGCCGGAACTGGAACTGCATCGGTGCCGTTGCAAACACCGGCTCGTACGATTGGCCCATCCCTGCCATCAATTCAAACCAATGTCTGGTCAGAATCGCAGATTTGAATGAGCCGGCAATCAGCGATATCAGCTACCGAACTTTCCGAATCGTATGTCCCGGCGACTTCGAACCGGACGGAGATGTAGATTTTGGTGATTTTGCAGTCCTGGCTCAATCCTGGAAGACCACAGTGGCCCAGCCAAACTACCATCCCCAGTGTGATATCTCAGAGACGAATGACGATCTTATTGATTATTGTGATTTGTCCGTTTTCGCTGGCTATTGGCTGACGGGCAAGAAATAGTGAGCTATCTTGCCATTTCACCCAACGGCACGAATTCCGGGCATCACCAGAAGAATCTTTGTTCCTGCCCAAGCATAGAAGGAACCGCCGAAACATGAACGGCTCACATGTCGTATTTGATTGGGTGCTGGTGGCATTTAGACAGACAAGATGTTGGAAGAAACCGCTAATCGGAGTATACTGGTGTAAATGAGTGTAAATTTGTACGAAAAAAGAGACGTGATCCTGGACAGCATCGCGGACGGCGTATTTACCGTGGATAAAGACTGGCGAATCACCTCATTCAATAAGGCGGCTGAGTACATAACCGGAATTGCTCGAGACAAAGCCGTCGGACAAATATGCAAAGATGTGCTGCGAGCCAACGTTTGTGAAACGGACTGTGCCTTGCGGCACACGATGGACACGGGCAAACCGGTTATTAACAAGCCCGTTCACATCGTAGATGCCCAGGGACGACGCAAGGCGATCACGATTTCTACAGCATTGCTCAAGGACCAAAACGGTCAAGTCATAGGCGGCGTTGAGACGTTTCGGGACATGACTGTCGTTGAAGAACTGCGCAAGCAGGTTCAGAAGCAATATAGCTGCGAGGATATCATCAGTCGAAATCATAAGATTCAAGGGCTTTTTGACATTCTGCCGCAGATTGCAGAAAGTGACTGTACGGTCTTGATTGAGGGCAAAACCGGTACGGGAAAGGAACTATTTGCCCGAGCCATTCATAATTTGAGTCGGCGCAGGAACAAACCGTTCGTAGCGGTTAATTGCAGTGCCCTTCCGGATACGTTATTGGAATCTGAGTTGTTCGGCTACAAGGCCGGCGCCTTTACGGATGCCAAGAAGGACAAGCCCGGACGTTTCCGGCTGGCCGAAGGCGGAACCATGTTTCTGGATGAGATTGGGGACATGTCTTCTGCTGTGCAGGTCAAGCTGTTGCGTGTTCTGCAAGAGAAGACGTACGAACCGGTGGGAGGCGTCTCGTCTGAAAAGGCCAATGTCAGGGTTATCACCGCTACGAACAAGGACTTGGGCGCATCGGTTGAAAACGGTCAATTTAGAAGCGACCTGTACTATCGAATCAATGTGGTGAAATTGTTGCTGCCGCCGCTCAAAGAAAGAAGCGAAGATATTCCACTTCTTGTTGACCACTTCATAGACCGGTTCAATCGCATATACAACAAGAACGTGTGCTGTCTGAGCGATGATGCGATGGCCGTTCTTTTGAGCTACGATTTTCCGGGCAATATACGAGAGCTTGAGAATATTCTCGAGCACTGCTTCGTTCTTTGCCAGGCGGACATCATAGAGGCCAGGCATTTGCCCGCACCAATTAGAAAGACAGAGGTCGATAAAGGGCCGGACGTAGGCAAATTCAGAACGCTCAAACAGATGGAAGCAACGATGATCGAGCAGGCCCTTCGCCGCAACAATGGTAACCGCACGGCTGCAGCCAAAGAATTGGGTATCAACGCCAGCACACTGTTTCGAAAACTAAAGAGTCTGAACATTCGGACGCAATAATCCTCGCATTTGGCGATACCATTCGGCCACTTCGGATAGCGCACTTTGCAATAGCAAGACTAATCTGTACTAGTGCACTTTGCAACGAAAGCTGCATCAAGGAGCACTCCTGCCACTTTGCTTTTCTTCCATAAGTCATTTCTTAAAAAGGCCTTACGTAGATTTGGCGTGGAAGGACGGATTATTGGCATAGGAATTGCTTATCACAATTCCGGAGGTTGCTAATGAAAGTGGCTGTACCTGTTTGGCAAGGCAATGTCTCAAGTGTGTTCGATTTCGCTCACAGGCTTTTGCTTGTTGAGTTGGCAAACGGCGCTGAGACGAACCGAAACGAGGTGGTTCTGACCGAGCAGAGCGGCCCGGAGAGGATAGCCAGGCTCAGACAGCTTGGAGTAAACGTATTGATCTGTGGGGCCATCTCCAGGCCCCTGGCTTATATGTTAAGCGGTTCGGGCATTCAGGTGCTGGCCTTTGTGACCGGCCCGATAGAACAAGTGCTGACGGCGTACAAAGCAGGTCAGTTAAGTCGGCCTCAGTATGCGTTGCCCGGTTGTTGGAAAGGTGCTCGCAGAGGCTTCCGCGGACGCCGGGGCGGACGCGGCAGACGTTGGTAGAAGAAACGGTCGTTCGTTTGCTATGGCGGCTTGCGGCGCAACCGACGGGGATGGAGTCTAAGATAAGCAAGTAAACGTTTCGACCTCATGAATATGCAACGATGCGGGACACCGGGACTACGGCTCCAACGCAACTGATTGAAGTGCTTTTGCCTGTTTCGCAGGATAAGGACGGGACAAGTGCCAGGCTTTGATGGAACAGGACCACAAGGTAAAGGCCCGATGACGGGAAGAGTAATGGGTTTCTGTGTGTTGCGGGAGTCCGCGCAAGCACCGGGCCGGTTAGAAGGTCTGATCGGCGCGGACGGCAAGGTACTTACGAACACGAATAATAATATAGCAGAGCACGAAAAGGAGGTGACAGATATGCCTTTTGGAGACGGAACAGGTCCACGTGGTATGGGTCCGATGAAGGGCAGGGCTGCAGGATTTTGTGCCGGCTATGCAGTGCCGGGTTACATGAATCCGGTTGGCGCCAGGGGTTTTGCTCCTGTAGCCGCTCCATACGGCTACGGACCAACTGCACACGGTTATGGCTTGCCTTATGCACCTGTCGGGCCATGGTTTGGCAGAGGTTTGGGATGGCCGGGCCGTGGCCGAGGTTTCGGTCGAGGCTGGGGCAGAGGTCGCGGTAGAGGCAGATTTGGTTACTGGTGGTAAGCCACAGTTGGTCCGTGCGGTGCAGACAGCCTCATAAGGCCATCAGCATTCAGATCAGACGAGGCCTCGCAGACGAAACAAAGACTGGCAATACGTTGAGCCTCACGGCGGGCAAAAGGCGATCAAGCAAGAAATGCCACGGGTGGCGGTGGTCTGAAGTCGAAGGTCTATCCTAATTATGGTCGGAGATATGCCCAATGCGCAATAGCGATATGCAGGAAGCTAAACAGAAAAAATGTACGGTCCGTTTTGAGCCGAGCGGGCTGAGAACAGAAGTCGATAGGGGCACGATTTTACTGGATGCAGCCCGGCAAGCGGGTATCTACCTAAGCAGTATCTGTGGCGGGGATGGGTATTGCGGCAAATGCAAGGTCGTCATCGACGAAGGCCAGTTTCAGTCAAGGCCCACCTCGCTACTTACCGCGGATGAAATACGCGAGAATGTAGTGCTGGCCTGCCAGACCAAGATACTGTCGGATCTGACGGTGACCGTCCCCAAGTACCACAGCTTGCAGACAAGTCAGATACTAATGGATACCGATACCCGCAGGTTCAGCGAGCTGGCTGGTGAGGTGCAAGCAGGCGTTTTTCCGTTTGACCCACTGGTGCAAAAGCTATACCTTGAGATGACGCCGCCCACCATTCAGGACCATACCGCAGACCATGAGCGGCTCTATCTGGCTATTCGTGAGAAGACGGATGCTCCCATCATGCAAACCGGGTTTCGCATCCTTCAGAAACTCTCTCCGGTGCTGCACAATTCGGGCTACAAAGCAACTGCTACCATCGGGCGTCGAGGCGGCACTACCGAGGTCATGGAAGTACAAGAGGGCAACCACGACAAGAAGAATTTTGCTGTAGCTGTTGACCTGGGCACCACCACCGTAGTAGCCCACCTGATGGACTTGAGGGATGCTACTACCGTGGATGCCGAGGCTACGTATAACAGCCAAATGAATTTCGGCGAAGATTACATTCGTCGCATCATGTACGCGGAAGAAAACAACGCATTCGACGAGATGCAGAACCGCTTGGTGCAGGATGTAAACAACCTGATCGTGACGCTGGCTGAAAGACAGAGAATCGACCTGCAGGATATAAGCGCCATTATATGCGCTGGAAATACCGCCATGGTGCATTTTCTCTTAAACCTGGACCCCACGCGCATCCGCAGGGAGCCCTATATTGCTTCGGCCGGCTGGGTGCCGCCGATCCGGGCGGCGGAAGCAGGTATCCAGATCAACAAACGTGGATTGCTATATTGCTTGCCCAGTGTAGCGGCCTATATCGGCAGTGATATAGTGGCAGGCGTGCTGACGACCCGGCTTTTTGCAAAAGATGGTACCTGTCTTTTTATCGATATCGGTACGAATGGTGAAGTAGCTCTCGGCAATCGCGAGTGGATGGTCTGTGCTTCCAGCTCGGCAGGCCCAGCGTTTGAAGGAAGCGGAGTCAAGCACGGCATGAGAGCCGGCGCCGGCGCTATCGAGAAACTGGCTATTGAAGCCGACGGTTCTGTCGAATTTGCCACCATCGGCAACAGTCACCCGGTTGGTGTTTGCGGATCAGGTCTTCTCGACACCCTGGCCGAACTGTTCACGAACGGCATTATCGATCGGACCGGCCGATTCAAGCCGGACGGCCATCCAGGAGTAACAGAAGGCGATGAAGGTTGGCAGTTCCAGTTGGTGCCGGCGAATGAGAAGCATCAGGAACTTGTCATTACGCAGGCGGATATCAATAACCTGGTGCGGTCCAAGGCCGGTGTTTTTGCTGCCGTTCGTGTGCTGATGGAATCGACCCAAACCAAGTCCAAGGATTTGGAGGCCGTTTACGTGGCGGGTGGCTTCGGCAATTACCTAAACGTGCAGCACGCGGTCACTATAGGAATGTTGCCGGATGTGCCGCTGGATAAGATTCACTTCGTGGGCAACACCTCTATCGCCGGAGCGAAAACCGTTCTTCTAAGTCGAAAAGCACTGGAAACTGTCGAGCAAATTGCTGATAGCATGACGTATTTTGATTTGATGAGCCATCCAGGATATATGGACGAGTTTGTACGGGCAAGCTTTCTGCCACATACAGATCTGTCCTTCTTTCCATCGGTGAGACTTGCTGAAGAAAGGGTTAGCTAATCTTACGCTAAAGCATAGTGTCTGATATTTTCAGCCATAATATGGTACGAGAACGACCGGAGGTTAACATCTGTGATAAACAGCCACAATAGTATCATGAAAAAAGAGCTATACAAAGCCAGACGGGAATTCCTACAATTGACAGGTGCAGGCTTATTAGGTGCCCTGTTGCCTCAGAGGACTGAAGGCACAGACAGATGCAAGGGAGAGTTTAAGGTACTGTGCGAGAACTCCCACATTGACATCGGCGATAGCGGAAAGGAAATAATAGAAAAGGCATACAGACTGGGTCATAAATACGAAGGCAAGCATGGAGGCTGTTGCCGATGTACGGTGGCCGCTGTGCAAAATGCGATTGAGTTTATCCCGATAAATGAAGATGTGTTCAGAACGGCTTGTTGTTTGGATGGCGGAGCCACTCCAACCGGCATGCAGAATTGCGGCGCATTTACAGGTTCAGGGATCATTATTGGTTATGTGTGTGGAACACGTCCATTTGGAGACACCCGTTTGTCTCATAAATTAATTCATGAGGTGTATGAAAGATTCAAGCAGGCGTATGGAACTGTTCTGTGCAAAGATGTTAGAGAACATGGCCAAGCCAACTGCCCCGAGATAGTAGGAAAAGCAGCGAGATGGACTGCGGAAGCCATATTGCGGCAGTTTACGAACTATGATGGGAAATAGAAAAAACAGGAGAGACAGAATGGAAAAGACAAAGCACAGGAGTATGCGAAAAGTTGGCCTATGCACCTTGGTGCCTCTACTGGTGCTGGCCAGCGGGCGTTTGGTTCATGCGGATGTAGGGGCAAATACACGAATATATACGGTATTTGTTAATCAGGGTTGTTCATGTCCTGCCGGCGGAACGCCCGAAGGCCTTATCACTAATGAAGAAATTCTGGGTGAACTTCAGAGCAAGTGTAGCGCCGTACAATTCATTGCCAGAGATATAACAAGGCACGATGTAACTATGC
>Ga0180434_10004307_pt1 | contig 17384 bp, 14 predicted proteins | sample SS_ome_7_FD_132453 | JGI IMG/M metagenome (GOLD analysis project Ga0180434, IMG submission 132453) | Hypersaline lake sediment archaeal communities from the Salton Sea, California, USA - SS_1_D_2 metaG | ecosystem: Environmental > Aquatic > Non-marine Saline and Alkaline > Hypersaline >...
ATCAAGAAGGAATTGAAACTTCAAACCGATAAGAAAGGAGATCTATTCGCTGCATGAGGTCGGAGGGATCGCTGAGAGTTTCAACTAAGAATGGGATTGACTCGTGAAATCAGTGGTACACCTTCTTTCCCTTGCCAAAAGAACCTTCCGAAACGTGTTTTACGCGCACCTTTTGATGAAAAATACTGAACGCCAAACGTGATTGATCCGATGGTATTACTTCCGGTATTCGCGATGGAACGAGGTGCCGTTCAATGTGCGCAATTCAATTCATGCATAATCACCGGACATGTATTGAATCAAACCCGGTTCAGGATTTTTATACAATATCTCAAAGTAACACGATCATCCTCCGAGTGATTATCGGTGAAATGCATACAGGGGCAGAAGCATGAAACGGGGTCCACTCATCGGATTGCGAGCAGGTCTCAGAAAAACCCGGGATGTCCTTTCTCGGGGTATCGAACGACTACGCAATTCCAGCGAATCCGAACGAGAGGAAGCGCTGGATGAACTCGAAGAAACACTTATTCAGGCTGATATGGGAGTTCACGCTTCCCAATTGATCCGGCAACGCATAGAAGAGCGGTTCGGCAACCAGGAACCGGTGGATCAGGCGTTGATTCAAAGCGTGCTACGGGAACAGCTGAAAGGAGTTCTCAAGGGTGCTCAATCTCACGAATCGAACGGATTCGGAAAAACTTCCAATGGACCGGAGGTTATTCTCGTGGCCGGCGTCAACGGATCTGGAAAAACAACAAGTATCGGGAAACTTGCGTATCACTATGTGCAGAAAGGGCACCGAGTTCTCCTTGGTGCCGCGGATACGTTTCGTGCCGCGGCGACAGAACAGTTGACAGTGTGGGCCCGACGCAGCGGTGCCGACATCATATCGCAGAAGCCCGGAGCAGACCCCGCCAGTGTAGCGTATGATACTGTATCAGCCGCACAGGCTCGCGGACATTCGGTGGCGATACTCGATACGGCGGGAAGACTTCAAACTAAAGTTAATCTCATGAATGAACTCACGAAGATTGATCGCGTCGTGGCCAAGGCTCTGCCGGGAGCGCCACATCAAAAACTTCTCGTCATTGACGCAACGGTGGGTCAAAATGCCATTTCGCAGGCACGGCTCTTCAATGAAGCGCTCGACTTGACTGGAATTCTCCTGGCGAAGGTTGACGGCACGGCTAAAGGAGGAGTTGTTGTCCCCATCATACACGATCTTGGTATTCCCGTTCTCTGGCTCGGAGTCGGCGAGGGTATGGAAGATCTTCAGCCTTTTTCAACAGATACGTTTATTGATGCGCTTATATCTCCATAGTTCCGACGACGGATACGCCGAGAAGCGGCTTGAGAGGTTGCATGAGTATGGATACAAAGACTCTCGTTGATGTCGTAATTCCCGTCTATAATGAAGAGCGGGATCTGGCGGGAAGTATTTCTGCGCTCGCAGATCACCTGAAAACCTTGCCCCGATTTGCATGGCGTATCCTTATTGCTGATAACGGTTCAACAGATCGTACGCCGCAGATCGCCGAGAGTCTGGTTGCCGAGTATCCAATGGTCCGGTATATCCGTATTCCTGAAAAGGGAAGAGGACGGGCATTGAAACAGGTGTGGGGGGCGTCGGATGCCGACATTGTCTCCTATATGGATGTCGACCTTTCCACTGATCTCCAGTATCTGGAGGAGCTTGTCTCCTCTCTTACCGAAGGGTATGATGTGTCAACCGGTTGTCGGTTGCATCCCAAGTCACGAATCGACCGTTCACTCAACAGAGAGATTCTTTCCCGGGGATACAATTACCTGCTCAGACTGGTATTCGGCGTTCATTTCAGAGATGCGCAGTGTGGATTCAAAGCCGCAACGAGAGCATTTGTTGACGAAGTTGTTCCGCGAATACAGGGCGTGAAATGGTTTTTTGATACCGAAATGCTCATACTTGCAGAAAAAAATCACTATAAGATCCGGGAGATACCGGTGAGATGGATTGAAGATCCACGCTCAACGGTGCGTGTTTCAGCAGCCGTACGTGAGGACCTCGCCGGCATACTCCGCCTACGTTTCTCTCGACTGCGGTTCAGATCATAAACGCCGGTGAACCGGCCGTTACTCTCAATTGCCTGTCATATACTGCTCGGAGGCGTGTATCTCCTTGTCAGATGCTTTCCCATTCATGCAGTTTCGTTTCTGATTGTTTCAGTACTGGTACTCTTCGTTCCCGGCCTCCTTCTGGGATCGCGAGAAGAGAGATGGACGTGGAGTTTTCTGGTGAAGACCATGGCTATTTCTTCCGCTGCATGGATCGTTTTGCTGCTCGTGGTTCGGATTTCGGGTATACATGTGAAAAGCGATCATGCGTGGGTGTTCATATGGGCGCTTCTGTTATACACCTCGGTATTTCGCTCCGGCCACATCGGGGGATTATTTTCACAGATATCAACCACCGTTAGAAGCCTTCCTGTCCGCGTGATACTGCTTCTGTTCATGGGATATGCCGTACTGTCATTCTCCGCATGGAACGTCGTTCCTCCACAGCAGGATCAGGATATGGTCATAGCAAATCCCGTCTATGGCTATCTGCAGCATGGAAAACCGTTTGGTACAGAAACGCATTTTTCCTATATATTTTCAAAACCTCCGCTGCTTCATCTTCAAGCCGGAATCTCACTTCTGTTCCTCGATTATGTGGAGCCGGCATATTTTTACAGTCAGAGCGGACGTATCGTCGGCATGCTGGATGAAATACAGTGGGCCATTCGGCGGTTCCGGCAACGGGATGTCGAATGTTTCGACGTAAACCTCGATCTCGTATTCGCCACTCGAGCCGTGACGATACTTTTGGCCTCGCTGGTTCCTGTTCTCATCTATTCCATTGCTCGTCGTCTCGGCGCCCGGAAAGATATGGCCCTGCTCATGGGGGTCTCGTATCTATTCATGCCCGAGGTGTTTATCCGCTCGGGCTATGCGGGATTTACCGCGCCGTCACTCTTACTTCTTGGTCTGGCAGCATATTTTCTCTCGGATCAACGAAAAGGGGAAGCTGCGGCCCTGTTTTCAGTGGGACTCATGATGGCTCTCACCAACCAGAAGATGTTGTTCGTTCCGGCATTGTTCGGGCTCTATGTCCTGTGCAGCAGGAAGAACGGGATCATATCGGTTCTGCGTCATCCCTGGTTATGGGGAATAGCTGTCGGGACCGGGGTTTGGTGGGCGTACGGCGGGGCGGTGGACTGGTCGACGTTCCTCCGGGATCATGTGTATTACGATTTTCGCGATCGATTCCTCTTTCAGGACGTTACTCTGGGATACACCGGTATTACATGGTATCCGGGAATAACAGGATTGTGGATGGAATGGATTCGTAACTGGTCTCCCACTCTTTTTGTATGCGTTGTCGGCGGTATTCTCTGGGGATTGACCCGCGCGGGTACGCTGCGGTTTCTTTCTCTATGGGCGGTTCTGGGATGGATTCTGGGATCGGTGACGGATTGGAGGCAGACCAAGCACCTTATGCTGACGTTGATACCCATGTTCGTTGTCGTGCCGGTTTTTGCATCTCGTTTTTCATCGCGGGTTCGTCGAGTATTCATACTTGTGTTGTTACTTACTTTGTTCTACAATATCACAGTTATTGTTCGAGTGTGGCGGAATTTCGATAGTCTCCCACCCAGTACCGTGTGGTAAATCATGAAACGATTCGGATTCCCGGCATGGTGGTTGATACCGGCGGGTCTTACACGGCTTGCATGCATGGCGATCGGTTTTCACGGGGACCTGTACTCCATTTACTGGCGGGCCCATCAGGCGGTTTACCATGGGGACACTATCGTCCATAATCAGCTTCTCGCCCATATCGTTCATGTTGTCTGGCTCTGGATGCTCAAGATCTCCCACCTTATTCCGCGGGAGATATGGCTACATCCTTTTGACTATGAAACCGGATGGCGACTTCTGGCGATGCACCCGCATGCTCCCGTTCTCCTCGTGTTGCTGAAACTTCCCTATCTGGTCGTGGAAATTCTCTGTTTTTTCGTACTCCTGAAGATCATCCCCGCCGCATCCCGGCGGTCGGTTGCACTGTTCTGGCTGGCAAATCCGCTCATCTTGTATGGTGTTCACCTTTACGGGCGATACGAGAGCTTTCCGGTTCTGTTCGTACTGTTGATGTTTCTGGCGCTGAAACGCGGGCGCCCTGTTCTCGGATTCGCGTCTTTGGTGGGCTCGGTAATGGTCCGATTGTATACATGTGCCCTGATTCCTCTCTATCTCTGGCTGGTCCCCCGGAATAGACGCCAGGGGGTATCCATGGGGCTTTTTCTCGTGATACCATTCACCGGTGTGCTCTTGTATCAGTTCCTGACTGCTGGTTCATTTGCTCTTTTCAGGGATAATGCCGAAGTCATCAGTCTCTTAACGATGCCTCACCGGGTGTTTCTCTTCGCGGCCTATATCCCGCTGCTCCAGGCGGACGTTATCTATCTCTTTCCGCTCAGTATGATTCTGATCTATCTGGCTGCTATTGATGCAAAACGCCCCATATCCGCCGACGGTATGTGGCGATGGGGCGCGTGGATGACCTATCTTCTTTTCGCATTGACGTATTTTCATCCGCAGTGGTCAGTATGGCTGGTACCGTATCTAGCAATACAAAGGGTCTCGAGAAGACGGGTTTTATACCTTACATGGATTATGGCGATATGTCTGCTCTTCTACACGTTTCAGTTTGACCGGGAAGCGTCGGTACTTCTGTTCGCACCACTGGGACCCGCCTCATTCGATACATGGACCCATCCCATGGAGATACTCGACCGGTTGCGGATGGGCGGTGTGGTGGTCGGGCTGTTTCGTACCCTTTTCACCGGATGTCTTATTCATCTGGGATGGCTGGCGAGGCGGGATCGTCCGCTGGTGGATAGTGTGGCGGCGTGACCATGGAGACGCGTTTTTCATCGTCAATAAACACGATACAAATGCCGGGAAGCACATACCCGGATCTGTTGTATGAATAGATTAACGATCAAGGAACGAAAAAATTATGTCTCTCATTGACACCAGACAGTGGCGTATCGTGGCGATTCTCAGCCTTCCCGTATTGTTCGGGATATTGTGGGTCAGCTCGATACCACCAGGACATGGGCCCGATGAAGAGGCTCATCTCGCATACATACGGGTAGTCCGTGAAGAGGGCGGTCTCCCCATTCTGTCATTTTCCACCGAAGGCTCATGGACCGAGGGACATCAGCCCCCATTCTATTACGTTACAGCCGCATTGGTTTCGGTTGTCTTTGGTCACGAGTGGGGATTACGGTGGTTTTCTCTCCTGCTCGGAATCGGAAGTGTACTGGCGTATTATGGGTTGGGACGTACGCTGTTCCCGGCATATCGTCTTACCGCCGCAACGTTGGCGGCCACCGCCGGGGCATTACCGATGTTCTCCTTTCTCACCGCCACGGTAAACAATGGTGCCATGGTCCAGTTTTTCGTTGCTGTGGTTCTATATCTTGGCGTCTCACCCGCGCGTTGGAAAGGATGGCGATCTGTGGGTATGGGGCTTCTCATAGGAGCCGCTGTTCTCAGCAAACTCTCGGGTCTTTTTCTTATTCCTTTTTTCATCATCGCCTGGGGACGGCTTTGGACGGAAGAGAAGCTTGAATTCAATGAATTCGTACGTCTCGCCGGGCGCCTTATGTTGATCTTAGTCCTATTCACGGGATGGTGGTTCTGGAGGAACTGGCTTCTCTACGGAGATATATTCGGATGGCAGCAACAGATGGCGTCGGCCACGGCTCTTGTGAGGAGAGTACGGTTGAGTCCTGAATATCTCTATGCCGTTACGGTTGAGATTTGGCGTTCTTTTTGGGCGGCATTCGGTCCTGCCGCCCGGAGTACGGCCGCGCCATCAGTCTACATACTCATAGCCTGTGCCGTATCCCCCGGGATCGCGGGCGTTGTTGCCGCCCGGTGGCCGAATCGGAAGGGGCGCATCACCGGTGCGCTTCTCGGGGGAGGGGTGATAGCTTTTCTCGGATGGCCTCTTGCAGTTCCGTGGTTTTCAGCATTTTCTCATCATGCCGGGGGTTTCGCGATCAAGGTGTTTCTTGCGGTCATTCTGGCCGGGGGCTTCTATCGGTATCTCCTCGTACGGTGGCGTCCGTCACAGGAAATCAGGCGGGAAATCGGTCTCCTGGGATTGGCGGTTTTCTTGCTTCTTTTTGGAGTATATCGATACAATATCGATTTTCCTCAACCCCAGGGCCGGTTTCTGATGCCTTGCGTGGCGCAGATAGTCTATCTGATACAGCTCGGTTGGATTGCACTTTTAGGTTGGCAAAAACGATGGATTCCGCTGGTGGGGGGATTGATCCTCGCCGTTGCCGGGAATTGCATCGCCCTGTTTCACTATGCATGAAACCACAGTTGAGTCCCTTCCCGAGTCCACGTGGGCCGTGATTGTTGCAGGCGGTAGGAGCGCACGATTAGCCGGCGATCTTCCCAAACAATTCAGAGAGATTTGCGGAGTACCACTGTACGAAATCAGCGTGAAGTCAGTTCTGAATACCGGATTGAGCGGAGTCGTACTTGTGGTTCCCCCTGAAAAAGTCAGTGAAATAAAGCGGGACGTATCAGAACGCGTGAAAGGTTCGATTACGGTTTGTGCCGGTGGTGAAAGACGGCGTGATTCGGTGTACAACGGGTTCCTGCGGGTTCCAGATCAAGCGAAGGTCATACTCATACATGATGCCGCCCGGCCCTTTCTTCCCCGTTCTCTCACTCGGGATGTGGCAAATGCAGCCTATAGGAATGGAGCCGCGCTGGCTGCGGTGCAGGCGACCGATACGTTAAAAAAAAGCGAGGATGGGCTGATTATCGAAGGAACTGTTGGGCGAAGATATGTATATTATGCCCAGACACCGCAGGGTTTCAGGCGGGATATCCTTAAACGGAGCCTTTCACAACCTGAGAATGCTGATGAGCCCACTGATGAATCCATGAGCGCGGAGCAACTCGGCATCAGACCACGACTCGTTCGTGGAAGTCATTTCTGCTTCAAGGTGACGGTACCAGAGGATCTTGAACTGGCGGAAGCGGTGTATTTTTGGCTCTCAGAGAGGAAAAAGCACGATGATGATTGGTCTTGGATATGACGCACATCGCCTCGTGGAAGGGCGAAATCTCGTAATCGGCGGGGTTGCAATCGAGTATGAAAAGGGATTACTCGGCCATTCGGATGGGGATGTGTTGTGCCATGCCATTGCCGACGCCGTGCTCGGCGCCGCAAACCTTGGCGATATCGGCGAGCATTTTCCTCCCGGTGATCCGGAGTGGGCCGGTATTTCCGGTCCGGATCTCCTTCGACGTGTAAACGCGCTCCTCGACGCGCGGGATCTGGCGGTTCTGAGTTTGGATGCGACATTGATACTTGAGGAGCCTAAAATAGCCGGACATAAATTGAAGATGCGGCAGCTGATCGCGGAGGCTTTCGAAATCGACGCTTCGACGGTTTCCATAAAAGCAAGTACAAACGAGGGTATGGGGTTCGTGGGAAGGGGTGAGGGCGCCGCGGCTCTATCAGTCGCCGTGGTTGGATAGTGGAAGAGGAGGTTCTCCGATTCATTGAATCCATCCCTCCCCATTATGTCTCCCTCGTACTCTTTTTATCATCGTTCATAGAGGCGGTATTCCCGCCGTACCCCGGAGACACCGTTATTGTCTTTTGCTCCTTTGCGGCAGCCGCACAGCGTCACGGGCTGGCGTATGTGCTCTTCCTTTCAATAGCGGGAAGTTATCTCGGGGCACTTCTCCTCTGGGTTGTCGGTAACCGGTTGATGGGGGGGGGACATAGCGGTTTCCTGAGATGGATTCTTCATTCGAAATCCATGGTCCGTGCCCAGGAAGTTCTCCGTGAACGCGGAACGGTAATCGTGGTAATGTCACGGTTCATTCCCGGTGTCCGTTCTTTCATAATCATCGCCGCGGGATTATCCGGCATGCCGTTCGGAACAGCTGCATGGGCGATAGCACTGGCTGTTGTCATGTGGCAGTCAATTCTCGTGTCGGGAGGGTATACGGTGGGACTCTACTGGCTCGATATAATATCCGTGATAAGCAGGGTGGGCGCGATTTTAGCGATACTACTCGTCATCATATTCGTTATCGGCTGGCGCATGGCACGAAGAAAGCAGATCCGCTGACTGATCCTTTCAGAGTAAGGAGAATAAGAAAATCGTGGTACATGTATCGAATCTTTCCAAGCGGTATGGGGATACCGTAGCCCTATCGGGGATAAGCTTTTCCGTCAAACGCAATGAGATCGTTGGATTCCTCGGTCCCAATGCCGCGGGGAAGACAACGACCATGCGTATCATATCCGGGTTCCTTCCCCCGGATACCGGATACGTATCCGTGGGCGGATACCGTATTCCCGGTCAATCTATCGAGGTTCGGAGACAGATCGGTTATCTCCCGGAAAATGCATCGCTCTACACTCACCTCACTGTCAGGAGCTATCTGGATTTCATGTCGTCGATTCGGGATGTTCCCTCGCGTACCAGGAATGATGCCGTGGAAATGGCCATGAAACGGTGTGGAATATCGTCTGTGGCGGATCGTCCGATCCGGAGTTTGTCCCGAGGATTCAGACAGCGCGTAGGTTTGGCCCAGGCAATTGTACATGACCCGCCCGTTCTGATTCTGGACGAACCCACCGTCGGGCTGGATCCCAAACAGATACACGAGGTGCGCAATCTGATCAGAGATCTGGGAAGTTCACACACGGTAATACTGTCATCTCATATTCTGCCGGAAGTCAGTGCCGTATGTGACCGTGTTGTTATCATTCACAAGGGATCGGTGGTTGCCGAAGATACTACGAGCGGCCTCGTCGCCGAGTTGGAGGGTGCACTTCCCGTCACGGTGTCCATTCGGGGACATTCTCAGGAGATTGGTGCATATCTCGCATCAATGGATCGAGTTGAATTGATTTCGATGACCTCAACGGATGATAACGTCTGCACGTGCAAACTCAAAATTCCTGCTGACGGTCATTTCAGAGAGCGGATGGCCGCTGAGATCGTTGAGAAGGGCTGGGGTCTTCAAGAGCTTTCACCAGGCGGAACAAGCCTCGAAGATGTCTTTCTGGAGCTGACCCGGGAGGATGTGACATGAAAAAAACGGGTATCGTATTCTTAAAGGAGTTTCGCGGATATTTCATGACGCCCATGGCGTATGTGATCCTTACGGTATACCTGCTCATAAGTGGTTTTTTCTTTTACGTGATGATCTCTCACTTCAGTCTCGTGTCACTTCAAATGACTCAGTATGGATATTCTCCTGAAGAAATCAGCGTTAATGAGATGGTGTTTCGTCCCCTCTATCTCAATTTGAGTCTTATTCTGCTTATGGTCATCCCCATGATAACCATGAAACTCATGGCGGAAGAGAGAAAGAGCGGGACAGCCGAACTGCTGATTACAGCACCGGTTCGGTGGTGGGAAATCATTGTGGGCAAGTACCTTGCGGCATGCGCGCTAGTGGGTATCATGACCGCCGCGACACTTCTCTATCCCGTTATCGTCGCCCTGATCGGAGATGTTGATCCCGGCCCGGTACTCACCGCGGCTATCGGTCTGTTTCTCACGGGAAGCGCCTTCGCGTCGTTCGGAGTGCTCGCATCCACAATCAGCGAAAACCAGATTATCGCCGCGGTCATGAGTTTCGGAGTGCTTCTGCTTCTCTGGGTCGTGAACTGGGCGACTGTGGTGACAGAGGGTGCTCTCTCGACGGTTCTCGATTATCTCTCGGTGATCTCGCACTATGAGGAATTCGCCAAAGGCGTATTGGATTCCAGGCATATACTATTCCTGATCAGCCTCATCGTTTATCCGCTGTTTCTGTCGACCCATGTACTGGGTCTACGCCACGGGAGGTGATGATGAGACGAGCGGGAATGTATACTTCTATCGCCGGGGCTGTTTTGTTGCTGATCAGTCTTATTCTACGAATCGGATCATCCGACACAGGGATGTCTGCGTATCTTCTCGCAGGAGGCGGTATAGTCCTTCTTGTTGCCGGGTTAGTTTCGGGTCTCGGTACCCGGATGGTTCAGGGAAAACAGCCGATCTCCATTCTCTTGCTGTTCACCGGTTCCATTGTCGTATTCATCATCATCATCATCGTCAATATTCTCGCCAACCGTTTCCCCATGCGGACTGACGTTACCAGAACGGGACGCTATACACTGTCCGGACAGACGTCACGAATCCTCGCGTCGCTTTCTGGTGAGGTCCGGGCGGTGGGATTCTTTGCCGATGGAGAAGGTATAGATGCCCGTGACCTGCTCACTGAGTACGATGCGGCATCACGGATGTTCTCGTTCCGTTTCGTCGATCCGGATCGAAACCCCGAGGAAGCGATGCGATACAATATCCGTGAGTACGGGACGGTTGTATTCGAATCCGGAGATCGACAAGAGCGGATCTCAGATCATTCCGAAAATCGGTACACGTCGGCATTGGCGCGACTCGTAAGCGGTGAGTCCGATACGGTTGCATTCGTTACCGGTCACGGAGAAAGAAACATCTCCGATTCCCACAGAGACGGTCTTTCAACCATGGCAACCCGGTTGCGGGAGGAAGGGTTTGCGGTCACGGAAACCATGATCCTTCGGGATGGCCTGCCTTCGTCAGACGCCGTTTTGGTCTTTGCCGGACCACGGACGCCGCTGCTTCCCACGGAAACGGAAAGTCTGACTGTTTTTGTTTCCGGAGGGGGACGGGTGATTTGTTGTCTTGAACCCGATGGAGCGTCGCTTTCGGGATTTCTGGAGACCGCGGGTATATCGCCGCGTGACGACACGATCATAGATGCGAGCGGGCTGGGAAGTCTTTTCGGTATGAGCGAAGTGGTCCCCCTCGTGGCGACGTATGATCAGAACCACGAAATTACCTCTCGGTTCGACGCTGCGACGTTTTTTCCGCTCTGCCGGTCATTATCAGTCGCTGATTCAATACCGGGCGGGTATACGACCGATTGTCTTGCTTTTACCAGTGATGCGAGTTGGGGAGAAGCAGGCGGCGATGATATGGATCAAGTGGTTTTCGATGAAGGCGTTGATACACCGGGACCGCTTTGCGTCTTTGCCGTGGCGGAGCAGCTATCTCCGGCGGACGCGGATTCGTCAGCCGCCCGGGACGGATGGGCGGTGGCGGTGTTCGGTGATGTCGATTTCGCCAGTAACGGCTACTGCGACGTATCGGCCAATGGAGATCTTTTATTGAACACCATCTCCTGGATGTCCCACAGGGAAGGGCTTATGGGAATACGACCCAAGGAAGCTGACGGGGGGCCTATCATGCTGTCGTCTCAAACCGCTCATAGCATATTCTTTCTTGTTGTTGTTCTTATGCCCGGTATACCCCTTGTTACAGGGATATCCCTCTGGCTCCGGAGACGATAGCGGGCATGAATCCCAAATCAGTGATCATACTATTGGCCATCGCTGTCGTTCTCATGAGTTTTCTCATATTCTCCGAACATCATCGATGCGGTGACCCAGAAGAGGGATCAGTACTGCTGAAGATAGACGTGGATACCGTGGATTCACTTTGCATCGAGTATGAGGATACGACGATTTTGATCGTGGGCGAGGGATCCATGTGGAGTATACAGGAGCCGGTGACCGATGATGCGGCGTATCCGGTGATTCGGGATTTACTCGCCGCGCTGACGCAAGCAACCGTCCATCGATCATTTGAACCGGGTGATTCGTGGAGTGCGTACGGGCTGTCAACGGCACTCGTCACGCTGCGGTACAGGGATTCCATGGGGTGGGTTACGTTACATATCGGTGATATCACTCCATCGGGAGAGTACCGGTATGTTCGTATGGGTGACGAACCACTGGTGACCCTCGTTTCAGAGGGCACGGCAAACCGGATGCTCAAACGGTTCGATGAAATTCGTGCGCGCGAGCTGATCGCGATGAATGAACGAGAGATCGGACGGATCCAATGGATTTCGCGCGGCGGACGAATGATCGTGGAACGTTTTAACAATGGCTGGAGGATGGTGGATCCGATCCACTGCAGAGCAAACGATATACGTATCGATGCATTTGTTCAGGCCTGTAGACGGCCGCTGGTGACACACTTTATCCCATGCGTTCCCGAATGCAGGGAAATCTATACGCAGGGATCATACATGGTGTTCTCCGGTGTCGAACAGGCGAAGAGAGAGACACTCTGGATCGACACTGACGAGATACCCGTGCATGTCCTGAAGAGCGGGCGGCCCGACGTCATGGTTTTGGGAGATCCGGATGACATATCTGTACCCGCGAACATGAATGACTGGCGTGACCGTCGTCTCATACCGTTCTATTCCCATCGAGTGAACATGGTAGAGATCTCCAGGGAAGATAGCTCTGAACTGCGATTCCGTCGGCGTGAATCAGGATGGTTTTCCGACAATGTGAAGGTGGCCACAGACCGTATCACCGATCTCATACGAACCATTGAGGATTGTTCCATCGATTCATTTTTGCCGGAGCCCGTAGCACCGGATACGGCGCAAACTCTGGAGGTATGCATGTGGTCAGATGGTGGAGACAGTGTGGTTATCGGGTTCGGCCCCCCAAAAGGGTCAGACTTTACAATAACCGTATCGGATCTTACACCGGCAGCTCTTGTTGCATGCATTGATCCCGACACGGTATCGACTGACATCGAGTCATGGCGGGATCGACGACTGGTGACTATTTTCGAATATGACGTGGAAACGCTGGCATTCGAGACCGGCACTGAGATCGCCCAAGCCCGCAGATTGGATTCAGGTGAATGGGAGGTCTCGGAGACATGGCCGCCCGATGTCGAACCTTCGGCATGTATTGCATCACTGAATACGGTTCGGATACGGGAATTCATGGTGGATTCATCCGACACGACTCCGGTTCGGTCAGAGGGTACTCTGCGAGTTACATGTACCGATTCTCATCCGTATTCAATAGATCTGACTCTCCGAACCGATAACGTTCTGTATGCGGCTGTGGATGCATGGTCTATGGTGGCATTGGATGCTACTGAAACGGATTTTCTGCACATGTTCGTTGCCGCGTTCGAACGGGGAGATTGACGGGTGCGCGTGTGAGCTCGCCGCAGCACGAGTGGAACGAGATCGGGAGTGGATTCCCGTGTTCGAAAAAGCACTATTCTAATATTAGAATAGTGGTAATCCCTATCTGTTACGGGGCAGAACAGTGTATGAATATCAACATCTCTTGAGCGGAACAGCAGTCGCTACGGAAAAAGAGTTCCGAACAATGACCGGACATATGGTACCGAGAGTTATCGCATGCGTAGCCGGTTTCGTTGCACTCATGGTTTGTGGATGCGGTATGGAAGGGAACCCGGATGACGCACCCGGAGAGTATCGGCATTCCATCGTTTTGATTACCCTCGATACGTTCAGAGCCGATCATCTCTCGTGTCTGAACGATTCTTCGCCGCCGACGCCGACTCTGGATTCTCTGGTGGCTGCGGGGGCGTGCTTTACCGACGCGCTTACGGCGAACAACTGTACCAATCCTTCACATGTAAGCATCATGAGTGGTCTCTACTGTTTCGCTCACAAGGTCTATGGAAACAGTCACGGGCTCTCTTCTCAAGCCCTCACTATTGCCGAAGCATTGAAGTCTCGTGGGTACCAAACCATGGGAGCAGTGAGTATTCCTCATCTGAATCCAATGGTTTCCAATCTGGGGCAGGGATTCGACTATTTCATGCCGAGCCACGCGGTAAAGGGTGAACCCGCGGATGAGCGAACGAGGGGCGTTCTCGAATTCCTTCGATCAAAAACTTCGGAATCCGATGATCCCTGGTTCCTGTGGATTCACTACTTCGATCCTCACACCCCCTATGAACCTCCCGCGCCCTATGATACCGCGTATCCGACGAGGAGGCGGCTGGATTCTATACGATATGAAGGAGGAATGGGTCGCGTACCTTATAACCGGAAAACAAAAATGGTCATTGATCCAACAGGTCAGCTTACTCGGTATAGGGGCGAGGTTGCATTTCTTGATACCCAGTTGAGATACCTTTTCCACGGATTGCGGGAATTATCAGAGTTTGAATCGATGTATGCCATCGTTGTGGGGGATCACGGGGAAGGTATGGGTGAACATGACTTTTTCTTTCAGCACGCATCAATGTTCAGGGAGGTGATCGGCGTTCCGCTCATTCTCAGCGGTCCCATGATTCACAGAGGACAGCAGATCAAGAAACCGGTCACAACCGTGGATATATTTCCCACGATTCTCACGCTGGCGGGTTGTGAACGCCCCCGGAATTCCCATGGTAAAAGCCTCCTTCCACTCATTGAGGATCCCGAAAAACCCCACCATGATGGAATTATTGTCGAGTCGGTGGAAGATTGGGTGAAGTCGGTATGGACGGAAGAACGGGCCGTGATCTGGAACGATCCGAGAAAGGATCTGTACTTGAAACTCCCCGGTAGAATCGTACTCGTGGATCGTGGGCCGGTAAATGTGGAAATCCCCGATCCCCCCGACAGGCGAAAACCGGAGATACGAAAGCTTCGAACCATATGGAGGGAGACGGTCCGTTCTACACCGACGCTGTATCAGCGATATTCCGGTGACGCAGATATTGATCAATTGAAAGCATTGGGTTACATGGAATAATTCATCAACGTATGGCTATCCGCCTTCTATCAAAACGGAACTATATGTGATACAATACCTATCAGCTCCGGCTCTTCGACTTCTCTCAGTGACATCGTCTTTCGGATTCGGGAAAACGATAATTCTCTCCTGCCCACTCTATGGAAACAAGGATCATTCTAGCCGCTTTCGCAGAAAACCAGGGGTTTACCCGTGGGGCTCCATACCCTGAGCGCGACGAAGCCCGGCTCGCAATTAAAGAAGGTGAAACCAGTTTTTTCGATGCTGTCTATTGGTTAATCTTCTCCATCAGGAGGCGCAGGGCTTCCTCCAATTGGCTGTCGTTTCCTCGGATCTGTTCTTCCGGGAAACGTTCCACGTATATATCCGGCGGACAGGGATTGTTTTCCTGATTGATTCCATGGATCGTCCACCATCCGGTACGGGGTATGCGGAACGTAGTTCCATCGAGGAGCTTGACATCGTTTGTTCCAATGACCGATCCATTTGTGGGTACGCCGACGAGAGTACCGATACCCAGCGTCTTCACGGCCCACGGAAAGATCTCTCCATCGGAATAAGACCCTTCATTTATAAGGACCGCGAGGGGCTTTTCCCATCGTATGGCGGGGTCATAGATTTTTTCTCCATTGCGCTCGATGCGATACGAATGTGCCCGGGCGGTGAGCATCTCAAGGATCTGATTATGAATGCGTCCTCCCGAGTTATTTCGTACATCAATGATGAGAGCTTCCTTATTGAAGTTATAGCTCATGAAGTCCCGTTGAAATCGCAACCAGTCATTCTGACCCATTGCACGGATATAGAGATAGCCGATCCTGTTTCCGGATAGCGAATCCGCGCGCGACTGGTTCGACTCGATCCATTCCTCCCTGAGATATCCACGAAGAGCACGAGTCGTTACCGGGGTAATCGGTACCCGCCGACTCCCCCTGTTGGAATCGACCCCGATGAGGATCCGTTTTCCAGCGGTACCGCGCAACAGTTCGTAAAATGATTCGTCGGATATCACTGATGTTCCATCTATTGACGTGACTATCTCGCCGCTTCGGAGCCGCGACTGCTCCATCCAGGCGGGTGAACGCTCTATGACTCGCAGTATCCGGACTCCGTCGCCGCGGTACAGGGGATCGGGAACAATGCCCAACTCCCCGGTTCCCGGCGGCCGCTGTGTGTTTCTCCATACGCCCAGATGGGATGCCCCGAGCTCTCCGATCATCTCGCGAAGGAGATTGTAGAACTCAGCTTCCGTTCCACAGGGATCGATGAGTGACACGTATTGATCATGAATCGCCGGCCAGTCAATACCGTGCATCGAGGAGTCGTAGAAGCCATCCCGGAGAAGACGCCATCCCTCATCGAACATCTGTCGGCGTTCCGCCGCCGTATCGATACGAAGCCGGACGTCAAACCCTACGGATTTTTTGTCTTTTCCGTCTTTGGTGATACTGTAGATCTTCCCTGCATTCGTTCTATAAAACAGGCGGTTTCCCTCGTGATTCCAGTAAAATTCAGCGGGATCCTGCCCACCCGTGGTTATCCGCTTTTCCTCATCACCCCATATATCCACCGTGAACAGATCGTACCCATCATACGTGTCTCCCTTGAATGCGAGCATGCCGCCGTCAGGTGTCATGGCGTACCGGTAATAGTATCCTTCCGCAGACGTTATCGTACGAACCCTTCGGTGAATATCCTCTTCTTCTATGGAGATGCGGACATCCGCCGTATCGTTATTTTCATCAGAGGAATCCTTCTTCTTCAGCTGTTTTCTCATCTCCTCGATTCGCAGGTCCTCACGGGTTTTCTGAAACTCATTCTTTGTGAGAAATACTCGTTTGAGAGAGTATTCACCATCTTCTGTTCTGGATGCGAATACGAGCCACCGGCCCTTGGGATCCCAGAGAGGCTGGAAATCGTCATTTGGATGTCTCGTCACCTGCAGTTCGCATCCACCTTCCCGGGGAATGATGAATACATCTTCCCGCCACTCCAGGGTGGTTTTGCTGAAGGCGATGTATCGACTGTCCGGAGACCAGGAAAAGTTTGTCATTTGAGGGCCGGAGTGCAGGACCGTGACGGTACCTCCTTTCAACGGCATGACGCAGAGTTGACGCTGATCCCTGATAAATGCCACCATCTCGCCATCCGGTGATACGGCAGGCTGTCGGTCGGCATGTTCGCTCGCCGTTAATCTCTTCTCGGTCCATCGATCGGCGAGGAGTATTTTCTCCTCAGCAGGCAGGGCCGCCAGCGAGAATATGTCCCATGTCCCGAAACGGTCACTGGCGAACACGATGGATTCATCAGAGGGACTCCATGCAGGGTCGACGGTACGGAGCTGACCCGATACCATGGTCCGCGGCGAAAGAGTGACTTGATCGTCAGTCATCGGGATGCCAACGAGCTGACCTCTGACGGTGACCACCAAACCATCATAATCATGGGGGAGGGTAAAACCGGATGCCGTTTTCTGTTCAACGAAACGAACGGTGCTTCCGAGGCAGTCGCCCGCACGCACTATGGGTATTTCGCGGGGTTCGGAATATGGAGGACTTATAGAGTAAAGTCGACGCGCTGTTTCAAAACAGATTGTACCCGTTGCCCCGCTCTTGGGAAATCTGACTCCGAAGGATTCGAACCCGGTTACAACGGATATTTTCCCCGTCTCGAGTTCCAG
>Ga0180434_10004308_pt1 | contig 17382 bp, 13 predicted proteins | sample SS_ome_7_FD_132453 | JGI IMG/M metagenome (GOLD analysis project Ga0180434, IMG submission 132453) | Hypersaline lake sediment archaeal communities from the Salton Sea, California, USA - SS_1_D_2 metaG | ecosystem: Environmental > Aquatic > Non-marine Saline and Alkaline > Hypersaline >...
AATCGGCATACAGGTCCGGGTTCGCGTAGACCTCGGCGTTGCCGCGGTCGAAGGCCCAGGCGGGAACCTGGAACGACCCGGCCGGTTTCTCCTCGGCGGACGCCGGCGCCGCGCACGCCACGGTAAGACACACCGCGACGAGGGTGGCCAGGGAGAGAGTCCCCGCTCCGTGCCGCCTTCCGTAGTTCGCCATGTCGCACCTCCGGAAATTCCGCAGTAAATCGTATGGATTTATTGAGGACTGTAAAACCAATATCACAGGCAGCGTGTGGCGGGAGACCTGCAAATGGGCCTTTTTGGACCCAATCCGGACCATTTCACGGTCGCTTCAAGTCTCGCTGGTTGCGACATTGGAAGTGCCGTCCTCAATGGCATTCCCAGCGTCACGCGTCACCGGGAAAACACAAAATTCTAGTCTATTCCGGAAGCGCCGTCAAGCCTTTTCATCCCGGCCTCACTAAATCTTACTCCCCGATGATTTTGATCAGCGCGCGTTTGCGTCGGAGGCCGTCGAACTCCCCGTAGAAGATCTGCTCCCACGGGCCGAAGTCCAGGTCGCCCTCCGTCACCGCCACGACGACCTCGCGCCCCATGACCTGCCGCTTCATGTGGGCGTCGGCGTTGTCCTCGCCCACGTTGTGCCGGTACTGGTTGTGGGGCTTTTCGGGGGCGAGCCGCTCCAGCCACTCCTCGTAGTCCTGGTGCAGTCCCGGCTCGTCATCGTTGATGAAGACGCTGGCGGTGATGTGCATGGCGTTGACCAGGACCAGTCCCTCGCGGACGCCGCTCTCTTCGAGGGCCTCCCGTACCTGGGGCGTGATGTTGATAAGCTGGCGGCGGCGCTTCGTCTTGAACCAGAGTTCCTTGCGGTAGGATTTCATGGCGTCTCGTTCCTTCCCTGGGGGCGTCCGGACGGCGCGCGGCCGGGCGGAAGGCTCACGTCTTCCGCTTCGACCGTTTGCGGGATCGGCCCTTTTTGCTCCTGGTGGCTTTCCCGGAACCGCCCTTCCCCTTCTTCCCGGAGCCGCGCTTCTCTTTTTTCCGTTTGGCGCGGTTTCTGGTGCGCTGCTTCCGCGGCTTTTTCCGTTTTCGGCGGCGGCGGGCTTTCTCGGCGCGCCACCAGCGGTCGAAGTCCTCGGTCGTGTGGAAGATGGTGTCGGTCTCTTCGCCGTCGCTGTCCTCGCAGGTCTCGGGGTCGTGGTCCTTGCAGATGTCGAATCGCCGGCGGTAGATGGTGCACCGGTTGTTCGCATCGAGGTACGTGCAAGGGGTGTTGAACTGGACGTTCCACGTGCCGTCGTCGCCGTCGATGTACACGGAGACGTTCTCGTGGGCGAGGAGCCAGCGGATCTCCTCGCGGTCGATCTTCGCGGCGGGCGTGTCGAGTTCGACGACGACGTACCAGCAGCACCTCGCGCCGCAGGTGGCACAGTTGCCGCGACCGTTCTTCGTCGGCATGGATGTTCCCTTGATTGAGGAGGTATTAGAGCGGGGCGGGGGCGGCGCGTCAACCTCGCGCCGCGCAGGAGCCGTCGCATCCCGCGTGTGCCACCGATTGCTTGTCAATCGGTGCTTCACGGTCGAGGCGCACGGTTTGACAAGCAAACCGTGGCACCCGCGCAGTTCCCGCGGGTCAGGTGGAACGCAGCAGGCCGTCGATGATCACCTCGGTGGCCTCGTCCTCCGACAGGCCCCGGGCCATCAGCGTCTCCAGTTGGCGGGAATCCACGCTCCCCAGAGCCGCCTCGTGCGTGATGTGCGCCTTCGGATGGTTCACCTGGACGACCGGGACGGCATGGGCGACGGCCCGGCCCTGGACGATCTCCTTACAGTCCACGTGACCGACCGCGCCGGCGGCCGAGGCCGTCAGTTCGTTGTAGATGTCGGCGGAGGCGTCGTCGCGGACGGCGACGCGCGAGGTCAGCACGCCGCGGGCCCGCTCGCCGTTCAGGTGCCCGATTTCACGAATGTTGATGCGGTCGTCGCCCCTGCCGCTGACGGCCGCGTTCATTTCCAGCCGGCTGTCGGCGTCGCAGGTCGTTTCGTAATCGATGTCGATATGTCCGACGCGTCCCTCGAGGAGTTCGAAGTCGGTCTTGAACCGTGCGCCGCGCGCCAGGTGGATGTCGGCCTTGGGGACGACCGTGATGCCGCCCTGCGGGCTGTGGATGTGCCGCTCGAAGTACGAGTACGCCGCCCCCTCGCCCACGCGGATGACGGCGTCCATCAGGTGCCGGACGTCCTCGGCGTTGGGGAACACGCAGTGGGCCATAACGGCGAGGCGCGCCCTCGGCTCCACGGTCAGGCGCATGGTGATCTTCTGGATGCCCGCTTCCTGGAGCAGGCCGAAACACATGTGCACGGGTTTGGCGATGACGGCGCCCTCGGCCACGGTGACGTCGATGTTGACGCCGTCGGCCACTTCCTCGGTCTCGACGGCCAGGCCCTCCACGCCGTTGCGGGAGACGACCTTGTTCAGGCCGATGGCCAGATGGGCCACGTCCGGGTCCCGGACCTGGCGGTGAATCTTCGCCACCTCGAACAGGTCGGTGGTGGTCACGGGGCGCCCTCCTGGCCGAGGTCCGGCCGGTTCTTGTGGTCGCACGGGATGCAGCGGTCCTTGAAGTAGTGGCTGATCTTATCGACGTTTCCCTTATCGACGATGCGGCCGCAGCACATCAGGAAGGCGTGCTCGGCCCAGTCGAGCACCTCGGCGCTGTGGGTGATGAGGACGACCGTGGCGCCGCCCGCCTTCAGGGCGCCGATGGCGTCGTGGATGCGGCTGAGGGATTCGACGTCGATGCCCGAATCGGGCTCGTCGAGCATGACCAGGCGGGGCTGCATGGCCAGGATGGAGGCGAGTTCCAGTTTCTTCCGTTCCCCGCCGCTGAGGGTCTTGTCGGCCGCCCGGTCCCAGTAGCGGTCGGGGTCCAGGCCGCTCCGCGACAGGCACGAGCGGACGGCGTCCTCGTCCTTGTCGCGTGCGGCCAGGCGGACGAACTCGGGCACCCGGAGCCCCTCGAACCGTGCCGGCTCCTGCCAGCCGAGCGTCATGCCCAGGCGGGCCCGTTCGTCCACGCCGAGGCCCGCCAGCGACGTGCCGTCGAAACGGATCTCGCCCGTGTACCGGCGGTAGTCCTCCAGGCCCATGACGGTGCCCGCGAGGGTGGATTTGCCCGCCCCGTTCGGTCCGACGACGGCGTGGACGTGGCCTTCCCAGAGGTCCATGTCCAGACCGTCGAGAATGGGCGTCCCGTTCAGGGCGAGGCCCAGGTTGTCGATTTCGAGCAGGTTCATCGGCCCTCCCCGCCGTCTCGCATTCGCGGTCCTATTGGCCGGACGCAGTGCCGGCCGGCGCCCTGCGCGCCCGGATGCCCGGTGCGGACTGGGTGCCCGGTGCGGACTGGGTGCCGCCGGCCGTTCCTTCAAGGGTAAGGCCGGCAGGGGCGAAAGGCAAGGCCTGTTCCGCCGACGGGTCGTGAGCCGCGGCCTCCGGTCGCGGCTACGTCCGATGTGCAGGAGGCGCCTCGACCGCTCGCGCCGGTGGGCCGTGGTCACGGCTCCCGGAACTCGTACAGCCGGAGCATGGTCGGCTCGGGCAGGGGGCCCTTGCGAGGCCGGTCGCGGTGGGGACCGAGCGTCTCCCACCGGAGGGCGTAGCGGACGCCCGGCGCGCCGCCGTCGCCGCGGCTCCAGCGCCAGCGGACCGCCATGCCGGGGAAGTCCGACGCCGGCCGGCGGAGCGCTTCCGGCACCGTCGGCCCGCGCGGGGCCCGGCCCACGGGCTTCAGCGTCGTCTCGTCCAGCACCCACACGCCGGAACCCTCTTTGGGGTGGCGGTACGACTGGGTCAGCCGGCCCTCGGGTCCGGCGTGGACGCCGCCCAGGCGGATCTCGAACTCGATGGCCCCGCCCCCGCCAAACGCCCACCGGTAGTCCCACTCGGTGACCTGGTGGATGTGCCATTTGCCGTCAGCGAAACGTGCATTGTAAATCTGCGTCTTGCCGGCCGCATCGAACTTGTGGTAACTGACGATGGGGCGATCCTTCGTGTCGAAACCGAGCGCCACGTTCCCGTTGATGACGCCGCCGCCGGCCGGCACGGGGTCCACGATGAGGCCCGGGGTCTTGAGGGTCATCGGCAGGTCGATGGGCTCACTGCGGACCGTCTCCCAGTGCCGCAGGTCCCGGCTGCGGGCGTAGGACGGGTCGTGATTGGTCGCGCAGTCGGGCGTATCGCGCCAGACCCAGACGAGGTGGAACCGGCCGTCCGGCCCCCGGACGGGGCCGTGCAGGTAAGCGTTCATTCGACCGCGGCCGTCGGTCAGCGGCCGGTCGAGCAGCCGGGACCAGGTCTGCTTCTTCGGGTCATAGATGTTGTAAATCTGGTTTCCGTTTCCGCTGCCGCCGTCGCGGTAGGTGAAGATCAGTTCGCGCGCCGGGCCGCGGAAGAAGTGCGGATAGGTGACGCGGCGTTCCTGGGGTCCCACCATGCGGTTGATTCGCTCGAACGTGGCGACGTCGTGCGGCCGGGCGGTGCGATAGTACTTCAGCGGCACACAGTGCATGTTGCCGGAGAGGTGCAGGAACCCGGCGTCATCCACCGCCATGCGGATGCCGTTGTGGCTGTCCCAGCCGACGCGTTCCGGCAGGCGGACGAGGTGGAACGCGGTCTCGCTGAGGCGTCGCGAGCCGACCGTCATCCGCCGCTTCGCGTCATAGAACGCCGCGTACTGCCGCTCGCCGGCGGTCAACAGGTCGAACCCGACGGGGTGGCCCGACCACACGGGCGCGACCTCGATGACGCGCTCCACGCGGTACACCGGTCGCGCCGCCTGCGCCGCCGGCGCCAGGAGCACCGCCGCCGGCAGAAGCATCCGTGCGCACTTCGGGAAAGGGTTCACCGTGTCTCCATCGCTGGAACCATACCAACTCAAGCGTAAGGCCGGCAGGGACGAAAGGCAAGTCCCGTTTTGCCGGCGGGTCGTGAGCCGCGACCTCCGGTCGCGGCTACGTCCGATGTGCAGGAGACGCCTCGGCCGCGCCGCAGAATGGCCGCGGGCCAAGCCCGCGGCTCACGATGCTTGCCGCGCGGCGGGTTGGGAGACCCGCCGCGCCATCCACAGCCGCGCGGTGCATCAGGAGATACACCGCGCGGGAAGGTTTATGTTCCCGCGCGGCGGGCCCGCCTCGACGGGTGTCCGGAAATTTCCTTGCAATCGCCGCGGGCCGCCCTAGAGTACCCGCGCCTGAACCATTGTTGCTGGCAGGAAGGGGGCGCGCCCGCACGCCGAGGCCGGCGGTTCGCAGGCCGGCCGCCGGGACGCGACCGACGTTTCACCCAATAAGAGCCGATCCGAATACCCCTCAGGCATCGGCCGGCTGCGGCGGTCGCAGTCCCGCGCGGCGGCCCCGCCTCCGGCGGGTAAACTTCCCAGGCCGCTGCGGAGGTGGTTCAACACGCGATTGCTGATACGCGGTGGCCCAGGAGGGCCACCGCGCGGAATCCTGACATAGCGTTATAGTGCTAAGGAGCCACCCGTGGACTACCAGCAGTTCGTCCGCGACCAGATTCAGCGCATCCGCGAGACCGTCGGCGAGGGCAAGGCCATCAGCGCCCTCTCCGGCGGCGTGGACTCCAGCGTCGCCACGGTCCTGGCGCACCGGGCCGTCGGCGACCGGTTGGAGACGATCTTCATCGACGACGGGCTCATGCGGCAGGATGAGCCGGAGTGGGTCCGGCAGAAGTTCGCGGACATGGGCATCGCGGTCCAGGTCGTCGACGCCGCCGACCGTTTCTTCGACGCCCTGGCGGGTCTCGTGGACCCGGAGGAGAAGCGGAAGGCGTTCCGCGACACCTTTTACACGGTCTTCGCCGAGGCCGTGGCCGGCAGCGACGCCCAGTACCTCATCCAGGGCACCATCGCCGCCGACATTCTCGAGACGCAGAAGGGTGTCAAGACGCAGCACAACGTACTGGACCAGATCGGCATCAGCGCCCGCGACGGGTACGGCTTCACGGTCATCGAGCCCTTGAGGGAACTCTACAAGCCGGGCGTGCGGGAGGTGGGCCGGGCCCTGGAGATGCCCGAGTCCCTCTATGGCCGGATGCCGTTCCCGGGGCCGGGCTTGGCCACCCGGTGCCTGGGCGAGTGCACGCCCGAACGCATCGAGATCGTCCGCCGCGCCTGCCGCATCGTCGAGGAGGAAACCGAAGGCATTGAGACGTTCCAGGCGTTCGGCGTGCTCCTCTCGGACCGGGCCACCGGCGTCACGGAGGACGGCCGGCGGCGGTTCGGCGACCTGGTCGCCGTCCGCTGCGTCGCCTCGGAGAAGGCGGTGACGGCCACGGCCGTCCCCCTGCCGTGGGAAACGCTCATGCGAATCCAGGAGCGGATCTACGAGGCGATCCCCTCCGTGACCAAGGTCCTCTACGACCTCTCGCCGAAGCCGCCCAGCACAATCGAGTATATCTAGCACACGGCGCATACACAGGCAGCCTGCGTTGTCACCCTGAGCGAAGTTTACCCGCCGGAGGCGGGCGAAGGGTCTCGTCGTGCGAACGTCGGAACGGCCACGGCCACGGCGAGATTCTTCGGCCCGCAAGTTTACCCGCCTCAGGCGGGCGGGGCCTCAGAATGACATCGCTTCGCCTTTGCGGAAGAAACCGGGCACCGCATGAACGATTCCAGCGCCGCACTCATCCTGGCCGACGGCTCGCGGTTCGAGGGCATCGCCTTCGGCGCTCCCGCCGAGGCCGCCGGCCCGGCCGCCTGCTACACCGGCGTCGTCGGGTACCAGGAGGTGCTGACGCACCCGTCCTACCGCGGCGCGGTGCTCGTGCTGACGTATCCCATCGTCGGGGCCTACGGCACGAGCGGCGAAGACAACGAATCGCCGGCCGTCCAGGCGGCCGGCCTCGTGGTCCGCGAGGCCAGCCGCACCTTCTCCAACTTCCGGGCCGAGCGGTCGCTGGCGGCCCTGATGGCCGAGGCGGGCCTGGCGGGCATCCGCGAGGTCGATACCCGGGCCGTGGCCGTCCACCTGCGGGAGGCCGGCGAGATGCCCGCCGCTATCGTCCCGGCCGAGGAGGAGGCCGACGCCGTTGCCGCGCGGCTCCAGGCCGACCGCGCCGAGGCGGGCGCCTCGCCCGACCTCCTCGCGGCGGTGACCTGGGCCGGCCGGCGGGAACCCGACGGCCAAGCCCGCTCTCGCCTCGCCCTTCTCAACCTCGGTGTGGCGGAGAGCCTGCTTGCGCAACTCGCCGACCTCGGCTGCGCGGTGGAGGTGCTGCCGGCCGACGCCTCCGCCGACGACCTTCTTGCCGCCGGCGGGGACGGCGTCCTCCTGGCGGGCGGGCCGGGCGATGCGCGCCGCCTTCCGGCCCAAATCGAGACGGTCCGCGGCCTGCTCGGCGAGGCGCCCCTGCTCGGCGTCGGCCTGGGGCACCAGGTGCTGGCGCTGGCCCTCGGGTGCGAGATCGAGGCGATGCGCACCGGCCACCGGGGCCTGAACTATCCCGTCCGCGACCACACGGGCGGCCGGGGAGCCATCACCGTCCAGCACCACGCCTACGCCGTCTCGCGCGAGCGCCTCGGCGAGGGCGTCGAGGTCACGCACACGAACTTCAACGACGGGACGGTGGAGGCCATCCGCTCGACGGCCGCCCGGGCCCGGGGCGTCCAGTGGCATCCGGGGCGCGACGAGATGGGCCGGCCCAGCCCCCTGCTGCGCGAGTTCTGTGAGGGGGTGGGGTAATCTCGGCTGGTCGTGAGCCGCGACCTCCGGGCGCGGGCACGAACGAAGCGCAGGTCACGTTTGCCGGCGCATCGTACGTCGCCGCGGGCGAAGCCCGCGGTTCACGATGAGCCAGTCGCTGTCGCAAAGGCCAACCCGTGCCGAAGCGAACCGACCTCAAGAAGATTTTGATCATCGGCTCCGGGCCGATCGTCATCGGCCAGGCGTGCGAGTTCGACTACTCCGGGTCCCAGGCCTGCAAGGCCCTCAGGGAAGAGGGGTTCGAGGTGGTCCTGGTGAACTCGAACCCGGCCACCATCATGACGGACCCCCGGATGGCCGACCGCACGTACATCGAGCCGATCACCGCCGAGGCCGTGGAGCAGATCATCGCGGCGGAGCGGCCGGACGCCGTCCTGCCTACCCTGGGCGGCCAGACGGGCCTCAACATCGCCGTCTTCCTCGACCGCCAGGGCGTGTACGAGCGGTACGGCATGGAGGTCATCGGGTGCAACCCGCAGTCCATCGCCCGGGCCGAGGACCGCGACCTCTTCAAGCAGTCGATGCAGGAGATCGGCCTGACGGTGCCCTCCAGCGGCATCGCCACCAGCGTGGAGGAGGGCATGGCCGTCGGCGAGGCCATCGGCTTCCCGCTGATTCTTCGGCCGGCGTTTACGCTGGGCGGGTCGGGCGGGCACACCGCCTACAACCGGGAGGAACTCGCCGACGCCCTCGCCCACGCCCTCCGCACCAGCCCCGTCCACCAGGTCCTGGTGGAGCAGTCCGTCCTGGGGTGGAAGGAGATCGAGTTCGAAGTCATGCGCGATTCGGCCGACAACGTCATCATCGTCACCTCCATGGAGAACCTCGACGCCATGGGCGTGCACACGGGCGACTCCATGGTGGTGGCCCCGTCCTCGACGCTCACCGCCAGGGAGTACGTCCACTACACGAACCTGTGCCGGCGAATCATCCGCAAGATTGACGTCACGGGCGGCGGCATCAACATCCAGTTCGCCGGCCACCCGGGGACGGGCGAGGTGGTGGTCATCGAGGTGAACCCGCGTCTGTCGCGTTCCAGCGCCCTGGCCTCGAAGGCCACGGGCTTTCCCATCGCGCGGGTGGCGACGAAACTGGCCGTCGGCTACACGCTTGACGAGATCACCAACGACGTCACCGGCCGCACGACGACCTTCTCCGAGCCGACCGTGGACTACTGCGTGTTCAAGATCGCGCGGTTCACGTTCAAGAAGTTCCCGCAGACGGACCCGACGATTAACACGTCGATGAAGGCGGTGGGGGAGGCGATGGCCATCGGCCGGACGTTCAAGGAATCGCTCCAGAAGGGTCTGCGGAGCCTGGAGATCGGCCGCTACGGGCTGGGGTTCGACGGCAAGGATCACCTGGTCCCCCCGCCGCGGGACGAGGCCCAGTTGCGGGCCAAACTCGTCACGCCGAACGACGCCCGCCACTACTACGTCGCCTACGCCCTGGAGCGGGGCTGGACGCCCGAGGCGGTGGCCGAGGCCACGCATATCGATACGTGGTTCATCCACCAGATGCAGGAGATCCTGGACATGGCCCACGAATTCGCCCGCTACGAGGGCGCCGAGGGGCTGGCGCAGATGCCCACCGACCTGCTGCGCCGGGCCAAGCGGGCCGGCTTCTCCGACGTGCAACTCGGTCACCTGACCGGCACCGACGAGCGGGCCGCCGAGGCCGAACGCCGCCGCCGTGGCCTCAGGCCCGCCTACAAACTCGTCGATACCTGCGCCGGCGAAACGTGCGCCGACCGGCCCTACTACTACTCCACCTACGAGGCGGTGGACGAGAACCGCATCTCCGACCGCAAAAAAATCCTCATCCTGGGCGGCGGGCCGAACCGCATCGGACAGGGCATCGAGTTCGACTACTGCTGCTGCCACGCCTCCTTTGCCGCCAGGGAACTCGGCTTCGAGTCCATCATGGTCAACTCGAACCCCGAGACCGTCTCCACCGACTACGACACCAGCGACAAACTCTACTTCGAGCCGCTCACGCGCGAGGACGTCCTCGCCATCGTCGAGGCCGAGCAGCCCGAGGGCGTCATCGTCCAACTGGGCGGCCAGACGCCGCTGAACCTCGCCGTCCCCCTGGAGCAGGCCGGCGCGGTCATCCTCGGCACGAGCCCGGACTCCATCGACCGGGCCGAGGACCGCCAACGCTTCACCGACCTGCTGCGGAAACTGGACCTCCAGCAGCCGCCGAACGGCACGGCCTTTTCGTTCGAGCAGGCCAAACGAATCGCCGCCGACCTCGGCTACCCGGTGCTGGTCCGCCCCTCCTACGTCCTGGGCGGACGGGCCATGGACATCGTCTACGACGAGCAGGAACTCGAGCGCTACATGGCCGAGGCCATGATCGCCTCCGACGTCGGAAGCGACCACCCCATCCTCGTCGACAAGTTCCTCGAACACGCCATCGAGGTCGACGTCGACGCCGTCGCCGACGGCACGCGGTGCGTTATCGGCGGCGTCATGGAACACATCGAGCCGGCCGGCGTCCACTCCGGCGACTCCGGATGCACCCTGCCGCCCATCACCCTGACCGCCGACCAGACCGAGGAGATCATGCGCCAGACCCGCGCCCTGGCCAGCGAACTGGGCGTCGTCGGCCTGATGAACGTCCAGTACGCCGTCCGCGGCGACACGATCTACGTCCTGGAGGTCAACCCCCGGGCCAGCCGGACCGTCCCGTTCGTCTCCAAGGCCATCGGCGTGCCGCTGGCCGGCATCGCCACCAAGGTCATGCTCGGCAAGAGTCTGGAAGACCTCGGCTTTACGAAGGAAGTGGTGCCGCAGCACGTCGCCGTCAAGGCGCCCGTCTTTCCGTTCGCGCGGTTCCCCGGCGTGGACGCGGTGCTGGGGCCCGAGATGAAATCGACCGGCGAGGTCATGGGCCTCGACACCTCGTTCGGCATGGCGTTCGCCAAGAGCCAGCAGGGCGCGGGGCAGGCCCTGCCGATGGAAGGCACCGTCTTCATCTCCGTCCGCAACGCCGATAAGCGCGACGTCATCTTCATCGCCAAGAAACTGGAGGACCTGGGGTTCAACCTCGTCGCCACGGAAGGGACGGCGGCGGCGCTGGCGCACAACGACGTGGCCGTGACGGCGCTCCGGAAGATCTCGGTCGGCCGGCCCAACGTCCTGGACCTGATGAAGAACGAGCAGATTTGCCTGGTCATCAACACCGTCAGTGGGAAGAACCCCCGGCGGGACGAGATTCACATCCGGACCCACGCCATCGCCAACAACATTCCGCTCATCTCGACGCTCTCGGCCGCCGCCGCGTTCGTCAACGGCATCGAGGCGCTCAAAAAACGCGGCCTCTCTGTCAAACCCCTCCAGGACTACGGGCAGGGATAGGCCGCGGCACCGGCTGACCACCTTCGGCGACGAGGTGAACCTCTCGATCCCTCCAGGACTACGGGCAGGGATAGGCCGCGGCACGCCGCGGCTGGCAGTGCCCAATGTCCAATGCTCAATGCCCACGAAGGCCTTCGGCCTGTGTGGCCCGGCCGGCTCGCCAACGCCGGCGGGTAAACTTGCCCGGCCGGGGTGCCATGCTGATCACTCTGGCGTTAAAGCCGCGTAGGGTGCGTGCCTGACACGCACACGGTTCTGGCCGCCGCGCAGTAAGCGAGGCGGGTTCACCCGCCTTCACGGTGTTGATATTCCAGGGCCTCTGGCCCTGGGTGGGCGGATGAGCGCCCCTTCCTTTAGAGCAGCCGGCAGCGCGGCGGGTCCGGAGACCCGCCGGGCCATGCATCGCCGCGCGGTGTCCAGTCTTGGGCACCGCGCATCGAAGGCGGCGGCCAGGACTGGCCGCCGCGCGACTTTCGACAGGTCCGGAGACCCGCCGCGCCCAATGTCATCGCACCCCGGGTCCCGCCTCAATCCTGATTCACCGACGCGAACGCCTGGTTGGCCCACTTGAGCGATTCGCCGAAGACGGGCGGCAGGGCCTGCATGTCCACCTTCAACGCCCCGGCGTGCTGCGTCAGTTCCTGCCACTGGCCCAGTTCGTAGGCGGTGATGAGGTCGTACACGCCGGTCAGCGGCGTCTTCTGCCCCAGCAGCGTGCCCTTGACGTTGTCGTCGAGAGGCAATTTCTGCATGACCTCGGCCATGGGGGCGTCGAGCAGGGCGTCCATGACCGAGAACATGCCCATGAGGAAGATCTCGGAGGCCTGCTTCTCCATCCCGGTCAGCGGCGCCACGCCCTCGCCCATCTTCGCCCGCAGCATGCCGCGGAGAAACAACTCGTTCGGCTTGTCCGTGCCCATCTGCCGCAGCGAGACCAGGGCGAACCACTTGCGGATTTCCTTCGGCCCCAGCATCACCAGCGCCCGCTTGATACTCGAGACCTTGTATCGCAGGCCGAACCACACCGAGTTCATGAACCGCAGCAGTTTGTAGGTCAGCGTCACGTCCTGCTTGATGACGCCCTCAATCTGGTCCAGCGACATCTCCGGCCGGTTCACCTGCTCCAGCAGCCGCAGGTACGCCAGTTTGTTGCCCGCGATGGCCTTGCCCTCGTGGATCACCGGCTTCGAGAAGAAGTACCCCTGGAAGTACTGGTATCCGTCGGCGTCGGCCTGCTGGAAATCGTTCTCGGTCTCGACCTTCTCGGCCAGGGGCTTGATCTTGCGCTTGGCCAGGTACTCGGCCAGCCGCTTCCGCTCCTCCGCCGTGGTGCCGGCGAAGTCGACCTTGACGATGTCGGCCAGGTCCAGCAGCGGATGGCCCTGGTCGGCCACCACGAAGTCGTCCAGCGCCAGGGTATACCCCTGGTCCTTGAGCCGCTTGCACGCCCGGATGACCTCCTCGTCCGGGTCCACGGTCTCCAGGACCTCCACCGTCACCAGGTCGGGCGGAAGGAGGTCGACCACGTCGCTCAGCAGCAGGCTCCGGGGAAAGTTGACGAACCCGCGCTGCCCCCCCGTCAATTCGTCCAGCCCGATGTCCACGAAACTCGACGCAATGACGTCCCGCGTCGACGCGTCGCCGTCCGTCCCCGTGTAGCCGTTCTCCTGGCCCGACCGGAACAGCAACTCGTACCCGTGGACGTTCCTGGCCCGATGAAAAATGGGCTGGCGGGCCACGAATACCGAACTTGCCACGGCGGAGGGGCCCATAAGGTGTCTCCTTCCAGGGATGCCTGCCGAGCGGAGCCCCGCGTACCCGTCGCGAGAAGGGTGAGGCCTGGCCCCCGGCGGCCGGTCGGGTTACCGCCCCTGATATCGTCTGTTTTAGCCGAGAGGTCTACTAAAAAGCCCTAACAAAACGACATTCAACGCAGTGGACGCCGAGCACGCAAAAAAGCAACCCTCTTTTTCACTGAAAAACAAGGCGTTGCGATGTTTCTCTGGGCTCTCTGCGCTCTGCGTTTCATTCTGTTAGAGGTTTTAAAGACGTCCCCCGTGGCACGCTGACGGCCATTCTGGAACAGGCGGGCTTGGGCCGGGACGAGTTTCGGAAACTGCTGTAACGGGTATTCCCCGGCACACCGCTGTGCGGGAGGGACTCAACTTTACGAACGTCCTGGACAACCTCCGCGCCAGGGCGCAGGGATGAGGGATGCTTGGGCCGACGTCCCGTATGGGCTGTGGCTTGCAATTCGCTGCATGCGCGCTATGATATAGACGGGCTGAGGGCATCGCAGAAGGGCCGACATGAAATCTATCAAGGTCATCGTCGAAAAGCACCCGGACGGGTACGTGGCCTACCCGCTGGGCCTGAAAGGCGTGGTCGTGGGCGAGGGCGACACGTACGAGGCCGCGCTCGACGACGTCCGCTCGGGGGTCCGGTTTCACATCGAGACGTTCGGGTCCGAGGTCCTCGAAGATGGTGAATCGCCCGTCATCGAGGTGTTCATCGCCGAAGCGGGAGTGCCCGGCTGATGGCGCGGTTCCCGCGGGATGCGCCCAAGGCGAAGGTGCTGAAGGCTTTGGCCCGCATGGGGTTTGATCCCGTCCGCGAGCGCGAGCACATTTCGCTCGCGCCAACCAACGCCGACGGGACGTGAACCCCCATGACCCTCCCGAATCACCCCTTCCTCAAAGGTTCCACGCTGCGCCGCATCCGTACGCAGGCAGGCATCTCGCGCGACGAGTTTCTCCAGGCTTATAACAAGGGCTGACCTCCCGAAAAGGTTCAGCCGGCCCCCCATATGCGCCGAAGAAGAGGGGTGCGACCGCGCCGAGGCCGAAACGGACGCCTCCCGCGCCGGCCGTCGCGCCATGTTTTCCGTCCGGGGGCGGAGGGAGACGCCACGTGCCGCGCGATATCCCCGTCGGCAACGGCAACCTGCTGATTGCCTTCGACGCCGACTACCAGATCCGCGACCTCTATTTCCCGTACGTCGGACAGGAGAACCACGCCGGCTGGGGACCCTGCCGCTTCGGCCTCTGGGCCGACGGCCGACTCGCCTGGACCACCGACGAGGGATGGGAGACGTCGCTCCACTATCTGCCCGGGACGCTCGCCACCGACGTCCGCCTGGAGCACGAGGCCCTGGCGGTCCGCCTGGCCTGCAGCGACGTGGTCGATTTCAACCGCACGGTCTACCTCCGCAAGATGCAGGTGACGAACGCGGCCCGGGAGCGGCGCGAGATCCGGCTGTTCCTCCAGCAGGACTTCTCGCTCTACGGCAGCAAGGTGGGCGACACCGCCTACTACGACCCCCGCCTGGAGGCCGTGGTCCATTACCGCAACGCCCGGTACGTGCTGGCCGGCTTCTGCCGCGACGCCGGCGACGGCCGGATGCGCCACGGCCTGGACCAGTTCGCCACCGGCCGGTGCGGGTTCCGCGGCGCCGAGGGCACCTGGCGAGACGCCGAGGACGGGCGGCTCTCCGGCAACCCCATCAGCCAGGGTGCCGTCGATTCCACCGTCGGCGCCACGGTGACGCTGGACGGCGGCGGCTCGACGGTCCTCTACTACTACCTGGTGGCCGCCACGTCGTTCGAGGCGCTGCGCGACCTGTTCGAGGTCCTGAAGGACCGCACCCCGGAGACGATGCGCCGGCGAACCATCGACTACTGGCGGGCATGGGTCAACGGGCCGGCGTACAACTTCGGGAACCTGCCCCGTCGGCTCCAGGACCTGTACAAGCGGAGCCTGCTGCTCGTCCGGACGCAGATTGACAACCGCGGGGCGGTCATCGCCGCCAACGATTCCGACGTCCTCCAGTTCTCCCGCGACACCTACTCCTACATGTGGCCGCGAGACGCCGCCCTCGTCTGCCACGCCCTCGACCTGGCCGGCTACCCGGACCTCACCCGCCGCTTCTACACCCAGTGCGCCCGGCTCCTGACCGACGATGGCTACCTGCTGCACAAGTACAACCCGGACGGGACGCCGGCCTCCTCCTGGCACCCCTGGATGGTGGACGGGAAGGAGCGGCTGCCCATCCAGGAGGACCAGACCGCCCTGGTCCTCTGGGCGCTGTGGCGGCACTTCTGGCAGTACCGGGACGTCGAGTACGTCCGCCCGCTCTACCACTCCCTCATCCTGAAGGCGGCCGACTTCATGGTTGCCTTCCGCGACCCGGAGACGGGCCTGCCCCGGCCGTCCTACGACCTGTGGGAGGAACGCTACGGCGTCCACACCTACACCTGCGCCACGGTGTACGGGGGGCTGACGGCGGCGCGGAACTTCGCCCGGGTCTTCGGCGACACCGACCGGGCTGCGCGATACGACCAGGCCGCCGACGCCATCCGCGACGCCATGGCCGAACACCTCTGGAGCGATGAACACGACCGCTTCCTCCGCCGCCTGGTGCCCCTGCCGGAGGGCGGCTGGGAGGCCGACGCCACCCTCGACGCCAGCCTCTTCGCCCTCTTCAAGTTCCACGCCTTCGAGGCCGACGATGCCCGCGTCGAAAAGACCATGCACGCCATCGAACGCGACCTGTGGGTCCGGACGCCCGTCGGCGGCCTGGCCCGCTACACCGGCGATACCTATTACTCGCCCGACCCCGACCGCCGAGGCGTGCCCGGCAACCCCTGGTTCGTCTGCACCATCTGGCTGGCCGACTACTACATTGCCCGCGGCCGGACGGTCGAGGAACTCAAGCGGGCGCTGCCGGCCCTCCAGTGGGCCGCCGACCACGCCCTGCCTTCCGGCGTCCTGGCCGAGCAGGTCGATCCCGATTCCGGCCGGCCCCTCTCCGTCAGCCCGCTGACGTGGAGCCACGGCACGTTGGCGCTGACGCTGCTGAAGTATCTCCAGAAACTCCAGGACCTGCACCGGTGCCCGACCTGCGGCCGGAGCATCTTCCGCATGGACCGCTTCGGCCGGCGCCAGGTCCGCAGCCATTCCTGGCAGCAGGCCCACGAGGTCTTCGAGCCCGACGAGCAGCCCCCCGACCTCGTCTCGGAAGCCTCCTTCGAGACCGACGGCCGACGGGTCACCCTCTCGGTCAGCACCCGCGACTGCGTCGGCTGCGGGGTGTGCCAGGCCCGGTGCGAGGTCGGTGTCTTCCGGATATGCAACGACAAGTCGTACCTCAGCACCCGCCGGCTCCAGGATTGCGTCCTGTGCCGCGAGTGCGCCACCTATTGCCCGCTGGGGGCGATCCGCCTCCACGCCACTCCCGCCGAGATGCCCGTCTCCGCCGAGGCCGGCGCCGGCGGCGAGGCGGGTAAGTAGCGTATGTCGCGCGGTGGCTCTCCTGGGCCACCGCGCGCTGAGCGCCGGTTGCCACTGGCGGCTTGCCCGCCAGGGCATTCCGCGCGGCGGGTCTCCGCCCTTGACCCTTGCCTCCACCGCCCCCCGACCGTATCGTCACATTTAGCCGGCCGCCCTGGCGGCCGCGCGCCGTTCGGAGCCACCCATGCGCCGCCACGCCGACGACCTCCGCGACACAGGCCGCGCCCTCGCCACCGAGTGGCTCCTCGCCGACGGCGCCGGCGGCTACGCCTCGTCCTCGGTCCTCTTCTGCCCGACCCGTCGCTACCACGGCCTGTGGGTGCCGGCCCTTCGCCCGCCGCTGGGGCGGCACGTCGTCCTCTCGCACGTCGACGAGCGGCTCGTCACGCCCGCCGGCGAGGCCTGGCTTTCCACTACGGAGTACGCGGATGGGTTCCATCCCGACGGATCACCGCAGGTGGCGTGGTTCTCCTACGAGCCAGCGCCGCCTGGGGCGTCGGTGGGTCCGCAACTCGTTTCAGGCGGCCGGGGTATCGCCGTAGGACGTCAGGTTTCCATGTTTCTGACGGGGGTGGGGGTCACGGTCTCATACCATGTGCAGGGCAGGGGCGAGTGGACGCTGGACCTGGCCCCGATGCTCGCCCTGCGTCCGATGCACCATCTGGGCCACAAGCACGACCGGTTCCGCGTCGAGCCGCTCGACGACGCTCCCGGCTGGCGGGTCCTGACCGAGGGCCTGCCGGGCGTCTTCGTCTGGGCCGATACCACCCCCCGCCGTGAGCCGCAGGCTTCGCCTGGCCGTGAGCCGCAGGCTTCGCCTGGCCGTGAACCGCAGGCTTCGCCTGGCCGTGAGCCGCAGGCTTCGCCTGCGGTTACGTCCGATGCGCCGACGAAACTCGTGCGCCCCTCGGACGTACCCGCGACCGCAGGTCGCGGCCCACGGGGGAGATCG
>Ga0180434_10004309_pt1 | contig 17381 bp, 16 predicted proteins | sample SS_ome_7_FD_132453 | JGI IMG/M metagenome (GOLD analysis project Ga0180434, IMG submission 132453) | Hypersaline lake sediment archaeal communities from the Salton Sea, California, USA - SS_1_D_2 metaG | ecosystem: Environmental > Aquatic > Non-marine Saline and Alkaline > Hypersaline >...
CAGCCAGACCTTGGTGAAGCGTCTCATGTAGGCCCCGGCGTAGACAATCGACACCGCAGCCACCAGGTTGATCGTCACGAGCATCAACTTGGCCAGCCCGTCGCAGACCATCTGGATGCCGAGCGTCCGCCCATCGCCCCAGCCGCCGATGAAGGTGTTGATCGTTGGCACTGCGAGCAGGGCCAGGGAGATCGCCAGGTTCGCCACAACCGCCGCGACGGCCAGCAGGCCAGTCAGGCGTCTGAGGCCCGGCATGTGGGCCAGCAGCACAACGGCGAACGCCACGCCCAGCGGCACAACCACCAGCAATGGCACGAGCGGTTCCATCGGTTCACCTTTCACTTGACGCTACGGCATCTGCCGCACTGGCTGCTTATCCTCTCAGCCTGCGAATCTCGTTCATGTCGAAGGTTCCGTACTTCTCGTAAAGGCGGATCGCCATCGCGACCATCAACGCCACCAGCCCCAGGCCGATGACGATGCTGGTGAGCACCATCGCCTGCGGCAGCGGGTCCACAGCTGACTTTGCAAGCGCGCCGCTCTGGGCCCCGGCAGGCAGGATCGGCGCTCCGCCGGCCTGGCCGTCAACCGAGCGGTACCCGACCAGCACCAGCATCATGTTGACGGCGTAGTCCAGGATCAGCACGCCCACGATTATCTTGATGATGTTCTTCTTGGCCACGACGGCGTACAGCCCGGCCAACAGGACCGCGAATGTCAGTACGTAGAGCGTGATGCCCATGTCAGATCTCCCGCCGTTGCGTGGTGCGATGGAACAGTGCCAGCGCGACGAACGCCCCGGCCAGGCCCGCGCCCACCTTTACGAGAATCGCAAGGTTCGCCACCGGAATCATGCCGCCGGAGTAGAGGTGTCCCAGCCGGCCGGTCGGCAGGAAGTTCCAGAAGAACCCGCCGACGAGGTAGCCAAGCAGCGCCACCGCCAGAAAGCCCATCGCGCCGGCGGCGTCCCAGGCGTGGCATTGCGGTTCGGTGACCAGCCGGGCTGCGACATCGCGCCCGAACGCCAGCACCACCAGCACCACGGCTGAAGCGAGGATCACCCCGCCGGCAAATCCGCCACCCGGAGAGATGTGCCCGGTCAGCGCGATGTAGATTCCGAACACGGCAATGAAGCCGGTAATCAGCCGTGTGGTGTTCTTGACGATTAATGACATGCCCGGTTGGTTCATGGCGCAGGGCCTCCCTTTGCCGCACCGGCTGCGCCTGACGTTCGGCCGACGTGGCGCAGGATCGCGTACAGCCCGAGAATGGAAACGAAAATCACCGTCGCCTCGCCCAACGTGTCGTAGGCGCGGTAGTCCAGCAGGATCGCCATTACGGCGTTGGCAGCGCCGGTCTCGTCGGGAGCCTTGGCCAGGTAGTCGGCGCTGACCGGCTGAACCGGCGCAGCTGCGGGGTCACTCAGGCGGGGCTGGCCGAATGGCGGCATCGCACCGTCGCCTCCGGCGCCGCCGACAGCTACGAACGCAGCCACGAGCAACACGCCGCCGGCCAGCAGGACCGCCGCGGTGCGCAGCGCGTCGCGCGGAGCCGTTACCGACGTGTCCGTCCGCGTCAGCACCACCCGCACCAGCAGCACCAGCGCCACCACCTCGACGACCACCTGCGTAATGGCCAGGTCCGGCGCGCCCAGCAGCAGGTCGATAACGCTCAGCGCGAACCCGGCTGCGCCCAGCGAAATGACCGAACTGAGCAGGTCCTTGGCCTCGACGGCAATCAACGCCGCGACGAACATGAACGCGATCAGCGCAGCGATCAGGTATTCCATGCCCATGATCTTCAGTTCCCTGTGCTCAGCAGTAGATAGACCAGCGTCACGATCAGCCCGATCAGCACCCATGCAACGTAAAGGCTCAACAGCCCGGTGTGCTGAGCGCGGAGCATCTCCACGAAGGTATGGCCGTGCCTCCCCGACCAGTGGTAGACGTCCATCGCGCCGCTTTCGCCCTGCCGCAGCAGCGGGCCGATCAGCGGCAGGCGGGCTATGGTCTCGTAGAAGTGCGTGCCGGGCACGCGGAAGCGATCATCAGTGGACACAGGCACTTCCCCTGCGAGAAACGGTCGGACCACGCGGACCTTCCTTCCGATCGAAACCACCATGACAAGTCCCAGGCCAAGGAGAATACCGATAAGAATCAGCACGGTGGCCTGAGACGGCGCCCACAAACCCAAGCTCCCTACGTCAACGCCGTCGGGCCCTGCCGCAACGGCCGTCGCGCCCGCCTCACGGATGACCGGGTCGAACAGAAGATCCAACGCCAGTTGTGGCTGGAGCCCGAGTACAACACACGCCGCCGCCAACACGACCATTGGTAGCGTCAACGACAGGCTTTCCCCAGTGTTACGAGGTGCCGGTGCGTCAGCCGGTCTGGGCGAAAGGAACACCGCATAGAGTATTCTCACAAACACGGCCAACGACAGGGCACTCGCAAACACGGCAATTACCAACACGACCAGCGCGCCGCTTCCGTGCATACCCAGCGTTCCCTGGAAAACCAGCCACTTGCTGACGAACCCGTTGAACGGCGGCACGCCGCCAGCCGACAGGGCTGCGATGGTACCGCAGACGAAGGTGGCGGGCATGATGCGAGCCAGTCCTCCCATCCGGTCCATCTCTGCCGTACCCAAAGCTCGCAAGGCAGCTCCGGACATCAAGAACAGGCTGCACTTGTAGATGGCGTGGTTGAGCATATGGAACAGCCCACCGGCAATTGCAACGCCAGCTAGCGGCGCAGCGGCAGCTCCACCCGTAGCCAGCAGCCACGAGCCGACTCCGATTCCGATCGCCATGTAGCCAATCTGACTGACCGCATCGAACGCCAACGCCTTGTTGAGATTGCTCTGCATCACAGCCATGAGTCCCGCGCCCAGAAGCGTCGCAGTTCCGATGACTATCAAGACCACTCCCATCGTCGCATCGGGCGCAAAGAACCGGAAGACCAGCGCAGCCAGGAGATATATCCCCAGCAGCTTGTCGAGCGACCCGGGCAGATACGCCATGACCGGCGTGGGAGCCTTCTCAGCCACGGCAGGAATCCACGTATGTAGGGGGAAGGCGCCCGCCTTGGCCAGGGCGGCTGCGAGGATCAGCGCGTAGACCAAATATCCCGCTGCTCCCATCGAGCCGACGCTGACGGCTGGGCGGGACAGTTCGAGATTCGCCGAGCCGCCCGGCATCGCGATGAGAATGACGATCGCCATCAGCAAACACGCGTCGGCAAAGCCCAGCACTCCGTAGGCCTTTGCCCCGCCGGCCCGCGCTTCGCCACGACCCTGGTTGATCATCAGGAACAGCATCAGCGTGACTATTTCCCACCCTACCAGCAGCACCAGCAGGTTGCCCGCCAGCGCCACGATGCACGCGCCGCCAAGTGCCCAGATCAGGTACGCGTAGAACTTGCCCTCCCAGTATTCGCCGGCCATGGCGCGAAAGCTGTAGATGCTGATCAGCACCGCAAAGCCCGCTGCGCCGATCAGCACCACCATGCCCAGCGTCGTCCCGGCCAGGTCCACGTTGAGCTGTATGTCCTGCGTCAGCGACATCCACGACCACTCAAGACGCACGTCGCCGCCGGCCTGCCACAGGGCAAGCCCCCCCACTAGCACTGCCGCGGCGGCAAGCAGCGCCAGCGCCCTGCAGACCCGCGGCAGCCAGCGAGACAGCACGTACGCAAGCGCCCCCATCACCAGCGAGACGGCGATCGGCATGATCAACGGGTGCTGAACGATGTCCATGATCCGGTCCATCTTGTCACCATTGTTTTTTCATGCGCTCGGTCTTGAGCTGCGAGAGCCTCACCAGTTCGGCGAAGTCGTATAGCGGCTTGCGCGTCTGGGCGTCAACGGCCCGGCACATGCGTTCCGTGCACGAGTAGCACGGGTCCACGCTCGCCAGCGTGATAGCCACGTCGGGTATCTGCAGGCCGATGCACGAGGCCTTGAACGTCGGAATATTGTTGAAGCTCGGCGCGCGCACCTTGTGACGCACGGGCCGGTTGGATCCGTCGCTTCGAACGTAGTGGAACGTCTCGCCGCGCGGGGCCTCGACATGACCGACACCCTCGCCGGGCGGAATGGCCTCGACGTTGGCGTCGATCTCGCCGCCGGGGTTTTTCAGCAGGTGCGCTACGCACTGGCGGATGATCTTGACCGCCTCGAAGCATTCCAGCAGGCGAACAACAGCCTTGCCGAACACGTCGCCGCCGTCGGTGGTGATGAGCTTCCAGTCCACCCGATCGTAGGCTGCATAGGGGTCGTCGCTGCGGACGTCGATCGGGACCCCGCTGCCGCGAGCGGTCGGGCCAAGAGCGCCGTATGCGCGGGCATCCTCAGCCGTCAGCACGCCCACGTTCTTGAGCCTGGCGTGCAGCACCGGATCGTCCAGAACAGCCTTGGTAAGCATCTCCAACGGACCTACAAGCTCCGTGCAGTCGGTCTCGATCTGCCTCAACTGATCGTCCGTCATGTCCCGCCGGACGCCGCCGACCTTGCAGTTGGCGTAGTTGACCCGGCTGCCCGTGGCGACCTCCAACAGCTCCATGATCGGCTCGCGGTACTTCCACGCCCACATGAACACCGTGTTGTAGCCCAGGAAGTGCCCCGCAAGCCCCACCCACAGCAGATGCGAATGCAGCCGTTCGAGCTCGTTGACGATCGTGCGAAGGTAAAGCGCTCTCTCGGGGACCTCCACGTGGGCGATTTCCTCAACGGCCTGGATGTACGCCAGCGGATGGCTGGCCGAGCAGATGCCGCACACGCGCTCCACGACGAATGGGACCTGGTCGAATGTCTTGAACTCGTCGAGCTTCTCGATGCCACGGTGGTTGTAGGAAATCCGTACGTCCACGTCCACGACCGTCTCGCCCTCGACATACAACTGGAAGAACTCCGCCTCCTCCTGGAGCGGGTGAAACGGGCCGATATTCACAACGGTTCGATGGCTCATTGCTGCTTCTCCTGCGACTGCGGCACATCCGGCGGCGATTGATTCGGCGGCAGCGGAGGCCGATCCAGCACCTGGTCGAAGCCCTTTCGCAGCGGGTGGATGCCCTCGGGCCAGGAGTCGTCGAGGACCAAGCGCCGCATGTCCGGGTGGCCGCGGAAGTTGGCCCCCAGCAGGTCGTGCATCTCCCGCTCGATCCAATTGGCTGCCGGGATCACATTCGCGATGGAATCGAGCGTCATATCCGGCCGTCGCGCCAGGGCCTTGAGCGTGACCACCACGCCGGCCTTGGTCGGGTCCTCGCCGGCGGGGCGGGGCTCGACGATCCAGTGATACAGCACGTCGATTCCGTCGCGCACGTCCAGCCCCGTCGCCGTGGCCAGGCGGGCGCCGTCGAACTCAAACATCCTGCGCGCCACCTCCACGACCCGGCCGGGATTTATCCGCGCTATGCCCCGTCGCGCTTGGCACTGCTCCAACGCCAGCACGTCGGCGCCAAGGGCTTCGATGATCCGGCCGACCTCGCCGGTCAGCGGGACATCGGTCTGCGTCGCCATTGTCATCGTCGATACTCCTTGCAGGCGTCGGGCCTGCATCACTCCACTCACAAGGTCTTGAGCAGCCCCATCGCCTTGACGCTGGCGTCGATCATCGCCTCGGGCTTCGGCGGACAGCCCGGCACGTACATGATGATCGCGCCCGGATCGACCGCCCGGATGGTCTCGTCAACCGTGGTGCCCATGTGGTAAGCCTCGGTAAAGATTCCCTGTGCGTTGGCACAGGCCCCGATGGCCAACACCACGCACGGCTTGGCGGTCTGCATGTATACTTCCTGGAGGCGCGGCATGGCCTGGCGCGTGCATACGCCCGTCACGGCCAATACGTCCGCGTGGCGCGGCGAGCCGACGAGCAACATGCCGAAACGCTCGATGTCGTACCGCGGCGTGAGCAGCTCCAAGACCTCGATGTCGCAGTTGTTGCAGGCGCCCGTGTTGACGTGGTAGACCCACAACGACTTCCGCAATGCCCACATCTTCAGAGCCATGTCAGACCTCTCGAGATGCCCGCCAACGCCAGGATTACCGCCACGATCGCCGCCGGCGTCAGGCCGAACCAGAAAAGCCTGAGCGTCTGGTCGATCCGCAGCCGGGGGTTCGTGTTGCGGATCAGCGTCGCCAGCGCCACCAGCAGCACGTACTTGCCGACAAAGCTCACGTATCCCCACCACGCGCCCGTGTAGAGCCCGCCCCAGAACACGATCACCAGCAGAAGCGGCAGCAGCGCCAGCATCATCGCCCTGGCCACCAGGAACATCGCCAGCGACGGGCCTGAGTATTCCACGTACACGCCGGACATGATCTCGCACTCAGCCTCGGCCAGGTCGAACGGCACCAGGCCGAGCTTTGCCTGCACGCACACGATCCCAACCACCAGGGCGATTACGCCCGAAATGCTCCAGACAACCGGCGCTTGGGCCTGGGCAGTGACTATTCCCCCCAGCCGCAAACCCCAGCCGGTCTTGGCCACCGCGACCAGGATCACCAGCAGCAGGGGAAGCTCGTAGCTCAGCAGCAGTTTCATCTCACGGGCTGCGCCGACAGCGGCGTGGGGATTGCCGCTGGCCGCCGCCCCGAGCATCGTCATCAGGGCTGGGATCATCAGCAGGTAGATCACCACGATCAGGTCGCCGACGAAGGTTTCACCCGGGCGGATCAGCCCGTGCCAGAGTATCGCCGCAGCCACGGCCGTGGCTGCGACGGCAATTACCGGCGCGAGCAGGAACCCGGTGCCCCGCGCCGTCGCAGGCATCATGTTCTCCTTGCCGGAGAGCTTTATGATGTCAACGAGCGGCTGGTACCACGGCGGGCCCACGCGCCACTGGACCATGGCGGTGACCTTGCGATCCACCCACTTAAAGGCCAGCCCCAGCGCCATGGTCCCGGCCGCTGCAACGAGAAAGATGACGATGCTCGTAGCCATGACTCACCTTCGCTTGTAGGGATGCTCCCCGGTGGTCCGCCCGCCCAGGACGGCCAGGTGCTCCTTTGGGGCCTCGTGCTCGTCCGCAAAGAGCAGCGCCCCGGACGGACATGCCGCCACACATCGCGGCACGGCCGTGTCGCCAATGTCGCGATCCGCGCACAGGTCGCACTTGGCAATCTGATGGCCGCTGAGGCGATCGGTACTGCGGTAGCCGGCTGGGACGCCGGTCGGCACGTTCGGCAACACCCCGAACGGACAGGCCCGCGCGCACGAGCCGCACCCGATGCAGCGGAAAAGCCTTCGCCGCACCACGTCGTTTTCGTCCCGAATCATCGCCTCGGCCGGGCAGGTCTCCACGCACGAGGCGCTCTTGCATTGCCGGCAGACGACCGGCAGCAATGCCACCCCGGACCGGGCCGAACTGAGCGCGGGCATGTTGGCGTGAGAGAAGTAGCACGCCGCCGCGCACGACTGGCATTCGATGCACCTGTCCAGGTCGATAAGCACGCGCTTGGCGACGACACGCTCCTGCGCTTGCGAATCCTGCGAAGTTTTTTCGGTTTCATTCACCGGCAATCACCTCCGCAGCCACCGGGGTAGCGGTGATGGTATCGTTGTCCGGATCGATGCTCGACGGGACCAGTCGCCTTGTGGAGGGCAAACCCTCCGGCAGGACGATGACCCCCCGCGCCAGCTCCGGTGCGAAGCGGACCCGCGCCCGCACAGCGTTGGCACCGGCGCGGACCGTCACGAACGCAAGGTTGTCTATCCCGGCTGCCTGGGCGTCGGGCGGGGAGATTCGCAACTCGGCTTCCGGCTGCACGACCGCCTGCCACGACCCGCCGGCAGTCAGTTCCCCGCATCCGGCATGCATTGCCTGGCGTCCCAGCAGCAGCACCAACGGGGCCGGGTCGGACCAAGCCGGGGCCGCGGACGGCTCAGCCGGGCCCAACGGCTCGCCCGCAAGGGCCTCCGCAGCGCCTACAGGCGCAGATGCCCCCGCCGCCCTGGCCAACTCAGCCACCACTTCAGCCGGCTCGGGCACACCCGCAGGTGCAGGCAACAATGGCGCAACGCGGAGCTTCCGGGCTCCGGCGGACAGGTACGTCCCGCCGATCTCGCCGGCCATCGCGACCGGAAGCACGACCTGGGCCGACTCACTCGTAACGTTGGGCAGCGCGGCAGCAACGGCCGGTATCGCCGGCTCCTGCAAGCCCAGCATGCCCAGCACGTCGCAACCCACAGCTACGCGAACGGTATCGTCCGACGACAGCGCCGACGCCAGCGAGACAGCCCCCAACTTCCGGGCCAGCCGCACCGCCGCCAAGGCATTCGCGCCGTGGGTCTGCGGAGCTATGCCTCCGCCACGGGCCTCTGCCAGCCGCCCGGCAAGAAAGCCGATCTGCCGCCAAGCGTTGCAGCGCCCGTACTCGGCGGCAATAAGGATGCCCAGCTTGCGGCACTTTGCGATCGCCGCTCCGGCAACCTTCGCCGATGGCGTTACCGAGGTGTCGTCACCGGCAAGTACCGCCGCCGGCACATCGGCATCTGCGCCGGCGGCGCGAATCACGGCCGACAGGGCCCCCAACTCGGTGCCCGGCTCGAGAGCAACCAGGTGCGTTGCGAATTTGGACGCCTTGCCCGCAGCCGCGTCGATTACCACCAACGGCGTGGCAGGCTCGCCCGCGCGGCGGTCGAACACCGCTGATGCACAAGTGGGGTTGGCTGAGAATGCATCGCCGATCACCACAAAGCCGTCGCAGTCTGACAAGCCGTCGTTGTCCAGATACTTCGCGCCGCTGCCCTCGAAGCCCAACAGCATCTGCTCCTCGGCCGGGGCGCCCACAAGGCACAAACTTGCGCCGTCCCACGCCCGACACCACGCAGCCGCAGCTGTGAGCTGCTCGACGGCGACGTTTCCGTCCAGCAGGATCGTAACTGCCTTGCCCGCCGCCGATCGGATTATCTCCCGGCAGGCGGATTGGAGGTCGACAGGCACCCATCGGTCGGAGACGCGCCGCGCCGGTTCGACGATTCGGCCGCGGCAACTGAGCAGTTCGGCCAGGCTACTGCCGCGAGGGCACACGCCGCCGGAATTTTGGAGGGGGTACTCGCTTCGGTAGGTGTCCGGACCACTGGGGGCAACCCGCACCTCGCACATGGCTGGGCAAAGAGTGCAGCAGGAGCGGCCTTTTTTGTCCTCTGTGCGAATCATGATTGAGGCCCTTCAAGCCGGCGTCAGTCAGGGCCCCGGCGGCAACCTCGCTCGCCTGGCCCTGCCCGCGGCATGCGATTCATGATGTCGCGGCGTAAACTTGCCTAAAACACGTCAGGGTAATCCTCTATCAGTGCATAATTGATGTCGGGTCCGTCCTTGCAGAGGTAATAAGGTCCGATATTGCACCGTCCGCAGAGCCCCATGCCGCAGCTCATGCGGCGGTTCATCGAGAGGTATATCTGATCAGGCCTGAAGCCCTCGTCGATCAGCGTGAACGTGGTGAACTTGAGCATCACGCCGGGCCCGCAGACGAACACGTGGGAATTGTCCCGGTCGATGTCCACGCCCTTGAGCAGCGTGGTCACCACGCCCGTCTTGCCGCGCCATCCCTGCTGGGGATGATCGATCGTGCAGGTGAAGTCGACCTTCCCAGCCTGCGGCCAGGTGTCATGCTCCCGCCGGTAGAGAAGCTCTTCCACGCAGCGGCTGCCGTACTTTATGCTCAGGCGCTTGATTGGGTCCAGCTCGGCCAGCAGCGCCAGGATAAGTGCCCGTAGCGGCGCCAGGCCCACCCCGCCGCCGACCACCAAGACCTCCTTGCCCCGGAGCTTGTCGATCGGATAGCCCTTGCCGAACGGGCCGCGCAGGCCCAGTGTCTGGCCTGGCTTGCACTCGTGAAAACGGTCGGTGACGGTGCCGGTCTGGAGAATCGTTATCGCGATCCGTTCCGGACTCAGCGGCGAACTCGACGGCGTAAACGGCGCCTCGCCAAACCCCGGAAGGGTCAACTGCACAAACTGCCCCGCCTTGAAGGTCAGCGGCTCGCGCGGCTGGACCACCAACGTCTTGATTGTCGGCGTCTCGTCGATGACCTCGAGAAGTTCCGCCGGCTGCGGCAGGTAGGCGCCTTCAGGTTCGGATATCATGGCGAAGCCTCCCGGCCGTCGGCGGGATTGGCCTTTGCGGGACACTGAAGCTTCTGCACGACCTCGCGTATGTCGATCGCCCCCAGGCAGGCGTCCACGCACCGCCCGCATCCGACGCAACCCAGCAGGCCGTACTGCTGGGGCGAGTAGGTGAACTTGTGCAGGACACGATTGGCCAACCGGCTGTAAAGCCGAGGCCGAGCGGACAACTTCAGATTCACGCCCCCCGCCATCCGGTGATACGTGCTGAGCAGGCAACTGTCCCACGTGCGGACCCGCTCGAAGGCCTCAGCCCCGAGGACCTGGTCGTAAAGGTAAAAGCAGTGGCAGGTCGGACAGATATTCGTACACGCCCCGCACTCGACGCAGTCGGCTGCGAACTCCTGCCAGGCGGCATCGCCCTCGTTGGACAGCCCCGGCTGGCTTCGATCGTCAGCGACAAAATTGAATCGCTCGTTTTGCCGCTCAAGCCGCTCGACCATCGCGGCGCGAATCCTGTCTCGCTCGGCCAGCTGGTCTTTGCCGGCTTGGGTGCATTGAATCCCGGCTGATTCCAGTAACTTCTGTCCTCGTTCGGTAGCAGCCTCCGCCACGCAGCCGTGCTCAAGGGGGGTCAGGTTGATATCGTAACCCTCACTCGCATAAGGCCTGCCCCCCACCAGCGTACAGAAACAACTGTCCGTGCAATCCACACAGTCACACGAGATCAACAACATCCCCTCCCGCCTGGCGCGATACTCTGCATCCTGGAAGGCCCCTTCCAACATCACCTGATCCAGATACTTCAATGCACGCAGTCCGCATGCGCGGATACCGACGATGACCGCCATGTCCGTCCGTGCAGCCGTCGCAGCGGTGGCCGATTGCCCATACCGACCGACGGACTCAGCCGCGGGCAAGAACAAGCCTTTGGGACTTTGGGCGGGGCGAGGTTCACCCAGGTTGGCAAGATCGGTCTCGGTCTCGACTGTATCCAGCCATGCCAGCCGGGCGGTCCGGACGGGGGCAAATGTGGATGTTCCGCATTGCTCCCCGAGGAGCTTGGCGATCCCCGCATCGTCTACGTAGTACGTCGTCATGCCGCGCCCCTTGAGAAGTGGCTGATCTGTTGGCCCTGATGGGCGGCTGGGAACTGACGAACGTCTTTTACGTATCTACTGCTCTACAAAGCAGCATAGTGACGATCCGGGCGTTGCGTCAAGGCATTTGCGCACTTTTTCACCAACCCAGACCCCTCGCTGCGTGAGATAACCCCCACCAAATCAGTCTCAGCCGGTCAGTATTCACGGTATCGCCCCCATGCCTCGTTCGGCTGATTTACCGTCGGCAGTGTGCATTACACACGGGATAACAACCAGTCACACCCGCTGTGCCAGATCGCTCAAGATGCCCTCGATTGTCCCGAGGTGATCCAACATTGCTTGGCTCGGTTGAACCGTGCCGTCATCGACAATCTGCATCATTGGTGACTGGAGGCGCAGATCGCGGGGTAACTGCCCCAGCAGAGGCATCCCTTCAAGCCGGTCGCGTATCTGTTCCGCCGGGACCTGCCCGGTAAGTCGGTTCGCAACAGCGAAGATTTTCTTCATGCCGATATCCCGACCAAGCTGTCTAACTCGCAGCGCTGTCTTGATGCTCCAAGGCCCCTCGTCCACCACAACCAAGAGTGCATCCATCGATTCGACCGTTGCCCGTCCCAGGTGCTCCAAGCCCGCTTCCATGTCCATGACGATCGCGTCGTCGCGGCCTAACAGAAGATGGCTCAGCAACGCCTTGACCAGCGCGGTAGCCGGGCAGATGCAACCCGAACCGCCTTTGCTGACGCCACCCAGCGCCAAGAGGCGAACGCTGCCCATACACACCGCGTAGCGGTCAGGGATATCATCGACCTTCGGGTTCAGCTTGAAGTAGCCCCCGTAATTGTCTGCCGAACCGGTGCGATCCTCGATCAGGTCGTGCATCTGGGCCAGCGGCGTGGGCTCGTCCTTGGAACTCACACCCAGCGCAGCAGCCAAGTTGGCGTCCGGATCGGCATCCAGTGCGATAACGTTGCGTTCGCGGCAGTGCCACGCCGTAGCCAGCATCGCCGACAACGTGGTCTTGCCCACCCCGCCCTTGCCGGATATTGCGATCTTCATGTCCGACTCCGTGTCGAAGAGCCCTGTGATAGACGCCTGCCTCCCGACCGGCACCCGCATTACCCGCCAGCTGGGAAGTGCAAGTTGGAGTCTACGGACGAGCGCGATCCCTTTCAAGCCTGCCGGGAAGACAGCTTCGTCAATTGGCCGGCCGGGATCCGGCTGGCAGTAACTGGCGCCAGCGGCAGCGTTTCTACTCAGGAGGAGCTTGACACGCCATACGGGGAGGTGCTAGTTTACCGTTGATGAATGGGCGATGGACTTCCCATTGAGTCAAATCAAGTCATTTATTTTGCCCCGTTAGCCCCTGTGTGGCTTTCAAGTCGGGGGTGTCGGGGTGAGCACAAGGCGAGGTCATATCATGAAAACGCCTCAGCAACGAAGCGCTGACCCTGCAAGCGTTGAAATGCTCCACCACACCGCCGAGCGTAACCTGTCCGTCGCGTGGGACCGGCAAGAGGCCATGGAACCACAATGCGGGTTCGGCCAACTCGGCATATGCTGTCGCAACTGCACTATGGGCCCATGTCGCATAGACCCGTTCGGCGACGGGCCCTCCGAGGGCATCTGCGGCGCAACGGCCGACATCATCGCAGCGCGCAACCTGGCCAGGATGATCGCGGCTGGGGCCTCGGCCCACTCCGATCACGGACGGGACGTCGCTCATACCCTCCTGATGGCCAGTGGCGACAAATCGTGCGACTACCAGGTCAAGGACGAAGGCAAGCTGCTTGCGCTGGCCGCGGAACTCGGCGTGGCAACTGACAAGAAGGACACGCGACAAATCGCCCAAACCGTGGCGGAGATATGTTTCGGGCAGTTCGGCCAGCAGCACGGGGAATTGGTCTTCACCGCCCGCGCTCCGGACGACCAGTTGCAGCGATGGCGCAAGGCCGGCGTGGTGCCGCGCGGGGTGGACCGCGAGGTCGTCGAACTGATGCACCGCACCCACGTCGGTGTTGACAACGACCCGGTGAACATCATCCTCGGCGGCGTCCGGGCTGCACTCGGCGACGGGTGGGGCGGCAGCATGATCGCTACAGAACTATCCGACGTACTTTTCCGCACGCCCGATTGGGTCCGCAGCCGGGCTAATCTCGGCGTGCTCGACCCCGAAACAGTCAACATCATCGTCCACGGCCACGAGCCGACGCTCTCGGAGATGATCGTCGCAGCCTCACAGGATAAGGAGCTTCTCGAACTGGCCAAGAGCAAGGGTGCCAAAGGCATCAACCTTGCGGGCATCTGCTGCACCGCCAACGAGATTTTGATGCGCCACGGCATTCCGCTGGCGGGCAACTTCCTCCAGCAGGAACTTGCCGTCGCCACCGGTGCGGTCGAGGCGATGATCGTGGACGTTCAGTGCATTATGCCCGCGATGGGCCAGTTGACCGAATGCTTCCACACCCGCCTTATCTCTACCAGCCCGAAGGCAAAGTTCCCATTCGCCGAGCACGTTGCCTTCGAAGAATCGCGGGCGATGGAAATCGCCAAGGAGATCGTCCGCAAGGCGGTGGAGAACTTCTCGAACCGCGACGCCTCCCGCGTATGCATCCCGTCGCAGAGCAACCCGCTGGTGGCGGGGTTCACAGCCGAGAACGTCTTTACCATGCTCGGCGGGCGATACCGCCCGAGCTATCGGCCGCTTAACGACGCCGTCATGTCAGGCCGGCTGCGCGGCGTGGCGGGCGTGGTCGGGTGCAATAACCCCAAGCATCAGCATGACTACGGGCACCTGGCGATCACCAAGGAGCTGCTGGCCAACGACGTTCTGGTAGCCACGACGGGCTGCACAGCCGTCGCCGACGCCAAGGCGGGCCTGATGGACCCAGCCGCCGCTGAGGAGTACGCCGGGCAGGGCCTCAAGGAGATATGTCGCGCCGTGGGCCTGCCCCCGGTGCTTCACCTGGGAAGCTGCGTGGACATCAGCCGTATCCTGATCGTCCTGGCCAACATGGCCAAGGAAGGCGGTCTCGGTCAGAGCATAGCCGACCTGCCAGCCGCAGCCGCTGCACCGGAGTGGATGAGCGAGAAGGCTGTCTCGATCGGGTTCTATGCGGTGGCCTCGGGAGCTTACACGGTACTGGGCGAGCCGCTGCCCTGCCAGGGCGCAGCCGAGCTTACGCAGTTCCTCACACAGGATATCGAAGAGCTCTTCGGCGGCAAGTTCGCGTTCGAGTCCAATCCGATCCAGGCCGCCCGCATGATGATAGACCACATCGACACCAAGCGCGCCGCCCTGCACCTGCCCGGACCGATGTACGATGTGCCGTATGCAGGCAAGGCTGGCGAGGAAGTCGCAGCCGGCGTCTGAATCAAACGAGGAATCTTCCCATGGCCAAAGTCATTACCGTCGACGCAGACCGTTGCCTGGGATGCAAATCGTGCATGATCCAGTGCGCGATGGCTCACACGCAGGCCCGGTCGCTTATCGAGGCCATGGAGGCCGATACGCCTCCGCAGTCGCGCCTGCACGTCGAACCGATCGGCCAGTTCGGCATGCCGCTGCAGTGCAGGCATTGCGAAGATGCACCGTGCATCGGCGTCTGCCCCACCCAGGCCATTGCCCGCCTTGACGAGAACGGGACTGTGCTTCTGGACACCGATCGCTGCATCGGGTGCAGGTTCTGCATGATTGTCTGCCCGTTCGGCGTCATCGACATGTCGCGCGACGGCAAGGCGATGATCAAGTGCGATATGTGCATCGAACGGACCCAGGCCGGCGAGTTGCCCGCCTGCGTAGCCGCCTGCCCAACCAAGGCGATTCGGTACGAGGAACTGGACGAGTATCTCCGCCAGCGAAGGCGTCTGGCGGCAGAGCGTATCGCCGCAGCTGAGCGGGGACCTACATCGGAGTAGGCGAATGGATCTGACGCGGGTTGACGAGACGATCGACAAATACCAGGGTGACAAGTCTTGGCTGGTGATGATCCTCCAAGACGTGCAGGAAGGATATAACTACTTGCCCAAGGAGTCGTTACTGCGGGTAGCCGATCGTCTCGATCTGCCTCTGAGCCACGTTTACCGCGTCGCGACTTTCTACAGCTCCTTCAGCCTCCAGGAGCGAGGCAAGCATCTGATACGCCTTTGCGACGGCACAGCTTGCCATCTGCGGGGCGGGATGAACCTTCGCGACGAGATAGCCCGCGAGTTGAACATCCAGCCGGGCCAGACGACCGGCGACAAGATGTTCACGCTCGAAACCGTCGCCTGCCTTGGCGCGTGTGCGCTGGCGCCGGTGATGACCGTTGGCTCCAAGTATTTCGGCAAGCTGACACCTGAGAAGTTGAAATCCATACTGAGCGATTTCGGCAAGAAAGCCGCCAACGCGGAGACTTGAACAATATCAGCTGCGACAAGATTGGAATACCAAGCGCTCGTGACGGAAAGGCAGAGCCGAGCGTCTGATTGTGTTATGAGAAAGACTATCGGCGCGAGTGTTGTTAAGTAGACAGACCGTTTCATCAGAGAGAATCGACATTGGGAATATCCGTGGCAGAACTTGGTGCCCGGCGGGAATCAGCCCGGAAGGCATTCTACGGTGACAAGGTCCGCATCGGGGTGGGGCTGGGCACGTGCGGACTGGCAAACGGGGGCGGCGACGTTCTGGAGCACATCCGCAACGAAGTCCGAAAGCACAAGCTGGACTTCGTCGTCCACCAGACCGGCTGCGTGGGCTTCTGCGAAATGGAACCTATCGTAGACGTCTTGGCGCCGGGGCTGCCTCGCGTGTTCTATCATCACGTCACCGCCGAGAAGGCTGGCGAGCTGGTGCGATCTCTGGCGGCAGGGGATTTCCGGCCCGAGTTGGCGCTGATGCGTCTGGAGCGGGACGAATTGCTCAGGCAAATCGACCGCCCGCTTACGGGCAAGCTGGACGGCCTGGCGAACGTACCCCGGATGAACGACGTGGGGTTCTACAAGTCTCAGATGAAGCTTGCCCTTCGCAACTGCGGGTTCGTCGATCCGCACAACATAGACGATTACATCGCCACCGGCGGATACGCCTCGCTGGCCAAGGTGATACAGACAATGAGGCCCGACGAGGTCGTCGAGTGTATCAAACGGTCCGGTCTTCGCGGACGGGGCGGCGGCGGGTTCGCCACCGGGCGGAAATGGGAAGCCTGCCGCAAGGCTGAAGGATACCCCAAGTACGTCCTGTGCAACGGAGACGAGGGCGACCCGGGCGCCTTCATGGACCGCAGCATCATGGAGGGCAATCCACACGCCATCCTCGAGGGAATGGCCATCGGGGCCTATGCCATCGGCTCCGACAGGGGATACATCTACGTCCGCCTGGAATACCCGCTAGCTGTCGAGAATTTGCGCATCGCGATTCAGCAAGCCGAGCAAGAGGGCCTGCTGGGCGAGGACATCCTGGGCACGGACTTCGGCTTTACGATCCGCATCAGTCGCGGGGCCGGGGCGTTTGTCTGCGGGGAATCGACCGCGCTCATGGCGTCCATCGAAGGCCAGGCCGGCGAACCGCGCGCCAAGCATATTCACACCAGCGAGAAGGGCCTCTTCGGCAAGCCCACCAATCTCAACAACGTCGAGACCTGGGCCAACGTGCCGGTGATCATCGACAAGGGCGCCGAATGGTTTTCCTCTATCGGCAACGAGAACTCCAAGGGCACCAAGGCGTTTTCGGTCGTCGGCAAGGTCAAGAACACCGGCCTGGTCGAAGTGCCTATGGGCGTGACGCTTCGGCAGATCATCTTCGACATCGCTGGCGGCATACCGGACGGACGGGACTTCAAGGGCGTCCAGACGGGCGGGCCTTCCGGCGGGTGCCTCCCAGCCAGCCAACTCGACCTGCCCGTGGACTTCGACCGCCTCACCGAGGCGGGGTCCATGATGGGCTCGGGCGGCATGATCGTCATGGACGATCGGACCTGTGTGGTGGAGGTGGCACGGTACTTCACGGAGTTCCTCTGCAAGGAATCCTGCGGAAAGTGTACCGCCTGCCGCGAAGGCACGCTGAGGATGCTCGAGCTGCTCGAGAAGATCACCTCCGGCCAGGCGGCGCCGGAAGACCTGGCACTGCTCGAAGAAGTCTGTATCTACGTTCGCGACAACAGCATATGCGGACTCGGCAAGAGCGCTCCGAACCCAACGCTCAGCACGCTCCGCTACTTCCGTGAGGAGTACGA
>Ga0180434_10004310_pt1 | contig 17381 bp, 17 predicted proteins | sample SS_ome_7_FD_132453 | JGI IMG/M metagenome (GOLD analysis project Ga0180434, IMG submission 132453) | Hypersaline lake sediment archaeal communities from the Salton Sea, California, USA - SS_1_D_2 metaG | ecosystem: Environmental > Aquatic > Non-marine Saline and Alkaline > Hypersaline >...
ATGCTCTCCTCCTTGATCTAGGATTCTATCCCAGATGTTCAGATCGGTTCAACGAGGGATTACGATCGGGTTGCTGCTTTCCTCCTTCGTTTGCGTGGCCGCGCTCGGGACGTCGTCGGTGGTTCTCACCCCGGTTATCGATCGCCCGGGGCGAAGCGCCTACTGCGACGCGGTGGCGGCGGCCCTCGAGGCGGCCGCTTCGTCGATCGACCTCCTCCTCTCCACCGCCGACGTGACCGGGGTCCCCCTGTGGGAGCCGTTGGTCGACGCCTCGGAGCGGGGCGTCGCGGTTCGCGTGCTGCTCGATGCGAGCGACTGGGCGCCCGATATCACCGCGGACAACCGACGCGTCGTCACGTATCTGACCGAGCGGGGGATCGACTGCCGGTTCGACGACCCGGCCGTGACGGCGCACGCGAAGATGGTGATCGTCGATCGGACGGTGGTCGTACTCGGGTCGTCGAACTGGAACGAGTACGCGTTCGACGAGCACGAGCAGGCGAACGTGATGATCGAGAGTTCGCAAATCGGAGAGGCGTTCGCCGAGTACTTCGACCGGCTGTGGGAGGGGCGGCTCCCAGTCGACGGCGTCGAGATCGATTTCGGCGGGATCGACCCGGACGGGCCGGTAATCGTCCCGCTCCCCGACGGGCCGGGGACGTCGCTGTACGCGTCGCTGCTGCTCGAACTCCTGCCGCGCGCCCGACGGTCGGTTCACGTGGCGATGTACCGCGTGTCGGTCTATCCGAACTACCCGGGGAGCCTGGCGAACGAGTTGGTCGACGCACTGGTCTCCGCGGCCGGCCGCGGGCTCGACGTGCGAGTCCTGATCGACGACTGCCGGTTCTACGCCGAGTCGGCCGACGCCAACCTCGCTTCGGCGATCACGTTGTACCAGCGCGGAATCGAGGTCCGGTTCGACGCGCCGGAGGAAACGACGCATGCCAAGCTCGTCGTGATCGACGGGGAGTCGGTCGTCGTCGGGTCGACCAACTGGAATTACTACTCGCTCGAGGAGAACGTCGAGGTGAACGTCGGGCTCCTGCGGATCCCCGAGATCGCGGAGGTGTTCGAAGCCTACTTCGAGGCCCTCTGGGAGAACGGCCGCCCGATCACGCCCTGACGTGCTCAGTCGGGCTCCGCCGGCCGGGTCACTCGCTCGCCGCAGACCGGGCAGGCCCATTCGATCTCGCCGGACCACGGGCTCCAGCGGACCGGGAGCATCGACGCCCCGCACTCCGGACAGGGAAGGAGGGTGACCGCGGTCGGCACCGGTTTCCCGTCCGGCCCGGTGGTGATCAGATGCCCGGGTTCCTCCATCACCAAGGGAACCGGTTCGGTGAACGACAACGTGACGGTGTCGTGCATTCCGGCGACGTTGACGTCCCCGGCGAGCTCGATCCGAACCCCGTTCCGGCCGATCCCCGCCAACACGAGAAGGATCCCGAGCAGCAGACCGGCACACGCCACCAGGGCGATCGTTTGGATGGTTCGATTCATCGTGTCCCCTTTCCGGAAGCGCACGTCACGCTGGACGTTTCGGGCTCGCGAATTGTATTCGATCGGGCTCACTCGCCTCGCCGGACGAGCAGCGTCTTCCCCTCGACCCGATCGACGCGGATCGCCTCTCCGACGCCGATGCGGCCGTCGAGCGACTGCGCGGCCCAGTACTCGCCGTGCACGAAGACCGTCCCGTCCGGATCGAGCAGGCTGCGGGCGGTGCCCGTGGCGCCGGCGAGGCCGACGGTCCCGGTCACCGGACGCCTCCGTTGGATCGCCAGCCCCTTGGAGAGGACGAAGATCGACAGCGCCGCGGTGACGCCGACCACCGCGAGGATCGTCCCCCACGACAGACCGACCGATCGATCCGGGATGTCGAACAGCGTCAACGACCCGGCGAGGAGCCCGACGACCCCGCCGGCGGTGAGGATGCCGTTGGTCGGCGTGAACGCGTCGAGGACGATCAGCGCCATCCCGAACAGGATCAGGGCGATCCCGACGATGTTCACAGGCAGGACCTGGAGGCCGAACAGGGCGAGGAGGAGGCAGACCCCGCCGGCGGCCAGCCCGAAGCCGATGCCCGGATGGAAGAACTCGTAGATCAGCCCGTACAGGCCGAGGATGAACAGCACGTAGACGAGGTTCGGGTCGGCGAGGAGGCTCAACAGCCGTTCCCGGAGCGTCGGGCGGATCTCGTCGATCTCGGCCCCCCGGGTGCTCAAGACCCGTCCGTCGGGAAGCGCGTAGCCGTCGAGCGCCTCCAGGAGGTCGTCGACGTCCCGCGCGATCAGGTCGATCACGCCCTGATCCAGCGCCTCGTCGGCGCTCAACGCGCTCGACTGGAGGACGGCCGACTCCGCCCACTCGACGCTTCGTCCCCGCTGCTCGGCGATCGCTCGGGCGAAGGCCGCGGCGTCTTGGGCCGCCTTGTCGATCGACGTGTCCTGCTCGCCCTCCGCCGCGTCTCCCCCGATCAGGCTCACCGGGTGGGCGGCGCCGATGTTCGTCCCCGGCGCCATCGCGGCGACGTCCGCTGCCATCGTCAGGAAGACGCCGGCGGACGCCGCGCGTGCCCCGGACGGGAAGACGAAGACGACGATCGGGACCGCCGAGGACAGCTCGGCGGCGACGATGTCGCGCATCGATTGTTCGAGCCCACCGGGGGTGTTCAATTCGATCAGCAAAAGCTCGGCCGCCCGCTCCTCGGCCTCGCCGATCGCGCGGACGACGACGTCCCGGCTCGCCGGGTTGATCGAGCCGTCGAGCGAGAGCCGGAGCACGTCTCCGGCCGCGACGCCCGCGGACCAGAGGGTCACGAGCAGAACGACCGCAACGGTCACTTTCCTGTGCGCCTTCATGATTCCAAGTATACGACGAACGCGGTGAAGCCGGCTCCCGAGTCCCGATCGGTGGCGGGCGGGTCTCCTCTTGCGGCCGCGTGCCTTTGCGCGGGCCTCCGGATACGATGGGCGTCCCTACGCGCCGGACTGCAAGACACGGAGGTCGATGCGGATGGATGGAATCGGTCGGGAGTTCCTGGAGAAGACGGAGTATCGCTACCTCTCGCCTTCGGATCAGGAGCGAGGCGTGGAACAACCGCCGCTGCAGGTTCGCCTCGGAGAAGGGGAGGTCGTCGAGCTGCCCGATCCGCGAGAGGTTCGGGACAGCGGGCTCGGTCTTCGGGAGGCGTTCGAGGCGAGACGGAGCCTCCGCGAGTACGGCGAGGCTTCCCTGTCCCTGGCGGAGCTGGCGTTCCTGTTGTGGAGCAGCCAGGGGGTGTCGCGGGTGATCCCGGAGCGCGCGACGTTCCGGACGGTCCCCTCCGCTGGGGCGCGGCACGCGTTCGAAACGGTCGTGCTGGCGAACCGCGTCGAGGGCTTGGTGCCCGGCGCCTACCAGTATCTGGCGCTCGATCATCGACTGGCGCGGCTCGATCCGTCGCCCGACCTCGCCGTCCGGATGGCGGAGGCGTGCCTCGGGCAGAAGATGGTGCGCCGGAGCGCGGCGACGTTCGTCTGGGTGGCCGATCGAGGGCGGATGAGCTGGCGGTACGGCGAACGCGGGATTCGATACCTCTTCCTCGACGCGGGTCACGTCTGCCAGAACCTGTATCTCGCCGCCGAGTCGATCGGGGCCGGCGCCTGCGCGATCGGCGCGTTCGACGATCAACGGGTCAATCGGCTCCTCGGACTGGACGGGATCGAACGGTTCGTCGTCTACCTCGCCTCGGTCGGGAAGAAGGCGTCCGGGTAGAGAGGCCGATCGGCGCTAGAGAAGGCCGAGACAGACGCCCCCGCCGCCGCAGCCCCCTCCTGGGCTACCGAGGTGGACGGTGAACGTGTGGACGAGGGAGGCGGTCGCGCCGGCGTCGTCCTCGATCGTCAGGCAAACGGAGTAGACACCGTCTTCCTCGTAGGCGTGACCGACCTGCGTACCTCGTGTCGAGGTCCCGTCGCCGAAGTCCCAGACGAAATCGACGAGCCGGCCGTCCGGATCGTACGAAGGGGAGGCGTCGAACAGCACGTATTCCCCGACGACGGGGGAGTCGCTCGAGAACCGGCAGCTGGCGAGCGGCGGCGTGTTTTCGACGGTGATCGCGATCTCCGCCGTTCCGGCGAGTCCTGCCTCGTCGACGACCTTCAGTCGGACAGTGTGGATCCCCGACGTCTCGAACGTGTGCTCGACACGGGCGCCGTTGGCCCGTCCCTCGTTCGTGCCGGTCTCGAAGGTCCACAGGGACTCGGCGATCGTTCCGTTGCCGGAGGAACCGGACGCGTCGAACTCGACGCGAAGCGGCGCACGGCCTTGAACGGGCCGGGCGGCGATGACGGCGGTCGGCGGTTCGTTCGAACGGAGGACGTTCAGGAAGCCGCAGCCGGTCAAGCTGACGATCGCTCCGAGGGCGATCAACGGAAGAACGCGTCGCATCGGTCGGTCCTCTCCTCGGTTGAGCTGTCTACATCTTGCCGGGCGCCGGGCGCCGTGGCGCCCCCCGTTGCCCGGTCGAGTCGAGACGCCGGCCCGAGACGAACGAGGGACAGACGGACCCTCGAAAAGGGAGGCGCGTCCTACGCGACGAAGTCGGGGGGGACCGGACCGTTGTCGGTTCGTTCGGAACGCCCTTCCGTAGGTAGACCCGGTTCGTGATCCCCGGTAGGATGCCTTCGGAAACGTGAGGGGGGGACGCGTGGTGAATCGCGGCGCCGAGACGAGCGAGACGGTTGAGGCCGCTCTCTTCGCGCGCTACGCTGAGGAGGACCTCGACCGGTGGCGCGCGCTCGTTGGAGGGTCCGTCAAGCACATCGATCGACGCTGGGGGATCGGGCGCGTCGAGGCCGTACGATGGGCGACGTCCGGTCACGGCGTTCCACCCTACGTTCGGGTCCGCGTTCGCTACCTGGACCACGGGACCGTGATCTACCGCGCGGCCTCGTTCCACCTTCACCACCGCTCCGTCACGATTCCGGAGACGGTCCGCGGCGTTATCCGCGCCTGCTTCGAGTCGCCGTGCAGCGAAGTACGGCGGGAAGATCTCCTCCGCCAGCATGCGCTGAAGCTTCGCGAGGCGGAGGATCGGCGGCGTCTGGAGCGCGCCGATCAGCTGAGACGGCGCGCGGTCGAGCGGAAGAAAGCCGGGAAGTCGAAACGGGGAACTCCCGTCCGTCGCACGCGGCTTCTCCGGCGGTCAACCGAACAGGGCGACCCCGCCGCGGGCGAGGAGAGCGATCACCATCGCGATCGCGGTCGTTCCGACGACGACGAGGCCCGTCTGCCCCCACCCAAGCTCTCGCTTGAGGACGGCGATCGTGGCGATGCACGGGACGTAGAACAGCGCGAACAGGGTGAAGGTCATCATCTGTCCGGCGGAGAGAACGCTCGCCGCCTGCGTGGTCCCCAACGCCTGGAACAGCATGACCAGCGAAAGCTCCTTGCGGAAGATCCCGAAGATCAGCGGAACCCCGACGGCCAGAGGTAGTCCCAGGCTCCACGTGATCGGCGAGACGGCGAGATTCAGGTAGCGGGTGACGTCGACGTACTCCAGCAGGCTCATCGCCACGCTCCCGAGAACGAGAAACGGCACCGCGTAGCGGAGGAACTCGTGCACGCGCAGCCAGACTTTCGCACCGACTACGTGGGGCGAAGGGATCTTGTACGACGGGATCTCGAGAATCAGCCCCGGTGTGACGCGGGGAAGGACGACAGTCAGCAGCTTCCCGACGACGGCGATCACGACGACGTTGATGATGTAGAGGAGGAACGCGAGGTGTGGGCCGAGGAAGTAGCCGACGAGGCCGTAGATGATCGTCGTCCGAGCGACGCAAGGGACCATCACGGAAAGGAGCGAAGTGACGAAGCGATCGCGCTTCGAGTCGAGGATCCGGGTGGCCATCACCGCCGGCACGCTGCATCCGTAGCCGAGCATCAAGGGGATCACCGACTTGCCGTGGAGCCCGATGCGGTGCATCAACCCATCGATCAGGTACCCGGCGCGCGGTAGGTAGCCGATGTCCTCGAGCACGGCGAGCCCGATCAGGAAGGGGACGAGGTACGGGAGGACGATCCCGATCGCCCCGCCGACCCCTTGGATGATCCCCTGGATCACGAAGAACGCGACGTGATCGGGCGGGATCGCCCCCGCCAGCCAGTCGACCGACTGATCGAACAGTCCGACCAACGGGCCTTCGACCAGCGTCCCGACCTTGAACACCACCAGAAACAGGGCGTAGAGGATCGCCGCGAGGGCGACCACGCCGAGGACCGGGTGCATGAGAAGGCGATCGATCCGATCGCGCATAGTCACAATCGGGGATCCGACCGTGGCGACGCGCTCGAACAGCTCCATCCCGGTGGCGTGACGCTCGGCGGACAGGGCGTCCTCCCCCGTACGGCCGCGCTGTGCGGAGATCTTTGCGCGCAGGGACGATGCGACGTCCAGGAGATCGGGGTGATCCCGCTCAACGTGCCGAACGAAAAACGGATCATCCTCGAGGAGCTTGACGGCCGTCAGTCGAGCGTTGGTGAGCGGAGCGGAGCGCGACCGACTGCGGACCTCCCGTTCGAGGGTGTCGATGGCCGCTTCGATGTCTTGGCTGTACGCCGGGAACGGCGCGACGAGGTGCTCCCGGGCCACGCGAGCGGTCGCGACGGCCGCTTCCATGACCCCGGTGCCGCGCACGGCCACGGTGGGGATCACCGGGATCCCGAGCCGCTCGTTCAGGGACTTCGCATCGATGAGGATTCCCTTTCGACGCGCCTCGTCGGTCATGTTCAGGCAGACGACCATCGGAATCCCGAGCTCAAGGAGCTCGAGAGTCAGCTCGAGGCTTCGCGACAGGAGCGACGCGTCGACGACGTTGAGGACGGCGTCGATCGGCTCGTTGATCAGGAAGTTGCGGGTCTCGGCCTCGGCCTCGTCGAGCGACGTTAAAGAGTACGTGCCGGGCAGGTCGATGACCTCGGCGTGATCCCCTCCGATCCACGCGTCGCTCTTGAGGTACTCGACCGTTGTCCCCGGGAGGTTGGAGGTGTTCGCCTTGTAGCCGACGAGGTGGTTGAAGATCGTGCTCTTGCCGCAGTTCGGCTGGCCGAGCAGCGCGATCCGGATCCGCGTAGAGGGCGAGGGGCGCACGCTCAGCCGTCCTTTCCGCTCTTCGCGCCGCGCTTCTTCGCACACGCGCTGCAGAGCCCGATCAACTCGATCCGGATCCGCTCGATTTGGAACCCTTCGGATTCGGCGATCTCGCGAAGCGGGGCGGGGGACGGGAGATCGATGATCCGGCCACACTCCGTGCAGATCAGATGCAGGTGGTCGTCGTGTCGCACCTCGTAGTGTGCGTGCGCCTCCCCCAGCCCGCAGGCTCGGACGACGCCCAGCTCTTCGAACAGGCCGAGCGTTCGGTAGACAGTGGCCAAGCTCATCCGAGGTTGCTCTTCCCTCGCGATTCGATGGATCTCCATCGCGTCGAGGTGCGGATTGGAGGCGAGGATCCTGAGGAGGAGCTCGCGCTCCGGGGTGACTCGCTTGCCGACTGCGCGCAGCTGCTCGATCGCTCGCGATCTCGCGGTCATCGTCTCGGCCTCCGGAACCCTCGACCGTGGCCCCACGGCGCGCTCGAGGGTCCGAGCGGCTCGACGAGGATGTGGCGGGCGACGCCGCGACCCAGGGCGAGCCGCGTCCCGTGGATCAGAACGAGGACGGGGCCCCGAAACGCGCCCCGCCCTGACATGCGAACGGTGTCGCCCAAGTGGATCCCCAGGCGGCTCAATCTCCTCTGCAGGCCGTGCCCCCCGCGGATGTCGAGAACCCGTGCTTCGTCCCCCGGCGAGAGTTGGTCGAGCGTCATGATACAGAATGATAAAGATTCTCATTCTCGTTTCAAGCGCTTTGGTCCGTCCGGTGAAGCGATGTATCCTCTCGAAGGGCGCCGATGTCCGTGAATCGAATCCGAGACCTTTTCGATCGCCTTCACGCCGCCTACGGCCCGCAGGCCTGGTGGCCCGCAAACGACCCGTTCGAAGTGATCCTCGGGGCGATCCTGACGCAACGAACGGCGTGGCGGAACGTCGAGCACGCGATCCGCGGCCTCAGGGAGTCCGGCCTGTTGGCGGCGGAAGCGCTCGACGATGCGTCGGTGGAGCGCGTCGCGGTGGCGATCCGCCCCGCGGGCTTCTACAACGCCAAGGCAAGAAAGCTAAAGGCGTTCGCGGCGCACTTGATGGCCGAGCACGACGGCGAGCTCGAGCGGCTGTTCGCGCGTGGGGACGGCCCGCTCCGCGAGGAGCTTCTCGGTCTGTACGGAATCGGAGAGGAGACGGCCGACGCGATCCTCGTTTATGCGGCGGAGAGGCCGAGCTTCGTGATCGACGCGTACACGCGGCGCCTGCTGAGGCGACTCGGTTGGATCGCCGGAGACGAGTCGTACGGAGCGCTTCGGGAGCTGTTCCTCGACGTCCTACCCAGGGACGTCCGGCTCCTCGGCGAGTACCACGCTCTGATCGTCCGGCACGGGAAGGTGCATTGCCGGACGGCCCCGGCCTGTGACGGCTGCCCGGTCCGATCGATCTGCGCTGCGGCGGGTGAACCGGAGACCGGCGGATGATCCGGTTCGATCGATCGGGGATGCGGGCCGGGTTCGGCCGGGACCTCGTCCTCGACCTGCTCGAACGCGCGTTCGCCGCGATCGATCTGAAGCGGGTACTGTCCGAAGCGCTCACTCGGGAAGGCGACAGGCTCCGCGTCGGCGGATCGGAGTTCGACCTGTCGGGGCGGCGCGTCCGGACGATCGCGCTCGGAAAGGCGGCGGTTCCGATGGCCGAGGCCGCCTCCGAGCGGCTCGGACCCGCGTCGGCGGGAGGGATCGCCGTCACGCGCTACGGCCACGGCGGCTCGGTGAGCGGCTTCCGCGTTCTCGAGGCGGGGCATCCGATTCCGGACGAGAACGGTCTGCGGGCGGCCGAGGCGATCGTCGGTCTCGCCGACGGGATCGGGAGAGGTGACCTCGTCCTTTGCCTCCTCTCCGGCGGCGGCTCGGCTCTCCTCGCCGCGCCGCCCGAGGGCGTCTCGCTCGAAGACCTCGCTGCGACGACCCGGCTCCTGCTTCGGAGCGGAGCGCCGATCGACGAGGTCAACACGGTCCGACGGCACCTCTCAACGCTCCAGGGCGGGCGGCTCGCCCGACGGCTTTGCCCGGCGACGGTGGCGACCCTCGTTCTGTCCGACGTGATCGGCGACGCTCTCGAGTCGGTCGCCTCCGGGCCGACGGTTCCCGATCCGACGGGCTTCGACGACGCGATCGGTGTCCTCCGCCGATGGCGCCTCTGGGGGCGGCTGCCGAAGACCGTCCGCGATCACCTGGCCCGCGGAGCCGGAGGAAGGCTCGATGACACGCCGAAACCGGGCGATCCCGTCTTCCGGGAATCGGTCGCCGAGGTGATCGGGAACAACGCGGCGTTTCTCGACGCGGTCGAATGTTCCGCACGGGAGCAGGGACTCCGCGTTCTCCGCATCCCGGAACCGTTCGTCGGAGAAGCGCGCGACGTCGGTCGGGAGTTCGGCCGACGCGCGGCGGATGTCGCGGGCGGATGGACGGTTCGCACGCTCCTCGTCGCCGGAGGGGAGACGACGGTGACGGTTCGCGGGAGCGGGCGGGGAGGCAGAAACCAGGAGCTCGCCCTCGCCGCTGCGCTTGTGCTTGACGGCGTCGAGGGGGTCTGCGTTGCCGCGCTGGCGACGGATGGTTCCGACGGCGTGACCGAGGCGGCCGGAGGGATCGTCGATGGGGCGACGATCGGCCTCGCCAGACGGGCGGGGATCGATCCGGGCAAGGCGATCGCCGACAACGACTCCCACCCCGTTCTTGCGGCCTCGGGAGATCTCCTCTTCACCGGCCCGACCCGGACGAACGTCGCCGACGTCTGCGTCGCGCTGATCGCCCCGTCCTCGGAGGCGCTAGACGATGATCCGCTTCCAGCTTCCGATCCGGAACTTCCACACGACCACCGCGGAGAGCAGTAGCCAGTAGACGTATTCCCCGGTCCACGCGCCGACGATCCCGAGCGGCGTCCGAAGACCGAGGAAGTACACCGTCGGCAAGTAGCAGGCGACGCAGACGAGCTCCGCGAGCATGACGAACCGCGTGTTGCCGGCTCCCTGCAGCGCCTGCGTCAGGACGAGCGCGATCCCGGCGAACGCCTGAACCACGCCGAGCATCCTCAGGGAGAAGCGGCCGACGTCGATCACCCCCGCTTCGTGGGTGTAAATGCGGAACACCAGGCCGGGGGCGAACAGGAACAGAAGCCCGACGATCGCCATCGCCCAGCAGGCGAGCTTGACCGCCTCCCAGGCGAGCTGCTCGGCCCGCTCCGGCCTCTCCGATCCCAGATTCTGTCCGACGAGGGCGGCGGCGGCCGTGCCGAGGCCGACGCCGATCATGATCGTGAGGTGATAGATCGATCGGATGACGTTCGACGCGGCGAGCTCGATCGTCCCGATGCGCGCGACGAGCAGGAAGAAGATCGACCAGGCGCCGTTGGAGAGGATCCGCTGAGCGAAGACCGGGACGGAGAGCCGCACGATCGGACGGAACCATTGCGATCTGAACAGCGGACGGCGAAGGGCCGCGAACCGGGTGCGGTAGGCCGGCCCGAGCACGAGGACCCCGACGTAGTAGGCCGTTCCGACGCCGAGGGCGATCGTCGAAGCGAGCGCCGCTCCCTGGATGCCGAGTCTCGGGAATCCGGCGTGTCCGAAGATGAGCAAGTAGTCGAGCAGGATGTTGGTCGCGCTGACCAGCACCGAACCGTTCAGCTGATGGCTCGTCTTCCCGATCCCGGCGAAAAAGCCCCGCGCGGTGAAGTTGATCAGCATGAACACGGTGCCGAGGAATCGGTAGTGGAGGTATGTCGCGCTCGCAGTGAGGACGCCGGGGTCGTTGGAGGAGAGCGACGCAAGGGCGCGTGCGAACCACGGCGCCCCGAGCACGAACGGAAGCCCGAGGGCGAGGGAGAGAACGACCCCCGTGTTCAGAACCTCGCCGCAGAGCGGATCGCTCCGTTCGCCGAACCGCCGAGCGGTCAACGTCTGGACCCCGACGCTCAGCCCGGCGATCGAGAAGGTGACCGCGAAGAACAGCACCCCTGCGACCCCCGCTGCCGCCAGCGGGACCGCTCCGAGCCGCCCGAGCATCGCGGTGTCGACGACCGAGAGCAGAGTGTAGGTGAGCGTTCCCAGGGTTACCGGCGTCGCGAGCCGCAGCACGTCCCGCGACAGCGCGGCCCGCGGTAACAGCCTTCCGATTCCGCTCGAACGCTCGACCATCGGTCCTCCCGTTCTCGTGTTCGTCCACCCGTTGGGCGACCCTGCCCGAATGAGCCCTGATTCTCTGGGCAGAGCCTCCGGGATGCAACGAGCGAAGTCAGCGCTTGACGATCGAGCCCTCGAGATCGAGGGTCGGCGGCCCGTCGACCGTCCTCCCCCACTGGGTCAGCAGGACACCGGCGAGCGTGACCGCGGTGCCGATCCCCTTGATCGGGGTCAGGGCGGAACCGAGGAGCGTCACCTCGGCGACGAGCGTGATCAGCGGGACGAGGTTCGCCGAGACGGCGACGCGCGTCGCCGACAGGTGCGAGAGGGCGTAGTGCATCGCGAGGAACGCTCCGGCGGAGCAGAAGACGCCGAGGAAGAGGATCTCGAGCGCCACGAGCGTCGAGACCTCGTTCATCCAGCCGAAGCCGTCGGTCGCCGCCAGCGGGCCGAAGACGAACAGAGAGAAGAAGAACTGGTAGAACGTCAGCTGTAGCGGCGTCACGCGGCGGAGGACGTCCTTGATCAAGCTCGTGCGGGCTGCGGCGCAGAGGACGGCGCAGAGGACGAGCAGGTCGCCGGTCAGGCTGGCGCCGGGCTCGCGTTGACCGAAGCCGATGATCAGCAGGATGCCGGCGTACGCGGTGAGGATCCCGACGGTCTTCCTCACGCTCGCTCGTTCCTGGCGCCGCGCGAAGGCGATCAGGTAGACGGTGATCGGAATGGTCGCGATGATCAAGGCGACGTGGCTCGGCTGCGTGCGAGCGACGCCGAACGTCTCGAACAGGAAGTAGCCGACCGGGCTGAGCCCGCTGAGCCCGACGAGCGCGAGCAGGTCCCTCCGGCGAACCCGGAGGACGCGGCGGAATCCGGCGACGGTTCCGAGGAGGATCGCGGCGAGCAGGAATCGAGAGAACAGCAACGAGAAGACCGGGACCGTGTTCAGGACGTCCTTGATCGCGAGAAAAGAGAAGCCCCAGATCGTCATCGCGGAGAGAAGCGCGGCGTAGACGCGAAACGCGATGGCAGGGCTCAACGTTGCTCCTTCGAGTCGGGGGGTAGGACGATTGTGCGGCGGCGGCGGCGGCCGGACAACTCCGCAGCGGGGACGAACGTGCGGTATCATCCGTCGGGATGGGAACGCACGCGCGAGGGAGAGCGACCCGATGAGCCCGGAGATCGTCAACGAGAAGACGCTGCGTGATCTGGAGTTCGATCGTTTGAAGGGCGTCGTCAAGGAGCACGCCACGTCGTCGCTCGGCGAGGAGGCGGTCGATCGGCTGGCCCCGACGGTCGACCGCGGGGCGATCGACCGGGGCGTCGCCGAGGTGAACGAGGCGATCGCCTTCCTCGGGGATCGAGGGCGGTTCTCGCTCGGCGGTGTGCGAGACCTGGTCCCCGTGCTGCAACGGGCGAAGGAGAGCGCCTATCTCGACGGGGAGGCGTTCCTCGACGTCCTCCGGACGATCGAAGGGACGCTCGCCGTTCGCGGATCGCTCGTCGATCAGGAGGAGTGGCCGCTGTTGGCCGCGATCGCGGAGCGGCTCACTGCCGGCGGTCAGGAGCTCGGCCGGAGCATCCGGCGGACGATCGACGAACGCGGCGCGGTCCGCGAGGACGCGTCGCGCAAGCTGTCGGAGCTGACGAACCGGAGGAAAGCGCTCGAGCGGAGGATCGAGGAGCGGCTCCAGACGCTGATCGATCGGCGTCCGGAGGTGATCAGCGAGCCGGTGATTACTCGCAGGGGCGGGCGGCTCGTCGTGCCGATCCGCAGCGGCGCGGTCGGGGCGATGGAGTTCGTCGTCCACGACCGTTCGGGAACCGGCCAGACCCTCTACGCCGAGCCGACGAGCCTCGTCTCGGAGAACAACGCCGTCTCGGAGCTCGCCGAGGAGATCCGCGCCGAGATTCGGAGGATCCTCCGGGAGCTGACCGATGCGTTCCTCGCGGCGGAGCCCTCGTTCCTCAGGGATCGGGCGATCCTCTCGCACGTCGATTCGCTGTTCGCCCGCGGCTCGTACGCCATCGCCGATCGCTGCGCGTTCCCGCAGTTCGGGAAGCGGATCGTCCTTCGGAACGCGCGCCACCCGCTTCTCCCGATGGACCGGGCCGTTCCGATCTCGCTGTCGCTCGGGCGGGACGCCCGGATGGCCGTGATCACCGGCCCGAACACCGGAGGGAAGACGGTGACGTTGAAGACGATCGGTCTGCTCACGTTGATGGCCCAGTCGGCGATTCCGATTCCCGCCTCCCCGGACAGCGAGTTGATGATCGTCTCCAGAGTCCGGAGCGACATCGGCGACGAGCAGTCGATCTCGCAGAACCTGTCGACGTTCTCCGCCCACATGCGTAACATCGTCTCCCTCCTCGAGGAGGCCGACGCCGAGACGATCGTCCTCCTCGACGAGCTCGGGGCGGGGACCGATCCGCAGGAGGGGGCCGCCCTCGGTCTCGCCGTGGTCGAGGCGTTGCTCGAGAGCGAAGCGATCGTCGCGATCTCGACGCACCTGACGCCGCTGAAGTACTTCGCCATTCGGCATCCCAACGTGAAGACGGCGTCGATGGAGTTCGACGTCGAGTCCCTTTCCCCGACGTTCCGAGTCATCGAGGGGATCCCGGGTCGGAGCAACGCGTTCATCATCGCGCAGCAGCTCGGCCTTCCGGTCGAACGGATCGACCGGGCCCGCTCGTTCCTCTCGAAAGGCGAGATTCGCGCCGACGACATCCTCGACGAGCTGGAGCGGGAGCGGCAGGCGATGCGACGCCACCGGGAAGCGGCGGAGCACGACCGGGCCGAGGCGAAACGGCTGCGGGAGACGTACGACCGGAAGCTCGCCGATTTCGAGCGGGAGAAACAGGGCGCCCTGTCCGAGCGGTTCAAACGGTTCGATCGGTTCCTCCGCGACGGACAGCGTCGGCTGGAGGAAATCCTCGCGGCGGCCAACGCCGGTGCGACGCCCGAGGAAACGCGCGAAGGGCTCCGTGACGTCGTCTCGCTCCGCGAGGAATCCACCGAACGACAAGCGGACGCGCGGCGACTCGTCGGCGGTGAGGCGCTTCCGCCCGAGTTGGTCGAGCCCGGTGCGCTCGTCTACGTGCGGAGCGTCGCGGCCGACGGTCGGATCGTGCTGGTCGGCGCGCAAGGGCGCGTCACCGTCGATCTCGACGGGGTCCGCGTGACGACCGGTCCCGAGGACCTCGCGCCGGCCCAGGGGCGTAGCTCGAAGGCCGCACCGCCGATGAGGAAGAGGCTCCGCGTTCGACGTCCGCGGCCGGACCGGGTTCCGCTGCAGCTGAACGTCCGCGGGATGACCGTCAGCGAGGCCCTGCGGGAGATCGACGGGTACATGGATCGGCTCCTCCGCGCCGACGTTCGTCGTGCGAGCATCCTTCACGGGAAGGGAACCGGGGCCCTTCGTGAAGCGATCGGCGCGTACCTGAGTTCGTGCAGCTTCGTCTCGAGTCACGGATTCGCGCCTCCGAATCTGGGCGGCGAAGGGGTGACCGAGTTCGAGCTCGTCGCAGAGGAAAGGGGCAATTGAAAGGACCTTCCCGTTTCGCTACCATGGTACCCCAGACTCGACGGATCGAGAGAGGTTCCGAGGGTGAAGATCACCAAAGTTGAGATTCGTCCCATGCGGAACGAGGGAAACCTGAAGGCGTTCTGCTCGGTCGTCTTCGACGATGTCTTCATCGTCCACAGCGTGAAGATTATCCAGGGCAAGGAGGACCTGTTCGTCGCGATGCCGAGCCGGGAGGGGAAGAACGGCGAGTTTCGAGACACCGCCCACCCAATCGACAACGCGTTCCGCCTCGAGATGGAAGGGAAGGTCCTCGAGAGATATCGGGAAGTCGTCGGGGAGGTCAGCCCGGTCCTAGCCGCCGACGTTCCGACCGAGGATGCAACGTTCTAGGGCGTAGCCAAGCGGTAAGGCAGCGGCCTTTGGAGCCGTGATCGGAGGTTCGAATCCTCCCGCCCTAACACAAGCCCCAAGTGTTGTTCCATTGGGGCTTGTGTTAGGGCAGGAGCTGAGAGCTTCCGCGCGAGGACAGGGGTTTGCAGCGGACCGGTGGTGCAAACTCCCAAGCAACTGGAGAACCGAAACACCGCTCCAGTTGCCATCCTCCCGCCCTAACAGGAGCCCGAGGGGCAGGGGGTGTCCCTCGGGCTCCTGTTTGCCGCGTGGGGGGGTGAGAACCTCCGTGAGCGAGCGAAGCGAGCGTTCGAGCCAGGAGTTTTTGCGACAGCAAACTCCCAAGCCGCTGAAGAACGCCCCAATCGCTTCAGCGGCCAATCCTCCCCGCCCTAACCACACAAGTCTGAGGGGGAGGTGCCGCCGGACGCCTTTCCATCTGCTGCACGTCACGCCTCCGACCTCCCTGAACCTCGGTGGGGTGTGGGCCTCCGTTGGATCCGTCTGGGTGACAATGACCTCTTCGCTAGCTTCCAGTGAGCGAGGAGTTGGGAAGCGAAAACAGGGCCCCGGCGACTCGTGGTCGTGTCGATCGCGCTTCCTAGAACGGGACTGCCTATCAGATGTCCTTCCACTGATCTGGATCCAGTCGACCCCCGAGTTGGTGGCGCTCATCGAGAAGGACATCTCGGTGTGGTGGCCCAGTCCGAGCCACAAAGCGGCACGCGTCTCGACCCAGTTGAAGATGCCTGCCGCCGAGCTTCCCGTGTCAAACCACGAGAAGATCGAAGCCTCGAACGATTCGCCGCAACACGAGTCTCCATCGATGAGCAGGCCGGAGTACTCATCGCAATGCCCGGGAACCTTGCACGATGACATCTCTGAAGGCGCGCCGGCGTCAAGCTAAACACGCCGGCACGGCGAGGCAGAAGCAGCTCGAACGAGTTTCAGGTTCTCTCCTGAGGCTCGCTTCGGGAACTGTACAGCAGCAACGTGCTGGAGAGATTCCTCCGGCAGTCCGTTACAGGTCGGGCAAAACACCGACGAAGTCCAGGATTGCTGCAATTGCCAAGACAGCCGCTAGAACCACGAGCCACCATGGAATCTCCATGTTTTCCTCCCGTGGCATTCTACTCCCTTAGTGGCGACCGTTCCGTCCATCGCAGTCCCTCCGGTGCCCTTCATGCTGCCGACGGCCCAGGATCTGGATTGTAATGCGTATCACATTCACAGACGAAACGAGGGACCGCCCGGAGTGCGCTGAAGGCTCCTCGGATGAGCGGAAGCCTGAGGAGCCCGATTCCCAAGTTCGTTCTCACTGGGTCTTTCGGGTATCATAGGAAGTGGTATAGGAGGTGGCTCTCGGCAGTCCGTGAGCCGCCCGATAGGGGTATTGGCGCGCGATGAAGCACAGGCCGATCGAAGAGCTGGCGAAGAAGCTCCGCCTTCGGATCTCTTCCGATGTCCTCGAGCGCGCATTCCTGCACAGCTCGTACGTCAACGAGGTTGGAGATCCCCGTGGATCGAACGAACGGCTCGAATTTCTCGGCGACGCGGTCATCGACCTGGCCGTTACCAGCCACCTGTACCGCCAATATCCGAACGCTGACGAGGGGCGGCTGACGAAGGCGAAATCCGTGGCGGTCAGCCGGCCGCTGCTGGCGGAGAAGGCGGACGAACTCGGGTTGGCCGAGTTCCTTCGTCTGGGAAAGGGGGAAGAGGCGAACCGCGGCCGCCGGAGGCCGAACAACCGGGGGAACGCGTTCGAGGCGTTGATCGCCGTCCTCTACCTGGAGCGGGGGTACGCATTTGCCGCGAAGTTCGTCGTCCGCTGCCTGAAGGACGACATCGAGCGGTTCCTGGTGGAGCAATCGACCACCGGCGACTACAAGAGCCTCCTCCAGGAAACCGCCCAACGCCTGTTCGACTGCCGCCCGAACTACACGGTCGTCCAGTCGAAGGGCAAGGAGCACCGCAAGGAGTTCACCGTCAGTGTCACCGTGGCCGGCCATCGCGGCGTCGGCCGCGGCCGGAGCAAGAAAGACGCCGAGCAAGCGGCGGCGAAACAGTTATACTTGATGCTCGAGGAGTTCTAGACGCCCCCGTAGCTCAGCAGGACAGAGCAACGGTTTCCTAAACCGTAGGTCAGAGGTTCGAGTCCTCTC
>Ga0180434_10004313_pt1 | contig 17378 bp, 13 predicted proteins | sample SS_ome_7_FD_132453 | JGI IMG/M metagenome (GOLD analysis project Ga0180434, IMG submission 132453) | Hypersaline lake sediment archaeal communities from the Salton Sea, California, USA - SS_1_D_2 metaG | ecosystem: Environmental > Aquatic > Non-marine Saline and Alkaline > Hypersaline >...
CCTTTTGTCATCGATGCCAGGATATTCACCACGGTGGCGATCACGCCTGTGGCGAGTCCCAGGGCAAACAGCCGCGAATACGAAAGGATATCTCCGAAAAAACCCGTGAGACCGTATAGTGCATAGATACCCGCGCCGATCTTTCCCCCGATTCCCTGAGATGCGAAACCCGCAGAGATAAAGATACATGCAGCCGCAAAAAGCCAGGGATACAAAACGGGGATTCCAACGATGGATCTACCCAGAAAAACCGTGAGAGGGAGAAAAACAAGCCATCCTCCATCATGCATGATGGCAGAGGCTCGTTCGCCTTTGTTCCAGCGCAGGATGGCATTAATCAAAACCCCTACCCACACTTGGAGAAAACCTATCCCCAAAACTATGGCGAGGAACAGCAGTGAATCCTCTAAAGGATTTAACAACTGTATACGCCCGAGGAATGATCCGATAGGAGTTAGAAACTCAGGAAGATTCGAATAATCTATCGCAAAAAAACTACCCATGAGAATTCCGGCGATAAATGTTGCTATTCCGCAGTAGAAAAGTAGTTGGAGAAGTCTGCGACCTCCTGAACCCAAACGGAGAAACTTGAGACCTAGTTTTGAGAGAACCGCGAGTAAAACTCCATATCCACCTTCTCCAACGGCTATGCCGAAACTCGCGAAGAAAAAAGGCGCAAGCAACGGCGTGGGATCGATCTCAGCGTATCTGGGGAAGCCGTAGAGGTTTGTGACAACTTGGAATGGACTGACTAACGGCGAATTCCTCAGCTCTACCGGCGGGGTTTCATCTTCAAGCGGTTCACGTGTCAATACGGCAATTTCTTTTGATATGTCAGCCATGGAGCTCTGGAGGGATTCAATTGAGTAATCAAGACACCATCCACCTATGATCAGACATTTTTCGGTCGCAACCGCATGTGCGAGAGCTTCTACTCGTTCTTTTGAATGAGTGGCAGCTTCATATGCAGCCATTACCCCGACTCGATGTTCCGCGAGAGCTCGGGCTTTTTCATGCAGTGTATGAATGTGTTCTTCGATGGTGCGTATTCGATCCCGAAGGCGTGCTACAATTTCCCGGGGAGTACCGGTTTCATCAGGAAAGACGGCGGGTTGGAACCCTGTCTCACGTAAAATTCGTTCGCCATCCAGGGGGCATTCACGGGAGTGGATGAGAATGAAATACATTCTCCCACCGGTACTGCCGACGGGTTCAAGGACCCATTCATCGCTCGCTTCGGCGCACATTGACCGCAGCGTATCGAGGGAGGAGAGTGGAATCGAACCGGCATGAAGAATTGTGTTTGGAGTTTCCCGTAATTCATCGATGGAAACGGACAGTTTCTCCCACGGCTGAAAGTGATGAATTTCACTTTCCAAACGGGTACTTTTGATATCGAGTTCAGAGAGTTCTTGTTCGATCTGTCTAATTTCCGCTACGGTGTTTTGGAGACGTTCCGAAGTGATGAACTCATCAAACTGGGTCGATTCGAGCTCGAATTTCCCTCCGGCCATGGATTCAAGGAATCCCTGTGATGGCGAAAATCTTCCCATATATGATATAGCGGATCCAATCTCCTGGATTCTTTTTTCATGGTTCTTGACATCCGCATCTACCGTGTGAACTATGGAAGAGAGCTCAGATTCCGCAGCCGGCGTCAGATGAAGAACACCCAGATCCTGCAGGCGAGATAAAACTTCATCTTTCAGGGATTCATGAAAGACAATAAATACCCTTTTTGCGCGTGCTACGGCCATTCTAGGAGATCAGCCTTTTTTGAATCTTCAGAACCGCGTCGTTCATATGCTTTTCCGCGATTTGATTCAGGTGTTCGATCTCGGCGATCATCTCTGCTTTTATTTTCTCCGCGGCCTTATTTCCCCGTTCACGTGCCGATGCAAAGAGGCGTTCACGATCAGCGGCGATCTCTTCGCGAGCGGATTGCTCCATTTCCTGAAGTTCTTTTCGGGCGGATTCGCGAATGATCTTTGCTTCTGCAATTGCCTGCGAACGAATAACCGAAGCTTGTTCTTCCGTATCTCGAATTCTTGATAATGCTTCCTGGAGCATCACTGCCCCTCCCGGCGAATGTGCATGTGAATATGTGGAACATGGTAGCTCGATGCGACACAATTACGTATTCATGAGTCTATAGGCAATAATTCTATCCGTTTTTCTCACTTTCCGCGCCCGTTGTACACATCCTGTTGTGAAATGCTTTTAAACTGCTGTGACCTGTGCAGATTTTTGCATAGTGGATGGAATGATTTCATTGAAGATATTCATTAAAATCAATACTGATTACGACATGATACGATACCGTCAACGTATAGGATGTGCGAAAAACCCGGAATCCAGTGTGCGGTAGTTTCTACCTGCTCGCAGATCGGGAATGAGTTGTGAACAGCACGTCAGGCGATTCGGCTGTACCGCATATGATTCCCTCAGTTTTCGGGGTTCACGGGTATGTATGACGATGATGCGGCTGTTATGGTTCTTGACAGCCTTTTCTCTCACGATACCTTCACACGCCTACGGGAACGATATGGAAAACCGGTACTTTACACCATACGGTAAAAAGTACGGGCAGTTAACGCATTAATTCCTGGTGCCGTCTGCTTTAAGTATCTGAGCTGCGTAAGCGGTTCATGGCTGGCTGGGAGCTGAATTCGTTCCCCTAAATAACACTGTGTAAAACTGAGTTTTTGGGATTGCGACCGTGCTCCATGCGTGCGAGCTCTAAGACAATTAAAGTATACGAATAACATGCCGATACGGAGAGGTGGCCGAGTTGGTTGAAGGCGCTCGCCTGCTAAGCGAGTGTGGGGGTTATACCTCACCGAGGGTTCGAATCCCTCCCTCTCCGCCAGTGTTTATGAGTACGTTTTTATAAGATTGCCGATTTGATAACCATACGGAACCAAAACAGGTGAGGGATTGTTTCTTCAGGTGTGCCTATTGTTTGCCTCTGTGGGTTGTTCCGCAGGAAGCTACTGATCGCATGTGCGTATTGACTCTACGTAAACGGTTGTTTTCTTCGCGATATAGTCAGCTACCGTTAATTCATTCTAATCCGATCAATTCAGTGGAATGACCGGTATGGATAGCTAAATAATGTCACTATTTCAGTTTCAAAGAAAATCAGGATTTTTTCGTAATCTTTCGAGCATGATGGCGAACGATATAGCCATTGATCTCGGTACGGCGAATACTCTCATCTACATGAAAGGTCGCGGTATCGTTCTTAATGAACCGAGCGTTGTTGCAGTAGAGGCACGGACGAGAAAAACAGTTGCAGTGGGTAGCGAGGCGAAACTGATGCTCGGTAAAACCCCTGCCGATCTTGAGGCGATACGCCCGATGAAAGACGGAGTAATCGCCGATTTCGAAGTCACTGAAGATATGCTCAGAACCTTTATTTTAAAGGTCCTGCATCATCGCAGGTTTATCAAGCCTCGAATCATTATCTGTGTCCCGTCAGGTATAACCGAAGTAGAAAAACGGGCAGTTAAAGACTCTGCCGTTCATGCCGGCTGCCGCGATCTCCATCTGATAGCCGAACCGGTTGCCGCCGCGATTGGTGTTGGTCTGCCGGTTAATGCGGCATGCGGGAATATGGTAATCGATATTGGTGGAGGAACGACGGAGATTGCCGTTATTGCACTTTCGGGAATTGTTACTCAAATGTCGATACGTGTTGCCGGAGACGAAATGGACGAGGCGATTATACAGTACCTTCGGAAAAACTATAATATGGCTATTGGTCAACAAACCGCGGAACATCTGAAAATGACTGTTGGCTCGGCCTATCCCATGAAAGAGGAAAAGGAAATAGATATTTCCGGCAGAGATCTTGTTGCCGGTATTCCCCGAACTATCCGGATCGGAAGCTCTGAAATACGAGAAGCCCTGGGAGAGCCGATTTCGTCTATCGTCGAGGGAGTACGGCGGACACTCGAACGGACACCTCCCGAGCTGTCGGCAGATATCGTAGAGCGTGGAATCGTCATGACCGGTGGCGGAGCGCTATTGAACGGACTAGATCAGCGTCTGAGCAAGGAAACCAGTCTTACCGTGACGGTTGCTGATGATCCTCTCTCATGCGTGGTTCTTGGATCCGGAAAAGTTTTGGACGATCCTGAGGAGTATGGAAAAGTATTAATGGATCCGCCGAGAGGATAGCGTGTCTGAGGCGTAATGGCACGTGATTCCGCCCACTCATCGATTCTTTTCAGTCTTTTTGCAGTCATATCCGTTGTACTTATTATAATTCCCGGTTCGGTGAAGCATGAGATAGCGTCTCATATAGGACCGGTTTTCTTCTTTCCCGCGTCTCGGGCCGTAGCCTTGGTTGATAACGTCTCCTCCGTCCTTCTCGACAATCGAATACTCCGATCACGGTTAGCCGATCAATCGGTGGATCGAGCGAAGTTATTCGAACTCGAAACTCAAAACAGAAGACTTCGAACAATGATCGGACTGAAAGAAGCCCTGCCGTATGATATGATTCCCGGTCTTGTCATCATGCGGCCCGGATATTTCGGCAGCGAATATCTTGTGATTGACGTGGGAGAAGATGCAGGGCTTGTCCGGGGACAGGGTGTGCTCTCAATAGACGGACTGGTCGGAACGGTTGTGGAGGTGGAACCTCATCAAGCTCTCATTCGAACACTTCTCAGTACCGATGCCCGAGTAAGTGTACTCATCACACGGACCGGGGCCGGCGGGATACTGACTTCGGAAGCTACCGGATGGTTCGCTATTAATGATATTCCTATAGAGGTTTCGGTTGAAGTCGGTGATACGGTTGTTACCAGTGGACTCGGTGGCGTCTTTCCATCGGGCATCCCGGTAGGATCAATAACGGGTATTGGTGTTGATGAGCGCTTACTTGTCCATAGGTTGCGCGTTAGTCCCACGGTTCGATTTTCACGAGTACGGGAAGTTTTCGTAATCTCCAAAAGCATGCCCGGACTCCAGGGAATACTGAATCCGGAGGAGGGGAATCATTAACAGGACGTGGCTCCTCGGCCTTGTCGTGGCAGCATTCGTAAATACGACGCTCTGTCGATGGTTGAGTATCAGCATCTGGACTCCCGACGCGGTTCTCGTGGCGCTTATTTACCTGGGATTGACATCGGGATCACGGGTGGCGGTTATCGCCGGATTTCTCGTGGGAATATACCAGGATCTGTATGTACCGAATATGTTGGGTCAACATGCCTTGGCAAAAACCTGCATAGGATATGCAGCCGGCGTACTCTCTGATAAAATCAGTGTGGAACACCTCCCTATTCAAACTGCAACCGTATTTTCATTGGCCGTTTTTCATGAATTATTCATGGCTGTGTCAGCGGGCGGCTCACCGGGAGCCATGATAAGCCGATTTTTCATACGCGGATTACCGTCAGCGGTCTATACCGCGCTTTTTGCTCTTATCCTGGTTGGGCTCTTTGGGGCATGGTTGCTTCCAAAGGAATGGGGACAGGCGAGATTCCGTGGTACTAGGCGAGCGAGATAGGGAGTGGAGACCCGCGGCTGCGCGGGCACTCCTCGGCCTGCTCTTCCTCCTGTTGAGCGGGCAATTGTTCTACCTCCAGATTTTAAACGGCGAACATTATCTTGGTCTTGCGGACAACAACAGGGTCAGACCATCACTCATACGTGCTCCTCGTGGAATTATCTATGACAGATACGGCAAGGTAATCGCCCGGGATCGCGCGGCGTCAATGATAGTGCTGGATCCAGCCTACGGTTCTGATTCACTTAACGTAATACGTCTCGCCGCGCTCCTTGATGTCCAACCGGAAGATATATGGGAAAAGGTACGGTGGGCCAAAGAAAACGATTCCCCGGCCGTGCTCGATCACGATGCGTCATTTGAGACCGTCTCGAAAGTTGAGGAACATCGGGATATTCTCAAGGGGGTCACGAGGCGACTCGGTTTGCGGCGGAGATACATACCCAATCATGCCGTTGCTCATCTCGTCGGTTATGTGGCCGAAGTATCTGAAACAGAGCTTGCCGGAGAATATCCTTATGTACGGGGTGATCTCATCGGTCGTGCCGGCCTTGAAAAACAATATGAAGAAATACTTCGCGGCAAAAACGGGCTGGAGTTCATCCAGGTTGATGCCGTGGGTAGAGAACTCGGGCCGCTTCCGGAGCGGTCCGCTATTGACGCAATACCCGGAAGGGATTTGACAATTTCAATTGATTTGGAATTGCAGAAACTCGCATGGAATCTCCTCAGTGAGAAACAAGCTGGAGCAGTAGTTGCACTCGATCCGAGGAGAGGCGATGTACTGGCTCTTGTTTCGTACCCAACATTCGATCCGAATCTTCTTGTAGGCGGCGTTCCTCATTCACTGTGGGCCGAGTTAAATGCAGATACGCTGTTTCCGTTGTTGAACAGACCAATTCAATGTGTGTATCCACCGGGATCGATCTTCAAAATCGCGGTTGCATCAGCGGGACTCGAAGAAGGGCTCATTTCGGAGAAAAGACCGATAGTTACGTGCGTGGGAGCTTTTCGATACGGAAATCGAGTTCATCGCTGCTGGAATCGAGCGGGGCACGGATCAGTAAATCTACGGCGGGCGATTGTTGAAAGCTGCGACATTTACTTTTATCAACTGGGACTGGAATTAGGACTTCAACGAATGCATGATTGGGCCCACAAACTCGGATTCGACGAGCGCGCGGGTATAGATCTCGCTCACGAAAAGTCTGGCTTATATCCAGATGCTGCATGGTACAATCAACACTATGGACGATATGGTTGGTCAACGGGTGTTAATGTCAACCTGTCCATCGGACAGGGAGAAGTATTGACGACACCATTACAGCTGGCACGGTTTATCGGGGCGGTCGGGTATGATGGTATGATGTTCACACCGCATATCGGGTTGGAGTTTCATGATCGCACCGAACAACGTGGTGCCACTCTTTGGGAACCTCGTGGTTTTCGTTTGCCATTATCTCAGCATACAATAGGGATATTACAAGAGGCGATGATCGGCGTTACCGAGGACGAACACGGTACAGGGAAGCATGCATGTATTAACGGGGTTCATGTTGCAGGGAAAACAGGGACCGCCCAGAATCCCCATGGAGAAGATCATGCATGGTTCGCCGCCTATGCTCCTGCAGAGGAGCCCATTATCGCCGTATGCGTGCTTGTAGAGCGTGGCGGACATGGAGGTTCGGTGGCAGCACCGATCGCAGGTGAAGTGATGAGGTTATGGCTTGAAAAACATGGACTTGCGGCGCCGATACCACCAGTGGATGAGACCACGCCCGATGCGTGAAACCGACCACGCGATGATCGTTATTGCATTTACGCTCTGTCTCTACGGTGTCATAATGGTTCATAGCGCGACAGCGGATTCAGTATCAGGCAGCATGGCACTTGACCAGGCGATTCGCGTAGGCTTTGGGATGGTGATGCTTTGGATATTGAGTCGATTTTCGCTTCGGTTCTGGCGCGCCATCGCATCCCCTGCATACGGAATAACTCTTTTTCTCCTTTTTATAGTATTATTCATGGGGGATACGAGGGGAGGTGCGACTCGATGGCTCACCTTCGGTCCTCTGGTTTTACAACCATCTGAGTTGGCAAAAGTCGGTATCCCGCTAGCCCTCGCCGCATTTCTCGCGGGGAGAAAGCAGGAATCGTCATGGAGAACAATTGGTATTGCCGCTGTTCTCGTAGGTTTGCCGTTCGGACTCATACTGCTCCAACCTGATCTTGGAACGGGATTGGTGTTAGTCCCCGTACTCATTGTCATGCTCTGGTGGGCGGATATACCTCTGCTCAATCTCTTCTCGGTACTTGCTCCGTTTATCAGCATCATCTGTGCCTTCAGCCTAATCTCCTGGGCGGGATTAATGACGGTGGTGGTTACAGTGCTTCGAAGAGCGCGTGCCGGTTTCTGGCGATTCAGCATCGTTATAGTATCTTGCATCGCCACAGGGCTCATGACGCCATACGTTTGGCAGTTGCTCGAGGATTATCAGAAAAAACGGATACTCATTTTTCTCAATCCCGGTATCGATCCGCGAGGAAGCGGATGGAATGTTATTCAATCAAAGATCGCGGTGGGAAGTGGACAGGTTTTGGGCAAAGGCTTCATGGAAGGCACCCAAAAGGGATTGGCCTTTCTCCCGGAGCAACATACCGATTTTATTTTCAGTGTTATCGGGGAAGAACTCGGATGGATCGGAACTCACGTTCTTCTTGTGTTGTTCTTCATTCTGATTTGGAGAATGATAGGAATCTCTTCTCAATGTCGCAGTTCGTTCGCCAGGATATTGGCAATGGGATATTCGGTAAGTATTGCGGTACAGGTAGTTGTTAATGTGGGTATGACCATAGGGCTCCTGCCCGTTACGGGTCTTCCACTACCACTGGTGAGTTATGGGGGTTCCCATGTGATTGCCAGTTTGACGATGATCGGTATTATTCAATCTCTGAACCGGCATAGGAAGGAGATTTCCTGATATGTTTCCTGAAGTATTCCGAATAGGATCATTACCTATTTACAGTTATGGTCTCATGCTGGTCATTTCATTTGTGGTTGGCATAGCAGTGGCTCAACGACGAGCACGAAGTCGTGGATTATCCTCCGATGCCGTGCTTGACGTCTCAACGGTGATTCTCATCAGTTCCATAGTTGGATCAAGAATTCTCTATGTTATTTTTCACGTGGATGAATTCAAAGGACGGTGGCTTGATACTATCAATATAACAAAAGGACTTGCCGGATTGAGCATGTTCGGTGGCATCATTCTCGCGGTAATCGCATCATTTCTGTATCTTCACAGAAGACACATTCATATTCTTAAGATGAGTGATGCCATATCTCCGTCTATTGTACTCGGCGTCGGGATAACGAGGATAGGTTGTTTTCTCAACGGGTGTTGTTTCGGTAGGCCAACGTCGCTTCCATGGGGCGTTACTTTTCCGCCGGGCTCCGTGGCATGGTCAGTCCTTGGGAACTCACATATCCACCCCACACAAATTTATTCCAGTATTGCCGGTTTCCTTATGTTCGGAATAGCTCTGTATATCGACAGGAAGGTACGTAAACCGGGTATAATCTTCCTCAGTGTTTTCATCATGTATGGTATTTCCCGGTTTTTTGTTGATTTCCTCCGGTACTACGAAGCCAATAATTATGCCCGGATTCTCAGTATGGATCTATCAAGCAGTCAGATCATTTCATTGTTCATAATCATGGGTGGTCTGGTCGGCATATGGTTCATACAAAAAAGACCAGCCGGAGACACAGCCATGTAGACACAGATGACGGGGTAACGCTATGGGGGCGGCATTTCATCGTTCTGGATTACGGACACTCTGCTATTACACGACTTCACTCATTGATTTCATCTGGCCGCCATTATGTATACTCTGCGGTACGCTCTCGGAGTCACGGGAATCGTTGGTATGCAATGAGTGTCAGGATGCTCTTGAACCCCATCATTTCGTATGTTCCCGATGCGGTTCGCCGCGACCCGGGGATATACAGCGGGGTCGTGCCATACCCGGAGGGAAGGCAAAAGGACTCTGTCGGGATTGTTTTGAAAAAGAACCGCCATTTACCCAGGCACGGAGTTTCGGTCCACATACGCCACCACTCAGTCACCTGATATATCATCTGAAATACAGACATAAGCCTCATCTGGCACCGTTTCTATCGTCTCTTATGGCGCGTACGGCTTTATCCGCGGGATGGATGGATATTGACGCCGTCATCTCGGTGCCTACGACACGATGGAGACTATGGAGACGCGGTTACAACCAGGCGGAACTTCTTGCAGAGCATACGGCCGATCAACTGGGATTGCCCCTGGTGAAAGGAGTTGTGGTTCGATTAATGGGACGATCTCAGGTGGGATATCACTCCGATGAGCGAGAAAGGAACGTGCAGAGAGCGTTCTCTATCCGGAATTATCGAAAGATCCTCCATAGAAATTTCGTACTCATCGATGATGTGTACACAACAGGCGCTACCGTTCGGGCTATGACACGTACGTTGAAATCAGCCGGTGCCAAGAAGGTTTACATTCTCACTCTCAGTAGCACCGGCCGATATTATTCACCTTGATTCAGCGAGAAAGTATATCAGCGAGTTTTTTCTCGCTTTCCGCCAGAATGTCTTCGTGGATGCTCTTGCCGTGCGAATCCATTGTAATGACGCCGGGAAAATCAACCACACGAATGCGCCATAGAGCTTCAGGAACTCCGAATTCAAGCTTATATACGTTTTCCACTGTTTCGACCGATTTTGCTATGAGCGTTGCGGCGCCGCCTATAGCGTGGAAATAGACACCTCCATAGTCGCTGCATGCCTTCAGGGTCTTCGACCCCATTCCTCCCTTGCCGATTACAATGCGAACACCGAAGTGCTTCATCACGTCAGCTTGATACGGTTCTTCACGGATACTGGTAGTTGGCCCGGCAGCGACGAATTTCCATACATCACCATCTTTTTTGACAACGGGTCCGCAGTGATAAATCGCGCCGTCACGTAATATGGGCCGAACTGCTTCTGATGTCTCCACTTCTTCCGGTGGCAGGGGATCTTTAAGTAATTCGTTGAGAAAATAGGTATGTGCGGTATCCCGCCCCGTGAGCATGACACCCGAGAGAAGTACGGGATCACCGACATGCAACGATCTGATGGTGTTCTCATCCACCGGTAACGTAATCTTACGCATGATAGGTCACCTCCCCGTCGGATATTGTCATGCTTGCACGTCGTCCAGCCCAGCAGAGATAGGCGACGGATACGAAAAACGACGCAGGAAGCCTGTGGAGAGCGGTAATTTTTACGCCGATAACGGTGGTTTTTCCTCCGAAACCCATGGGACCAATCCCTAATTCGTTGATCTCATCGTAGATCCTGGTCTCCAATGAAGCGAGTTCCGGGTCAGGATTGGTATCGTCCATCTGGCGAAATAGTTGTTCTTTCGCCGCCATGTAACCCGATCCTCTATCTCCTCCGATACACACGCCGATAATACCGGGTGAGCACCCTTTTCCCTGAGCGGCAAAAACCGCGTCAATGACCGCTTTACGAACGCCATCGAGATTACGACCCGCTTTCAGACGCGAATCCGGCAGTTTGTATTGAGCACATACGTTTTCACTACCTCCACCCTTGAGCAGGAGTTTGACCAAAATGGACTCCTTGTCCCATTCGTGGAAATGAAACTGTGGCGAACCGGCACCAAGATTGTTTCCGGAATTTTTTCCGCTGAGCGAATCTACGGCATTTGGACGGAGATACGCAGATTCAGTGGCCCGGATCGTTGCTCTTTTGATTTGCTCGATAATGGTTCGTGTAGAATACCCGAACGGGTAATAGATATGAAAAATCAGGGTACCCGTATCCTGACAAACCGGAGTGGAATCATCGGTTGCCATGGATACATTCTGCAATATTGATGCGAGCGCCTGCTCGGCCGCGCTCCCTTGGATTTCCCGAGTCTGAGCCGTCCGCAGAGCCGCCGTCACATCGCTCGGGAGTATGGTCGATGCACGGCGAATGAGCTCTAACGTCGCATCCTCAAGATCAAGTGGGCGTGGAGTTTCCATCATGGTTCTCCTCTCTGTAATGCCCCGGGTGCTGTTAAAACGAGAAAATTGCCGGTCATAGGATATAAGGCTATGAAACATCCTCAAAAGGTCAAGCTGTTATGAAACCGGGTTTAATTTATAATCCGGAAACAGAGAAAAGGAATCAAGCGTATTTATATGTTATCCTTGACGGACAGAGACCTTGATGCCGTATTAGTTCTCTTCTGATAACGATTGGACTGAACTCACCTGCGAACATAAGGATATTCGGTGGCATCGCCTTGGGCTCGAATTTTTAATCCGAGGAGCCGAATTGGGATCGGGGGATACGATGACCGTTCTTATTCGTGGAATATCTCAACTCGTGTCTTGCGCGGGCCAAGAAGGCCCTAGAGCGGGAACGAACGCGGAAGATATCGGGATTGTGAACAAGGGAGCTGTGTTGATCGATGACGGTCTCATAGCCTGGGTTGGTTCCGAAGACGATATTCCCGTTGATATCGATCCGGAACAGGAAATCAATGCCCAGGGCCGGATTGTCACGCCGGGTCTCGTGGATCCCCATACACATGCGCTTTTCGCCGGATCGCGTGCCCGTGAGTTTTCGCAACGCGTCGCTGGTGCGACGTATGAAGAGATTATGGCGGAAGGGGGAGGTATAAGCGCCTCAGCTCGCATGCTTCGAGAGACATCTGATGAGGAGATACTCAAGCAGAGCACCGATCGATTGAACCGTATGCTCGCGCACGGGGTGACCTCGTGTGAAATAAAGAGCGGATATGGGCTATCTACCGAAGAAGAAGTCAGGAGTATTCGTCTCATCGATGAACTGGGAAACCGGGTACCACTGGATATAGTCCCCACATATATGGGGGCTCACGCGATTCCACCTGAGGCGAAGAAGAACCGGAACGAGTTTATTGAGTATATAGTGGAGGATATGACGCCCGCCGTAGCTGAGACGGGATTGGCGGAATTCTGTGATGTCTTTTGTGAACAAGGCGTTTTCACCGTGGATGAAAGCCGTAGAATATTGATGGGGGCTTCGGAGTCCGGGATGAAATTAAAGATACATGCCGACGAACTCGCTTCATCCGGAGGAACGCGTCTGGGTGCGGAACTCGGTGTCGTTTCCGCGGATCATCTACTATGTTCGTCACGCGAGGATCTTTCGGCTCTGCGGGATGCGGGAGGAATCGGCGTCATTCTTCCCGGCACATGCCTCGGACTGGGGAAAACATCCTATGCACCGGGTGCCATGATGATAGAACTGGGATTACCGGTGGCGTTGGCAACTGATCTCAATCCCGGGAATTGCTACTGCGAAAACCTTCCCCTTATGGTTACACTGGCTTCTCTCTATGCGGGTCTCACCGTGGAACAGGCAATCAATGGAATTACCATTAATGCCGCGTATGCCTGCGGATTGGGGGAGTATGCAGGGAGCATCGAACCGGGGAAATGGGGAGATCTCGTGATCTGGAACGCGGAACGATACGAGGAGTTGGCGTATCATTTTGGCGTGTCTCTCGTGAATGCGGTATTGAAGCGAGGGAACGTAGTCTACTCGACCGTTTGATCCAAAGCTGAGTTTTTGGGTTTTGTGTTCAGAAATGGAAACCGGCTGAGAGGATGCCGCCGATGATTTTAAAAGGATTTAATAAGTGAAACGCCCAATCCGGAGTACGCGACCGCATATAGGGCTGAGGGATCAGGCGGACTTACACGTCCATACCACATCTTCAGACGGGGCATATTCGCCCGGGGACGTGATCAGCATGGCGTATGAAGAGGGATTGATTGCCGTCGGGATTACAGACCACGATACCATTCATGGTATTGCCCATGGTTTGGAGGCGGGGAAAGACCTCTCCATGGAGGTGATCCCCGGCGTGGAAATCAGTGCCGGCATGGGTTCCCATGAGGTTCACATTTTAGGCTATTACATTGACGAGACAAATGGTGAGCTTGTGGAGAAACTCGAGCGATTCCAGAATGTCCGGCTAGACCGTATCGAGCGGATGATCACGCAACTGAAAACATTGGGCATTAATCTGGATTTCCAGTATGTTCTCAGTCTTGCGGGAGAAGGTGCTGTTGGGCGACCTCATGTTGCTCGTGCTCTAGTGGAATATGGGTATGTTGGAACGATGAGTGAGGCCTTCGATACGCTTATCGGTGATGACAAGCCGGGCTATGTCCCGCGTTTGCGTATTAGCCCGAAGGATGCCATAGATCTTATACACCGTTCCGGGGGAGTGGCATGTTGGGCGCATCCCGGACTGGAATCTCATGATGAATGGCTTGAGGAGTTTGTTTCCTACGGTCTCGACGGACTGGAGATCGCCCATCCCGAGCATTCAGCAAGAGAGACGGCGCAATACAGAGCTATGGCCGATCGGTACACTCTCCTCGTAACGGGAGGATCCGATTTTCACGGCGGGGAAATCGGTGGAGGACCGTACCTGGGGCAGTGTACCACGGATTACGAAGATTTGAATAAACTCAGAGAAGCCGCATTCGAAATCCGGAGAACCGGGTGAAGCGATATTCTATCGCCTGTGCCGCGGCGATATCACTCATCTCACATATCGGTGTCATCCATGCGCAGGCGGAATCCGATATCACACCGGATCCGGTTAAAGCGGATTCCGATACTGCAGTTGTGGATACGATGAATGAAGCAACAATCAAACGGCCCCCGGCGCTTGGACCGCTCGTGCCTTATTCCGGTGTGGATTCTCGAACAACCGTATCATGGTGGCCATTGGATATGGGGAGAAGCTATGAGAATTGTGAATACAGGTCGGATTGGATGGGATTGATTGCGGCTCCCGCGTTTACCGGTGGCTTACAGGGATTGGAAACTCCCGGATATGTATGGATGGGTATTCCCTGGACGGGGATTCAGGAAATCGGTGGGGATGCCTCGGTTTTTCTTCCACTATCGACAGCCGAGATAGTACGTTCTCAGTATCCTCCATACGTATCGGGCGGAAGATCGACGGTCTATTTCATTCCCCTCATGGATCCGATTATTTCACCTCTGACGCGTGTACAGACCCTTCGAGGACCACGGAGAGACACACTGTACGGTCTGGATTTCGGAACACGTGCCACGGGTTTGATCTCTTCGGAGGTTGCCATCGGATATCGCGAGACCGACGGGGACAGGACGAACAGCCAGACTACCATGAAGCAGTATGACTGGCGGGTGGATCTTCAACCTCCCATTATCGGACCCTGTACTATTTTCAATCACTTCACGGAAACCGATCGGGGAATTCCCGGACCGCATCCTTCGTATTGGTATGAATCGGACGTATCCGATTCTCTTATGTTGCCTCGATACTGGGCAATAGAGCGAGGATACGGGACCGAAGATGCAATGTGGAGACAGGGGAGCGAAACAGTATCCACAAACCTTCTGGCACTTCGGTTTATGCAACGAATTCGGGATTCTATTCCATTACATCTAAGCATAGCCAGGGATCGGTCTTCTATAAAAACCGCCATTACCACACCGGTGGTGTCGGAATCAACCGTCGCCGCCGTACCCGTACAGAGTGAGTGTTCGACTGACAGGACTGCTTTTTCCGGGCGATTTACATTTGCCGAGAACGGCGTCGACAGCATCTGGAGTATCGTTTCCATTGAACGGATAAAGCGAACGGCGGAGTTTGAGATCGGTTCCGATACGGTTTCAACTATCGACTGGGACGAATCAGAGAGACGCTCCAGTCTCGGCCTCGGACTGCAATTGGGCTCCACTGAATCGTTCATTTCGATAGTCAGGGGTGTGGAAAACCGCTATGCTGGAGCGTTCAACACCGAAAAACGGATTGGAGATTTCGCTTTCTCGGGTACCTTCACCTATGGATGGGATGAGCGCCGACTCGACGATATCCTCCGATGGCATATACGATCATATCCTGAACCACCTGTCTATAAAGGTGGCATCGGAAGTCTTGCCATTGGCGTAAGACATGACTATGCCGGCGGAAGTATTGAAAGCAGCTGCAGATACGGATTCGGAAACGACGTTTGGGGATGGTGCTGCGCTGATTCGATACCGGGTGGTGAGTTTATTCAATGGGGACCCTCGAATCCAACTCAGACGGGTATTGAGTTTGCCATCAAACACGGGCTTTTTACCTGGTTGCGTATCAACGGACAAGCCGGATATACGGCATGGCGAGTGGATGATGTGCGTGTTCCCGGTATACCGGATATTCATGCTGAATTGTCTCTGGAATTCGATTATCCCATACAACGGAGAGCCCGGCCGCACGGTATATTGCGTCTCCGCCATGTGGGAAAACGATACTGGGGATGGAATAATACCTTTGAACGGGATTCATATATCTCATTGGAGGGGTATGTATCCGTCGACATCGGCGATTTCGCCATTCTCCTCATCGGGCAAAATCTCCTGGGTACGGAATATGAGGACATTCCCGGGTATCCAATAGTAGACAGATCAATACACTTCGGATTTCACTGGAAGTTTTTGGATTAAACCGCTGTTTTTCAACAACCCGGTTATCGATTCAACCCGCTACCGGCTCTTAAAACTGTTCAACGTGGCTGGTAAATACGTTTTATTATTGTTGAGACCGGCGGGGGTTGGGAATGTTCCAGTTCAAATAAAAACAGAGGGCATGCCATGGTCGTGTCTTCAAGTATGCCATTGAACTCCAATTCCACCACATCCATCGTACCGGAGTACCCCTGAAGTTCCAGCCAATCCCACCAGCCTTGAACATCCTCCTGACATGAAACAACAGCCCTGAGTCGGCGGGCTTCATCCAGTGAATACGGACGCATCCAGAATGTACTGGAATAGATAGTCTCACGACTGCCGCCCACGAATCTCACGCCGGATTCGTATTCAGCTTGTAAAGGGACATGATCCCAAAATAGACCGGGCATGATTACAAGACTGGCTTCCCGCTTTCTCTGAGCGTTTACCAGTGAATCGATTAACGGCTGCTCGTCGAAAATAGGTCCCTTTCGCCACCAACGAAATCCACGGTGCGCGGCTCCTTCGGCATATGGAACATGAACGGTTCCACTCACTACAGTATACGCGATAAGAATAATCCCTATAGAACGAAATAGACTTTTACGAGAGGACAGAAGATCTTCAAATATATATGCAGCCGATATACATGCGGGAATGAGCAAAATGGATAATCGATAGATACGGAATTGGAGATCGAACACCAGAAAAAATCCGAATACCGCCCAGAATATCACCGTTGCGAGTATGACCTCGGACCGGGAACGGTAGCGCGTGAATGGAATGACTATGGCCGAACACAGTAAAATAGTCCCCATGAGAGGATCAATATGATTGAGTTCAAATGCTCCCGGATTATGTAGTATATCACGAATACCACCGAAAACAAAATATTCGAGAAAGCGGATGTTCAGACCACGGTTCGCCAGGAGTGTTGCCAGAATATGTTGTTGTGCAATACTCATCCCGCTATATTCTGAAAATATACTTTTCATGCTGAAATTCCACATTATATATGGAGAAATCAGAATAGCATAGATAAAACATGCGACCCATGGTTTCCACGAAAGAAGCCATGATTTCGTACGGATACCGTGAATAAAAAGATAGACAAACGATAGGGGAATGAAGACTACCGCGAATTCATGACTCCAGAATGAGAGGGCGAAAAAAAACGATGTCAGGCACAGAATCATGAATGATTGTCGTCTTCGAGCCCATTCAAGATGGATGAATCCCAACAGACCGAATAACTGAAATGACATTTCC
>Ga0180434_10004314_pt1 | contig 17376 bp, 9 predicted proteins | sample SS_ome_7_FD_132453 | JGI IMG/M metagenome (GOLD analysis project Ga0180434, IMG submission 132453) | Hypersaline lake sediment archaeal communities from the Salton Sea, California, USA - SS_1_D_2 metaG | ecosystem: Environmental > Aquatic > Non-marine Saline and Alkaline > Hypersaline > Sediment...
CATAAGCCTCCTCAATTGTTCCATCTGGAGCATGATCCCAGTGAGAAATACAATATAGCGGACCATCATCCTGATGTGATCCAAGAGATGAACGAGATGGTCGAACAGCATAAAAAAACCGTCAAACCTGTTGAGAATCAGCTGATAAAATAGATCTTTTCACTTATAAGGATTGAAGTTGAGAAAAAAGGGGCTTTTTACAGAACCAGAAAAAAGAACGGTGCGCCTGGTCCTTTTTGGAACATACGGAGAACGGGTTTGGTCTGAAAAAACGTTATATAGAAGCAGGAAGAGCTGCCCTACTAAGGGCAGAGATTCATTTTGATCTTGCGGAAGAGGTTGTCTCTTCATTGAAATTCAGTAAAATAAGCAAGTATTTCCAATGAGATCGAAAAAGAAAAGAAAATCCCTAAAAAAGAAATTCATTATAGGAACGGCTTGTGGGGTTGGTTTTCTTATCCTTCTGTTTGCCTTTCTTCATACAGGATTTATCAGATCAAAAGCTTTGCAGTATGTTTCAAAATATATTAAAAGCACTCAAAAAATACAGTTCTCTGCAGAGTCTTTGAGCTACAGCCTGCTTCGGTTGAGATTCTCCCTGAAAAAAGTCTCTCTGCGGTCCATAGAAGAGGATACAACAGAGAAAACTCCGTTTTTCCAAGCCCAAAAAGTAACGGTCGATATTCCGCTGAAACTCGTATTAAGGAAAAAGCTGTGCTTTAATGAGATCACGATCATCCGGCCGGAATTTTATTTCGCCATACATGAAAACGGGGGAAGCAACCTTCCTTTGAGCATTGGTGCATCAACGACCGGATCTTCAGATCTATCTATTCCTGAAATAATCGTGAAGAAGCTGCTGCTTGAGAATGCGCATGTCGATTTCAAAGACGAAAAAAAAGATATGGCTTTTCAGCTTTCTCAGCTGGGTATTCAGGCTTCCTGGGAGGATGATGCGTTCCATAAAGCGTCTCTGGCTATAGGCCAAGAAGGTTCTCTTCAATACAAGAAAAGTCTCTATCCAGTGAACCAGATCATGCTGCAGGGGCGGTTGGGTGCAAAAGGAGCTGTTATTGAAGATTTTCGGATCAAAGCATTACAAAGCGATATTTCTGGTTCGGGACGTATTGAGGGTTTCTCAAATCCTTTTGTTCATTTTGATTTTAAGGGTTCCTTAGATGCTAAAAGCTTGAAGGATTTGTTTCAATGGAGAGAGGATATCTCAGGAAGATTGGAATTGCAGGGTCTTATAAACGGACCAATGGATTCCATCCATACCGAACTAAGAATGAACAGCAGCGATATTCAATATGGTCCTGTGAAGATTTCTGATTTTAGAGGAGAAGCGGTCTGGAAAGATGAAAAGCTCATCATTCCTTCTTTGAATGTCATAACACCTGATGGAAGGATTTATGCAAGCGCTGAACTCAACCCTTTCGGTTGGGAAAAAGGGAATCGATTGGATGTGACATGTGATTCACTTAAGCCTGATTTTTGGCTCGATTTGTCCAACATGCCTTTTGGTACAGACACTCAAGTTTCAGGAGGCTTTCGAGCCACATGGGATCGCCTGTCTTTTGAAGCTCTGAAAGTCAACGCGAATTTGGATTTCAGTGAGGGGAAAGGAGCTGCTTCAAATAAAGTAGCGCTTCCAATCCGGGGAAGGATCAAAGCCGGCTTGGATTCAGGTCGCCTCTCTGTTGATACTGAAAAAATAAACATCCCGGGTGCTTCCCTTTCAGGTGAAGTTCAGCTGGATTCAAAGGAAATATCAGGTGATTACCGCCTTAAAATCTCGAGCATCGAAGAGTTGATACCCTGTCTTTCCCTTTTTTCTGATAGCCTCGGTAATCAGGATATGAGCCAGTGGAAGATCGGCGGCAGTGCGGTTGTTTCCGGTTCCATTGGAGGAAAATTGCCCTCTCCCTGGATAACAGCGGAGATCGAATCCTCTCAATTTTCTGTAAAAGATCTAGAAAACATAAAGATCACCGGGAAGTTTGAATATAGTGATAGATCCGTAAGCTTTGAATCGTTTGAGATACAGGCTGGTTTCCATAAAGCCGGAGCCTTTGCTTTGGATCCCATGGAAGGCATTAAAGCTGAGCCAAAAATCCGGGCTCAAGGGCAGTTCAACCTGGATGATAAAAGCTATCAGATCAACCTGGTCACCGAGCCTTTGCAAATTGGGGGCTTTGTTCTTAATCAGGAAGAAGGATTTTTAAGAGGACTGGTCGATGTTAGGATTGAAGGAGAAGGGAATCTCGGCTCTCCGAATTTTAGTACAGAGGTGAATATCAAAGATTTGAAAAAAGGGTCAAAAGAGATAGGCAGCATGGTCTTGAATATTGATTCGATCGGGGGAGAAGTAAGGTACAATGCCATCCACTATCCATCTCTTTCGAAAGGCAGCGGTTCATTCAGCCTTCATCAGCCATTTCCTTCTGTTCAAGACCTGTCTCTTCAAATCGATATGGACCTTGCCCTGCTGAACAGCTTGACCGATGATTTTAGAGTAAAGGGAAGATTGAAATCGGAATTTTTTATCCCGGGAGAGTTTGTTCTTTCTGAACTGAAGGCGTCCCTTGATATTTCTGAAGGAGAGCTGCTTGTTGTTCAACCGGGCCTTGTATTAGATCTAGTCAGAGCCAATATCAAGATATCAGAAAAGACAGTTCAGATCTTTTCAGTTACCTTTGTTTGCGGAGACGGCAGTTATGCTTTAAGCGGGGATATCCCCTTTGAATCCTTCGAAGAACAGGAAAAGGCCCTGCCCGGAGTGCCGGAAGGGAGGATATTCACCATACAGGCATCCTGGGAGAATGTTAATACTTCTGCTTTAAGCCCTCTTTTCTCCGGGGAGATTCTTTCAGAATTCGAAACTCGGTTCGACGGCAGACTTCATGTGACCGGGCACCGGTTTCAATGGGATAGGCTCAGCGGAAAAGCAGATATAAACAAGCTTCAGTTTACAGCTCCGGATGTCTCTCTCGAGTTGAGGAGACCTGCTTCCATTGCATTTGCTGACGGAGCCTTAATTTTAAGCGGGGCTGAATTTTTCGGAAAGGACGGCCGGATAAGTGTGGGAGGGACTTTGGGTTTATTCCCTGAGCAGGCGGCTGATATATTCCTTGATGGAGAAGTGGATCTGTCTGTGCTCGAGCCGTTTATTAAGAGAGATTCTGTGTCAGGAAAGGTCCTGTTTGAAATAAAAGTAACACAGAGCCTGTCACAGCCTCATTTATCCGGAAATTTAGAGATCCGCAATGCTGAATGGCAGACGGATCAGCCTTCTTTGTTTTTATCCGGCGTTGAGGGTCACATTGTGTTTGATCAAACAAAGGTCTTTGTAAAGCAGATCAGCGGAGACCTGAACGGAGGAGATATCAAGCTCAGCGGTGAGGTCGATTTGGAAGATAAGGATCATCCTTTGGGAGGTCTTGAAATCAAAGCGGAAAGCATTCTTTTGGACTTTCCAAAAGGGATGCAGTCTCAGATCGATTTAGACTTGTTCTTTTCTTTGAATGAGGAAGGGGATTCATTATCCGGAAATCTCAATATTATGCATGCAAAATACACAGAACCGTTTAAGATCCAGTCAACCCTGATTCAATATTTGAGAAGGGAAGCTTCGATTGATTCTTTTCTAGAGCCCAATGAATTTTTAAGTCAGTTGCGTTTTAATGTATCCATTTCTGCTCGGGAAAGTGTTTTTATTGAGAACAATATCTCCAAATCTCTTATAAGCGCGAATCTCGTCTTAACCGGGACTCTGTTCAAGCCGGTTCTGAGCGGGAGGGCTCATTTTGAAGAAGGAGGTGAGATCTATTTTGGAGGCAACACGTTTGTAATAGAAGCAGGTTCTGCTGATTTTATAAATCCGAACAGGATCGAACCTGACTTGAATATAAGAGCCCTGACCCGGGTCGGAGAGTATGATATCCGCCTAATCCTCAGCGGGACACCGGAGAAGTTCACAGCGAGCCTTATCAGTGAGCCTTCCATGCCTGAGCCGGATATCATTTCTCTTCTGGTCACAGGAAAGACCCTTGAAAGCGCGTCCAGCCAGATTTTAGGTGTGGCAGGAAATAAAGCGACCACTTATATCAACAGCTCGCTGACCGGGCGATTGGAAAAGGCGACCAAGAGGACATTTGGACTGGAGAGCGTAAAGATCGATGCAAGCCTGATCGCTGCTGAGGAAAATCCCAGCGCACGCATCACTGTTGGTCAGCATGTAAGCCGGGACATCGAGTTTGTGTATTCACATGATTTAAAAGACGCACGGAACAGGATGTGGATAATGAATTATAATCCTGTCCGTAATATCAACATCCAGGGGATCAGACGGGATGATAATGAATATGCGGTGGGATTGCAGCATGACCTGAGGTTTGGGTCCCCGGATGCAACGCGTCCCGGAAAAACACAGGTAACAGGAAAAAAAATACTGCGTTTGGTTCAGGTCGACGAAACGGGAGACATAGTGCCTCTGGATAAAAATATTCTTTTTCAGATGAAGCTGAAGAAAGGAGGAAAATTCGATTTTATAACTCTTCGGAAAGATTTGGAAAATATAAAAAAATATTACATAAAAAGGGACCATCTCAGTGCCGTTGTCCGGGCGGATAGAGAAGAAGAACAGGGTGAGATCTCTTTGAAGTTGTTTGTTGATCCGGGACCAAAAATATTTATTCGTTATCAGGGAACAGATATCCCGCGTAAATTCAGAAGAAACGTCAGAGAGATCCTGATACGGGGAGCCTTTAGCAGGTGGGCGTTTGAAGAAGCCGGGAAACACTTACTCATTCATTTTACAAAGAAAAGATATTTTATGGCTCAAATTCATGTCGATGAAAAAATCGGCAATGAAAAGACAAGGGAGATAGTTTTTCAAATCGATCCGGGAATCAAGTACTCGAAATACTCTGTGAATATGGAAGGAAATAAATTTATATCGGATAAGATATTATGTGGTTATTTAAAAAAGGGCGGACAGCTTACAGACTCTTTTGTTAACACTGAGAAAGTGATAAGAAGTCTCGAAATTTATTATGCACAGCACGGATTTATCCGGGCGAAACTCACAGCGCAAAAACCTCGGTTTGATCCGGAAAGCCAAATGGCTGAAGTTACCGTATCCATTGATGAGGGCCTTCGTTTTCAGATCGGAATGATAAAGGTCACGGGAAACCGGTTTTTTAGCGAAGAACAGATCGTACGGGCGGGAGGTCTTGAGAAACCTCAATTTTATTCCCAAATGAAAATCAGTGAAGGCCGTTTAAAAATCAGGGATAGGTATAGCGAAGAAGGTTTTATTTATGCCCAAGTCCGTTCCGAAGTGACGGTTCATGAGAAGAAAGGCCTTGTGGATTGTGTTTTTATCATCGATGAGAACAGACAGGGAATTATCAATGATATCGAAATTACAGGGAATAAGAAAACAAAGATCGATACCATACGGCGGGAGCTGAATTTTAAAAAAGGAGAGACACTTGATTTCCAAAGAATCGGAGAGTCCCGGAAGAGACTGTATGACCTTGGTATATTTGAGCGTGTGGATATAGAAGCCGTTCCTCTTAACGGAAACACATCAGAGCAGGGTGAAATGCCGAACGAAACACATCCAATCCAGAATTACCAAATAAAGACCAGTGTGCATGAGTTCCAACCGTACAGGCTGCGCTATGGAATCCAGTTTGATACAGAAACGTTTTTTGGATTGAAAGGGGAGCTGGTCAACAGAAATTTTTCGGGAAGAGCGCTGCTTGTAGGAACGAGCTTTAGGATCAACCGGGACGAACAGGATATGAGAGCATTTGTCCGCACTCCCTATTTCTTTGGGAAAAAGGTCAACACTGAGACTCTTGTGTTTTTTAACCGTACATACAAGCCCACCTTTACTGTGGACAGAACCGGCGTGACTTTCCTGCAGCAGGTCAAACTGAACAGATATTATATGCTCTTTTATGACTACACATATGAACATAACCGGACATTCGATTTGAAACTGTCCGGCCCATTGGATTTTGATCCCACAGCTTACATCGGCAGTTTCAGTATAGCGGTAACACGGGATACCAGAGACAGTATTTCAAACACTAGGCATGGGTTATTCGTATCGCAAAACATTAAATACGCTTCTAAGTTACTGGGCTCGGACACGAATTTTATCCGGTATTTTGGGCAGGCCTATTTTTACCGACCGGTTGCAGGTTTCCTGGTTTATTCTTCAGGACTGCGTTGGGGATTTGCCAAAGGAATTGGGAATGAATTGGCGCCGAGCGAAAGATTCTTTGCCGGAGGCAGCACCACAGTTAGAGGATTTGGAAAAGATGCCCTGGGGCCCCGTGATCCGCTCTCAGGGAACCCAATAGGAGGGGAGGCGGTTTTTATTTTTAATCAGGAGCTGAGGTTCCCTGTTTATAAAATACTGGGCGGTGCGGTCTTTATAGATCTGGGAAATGTGTATTCGAGTCTGTCGGATTTTGATCCGTTCGATATACGCAAGACTGCGGGATTGGGATTAAGGATTCACACATCTTTCATGGTTTTTCGTCTTGACTGGGGATTTAAACTGGATCCACAGCCCGGAGAAGAAAAGTCAAGGTTTTTCTTGAGTATTGGGCAAGCCTTTTAACCTTGAGTTATTCACATTTGATCTGAGCGGATCAACAGCCCTTTTGAATCAAGAGGGCATATCAAGCCAGTGAAACCAGATCGGATGGTGTTTCTTATACCATTCGAGGACTTCGCGCAGTACTTTCTGGTCTTTAAGAGAGATCACTTCCGGTGGAATTCTATCAAAACGGATCAGGATTTTTCCATTGCTCTGGTATTCCAGAGCCTCTGAGCAAAGAGTTTGAAGTTCATTTCGAATACGTCCGGAGTCTGATATTTTAACCGGACGGGTGCGGAAGTCTTCTCCGTAAATGAACCGGATGAGAAGCGGATTAAAGATCAGGCGCTGTTCCTTAGGCTTCTCCATCAACCGGAGAGTGAATGTGACCCGCTTTCCGGCTCGCGGTGTTGATATGCGTGTGGTCACTTTGTATATTTGGTCATCAATACACTCGACACCCCGGGCTCCTGTAAAGGGATCGTCACACATATACCCGGAGAAAGCAGCGACATCCCAATTTTTTTCAGGAAAGAAATCATGAGCCCGGATAACACGGTGATGGAGAGGTATTTCAGCTTCTTTGGCCTCCATAATCATGCGTGTGTATTTCTCTGCTGTATCCTGGTCGACAGTCTTCTGGAACAGCTCTTCTAATTTTTGTTTGAAGTCCGGTTGACCCGGGTTCAATCTCATGACAAACCGTTCCTTTTCAATGGGAAGTTCGAATTTAGAGGTAAAAGTCACCAGAGTGCCGTCCAGATCCAGGGCAGGAGTCAGGCTTGCGGCCTGCATGGCTTCTGCCGAAGCAGCATAGCCGTCCAAAAGAAAAAGGTGGGTCTGCTTATTACCGTCTATCCAGGTCCCTACCAGATAAGTAGGGGCATAAGTACCTGAATCTATGAATGCTTTTCCCCCGGAAGGCAGGACCCAGCCGTCTTCGACGAGATGGGCTCCGAGGTCCTTCCACTGCTTCCAGAGCCAGCCCAGTCTCTTCTCGCGGCTTTTTCCCCCAAGTGTCCAGACATGTATGTTTTTCCTTTTAATACCGGGATAGGTCTCTTCAATGGCCTCTATGACTTTTTTCCTTGGTGTCATAAAGTCCAGAAGAACTGACTTTTCCTCAGCTTTTCGGACCACTTTTATGGGAAGAAAAAGGTTCCCCATATAAGCTTCATAGGGTTTTGTGATATGGAGCGGTTGGTTGAAAAGATGCATCACTGTTAACGGACCGGTGGGCTTTCCCTTGGCAAATCGGGATGTGTTTTCCAGTGTATCAATAGCAGATCCCCAGACCGTTATCCCTTCGTTTTTTATATCCTCTCTGAATTCTGCCCAACCATAATTTTTTTGGTTCAACAGTCGCGTGACCCTTCCGTCCAGCCACTTGGCAACCTGAGGGCGGGCATAAACCCGGCCGAAGCCCAATTGGGGATTGGATCCCATTTCCTTGGTCTCCCCGACTTTCGGCATCAATCCTTCACCCATACAGACAAGTACAGCATGATTTTCAGGAAGCTGCCGTGTAGCGTACCAGAGGCTTTCGCTCATGGCATAGGCAGAGATGGCGTCCGCGTCCTTTTTGACGCGGTTGAGCTCGTCCTTGGTTTTGTCTTTTCCTTCACCGAAGCGCCCGAAAAGCTGCGTTCCCAGAGCGGTCACAGCAGCTGTCATGGTCATCAGCCGCTCCATACGTCCGTCCATGAATGAGATGTTTTTGGTGAACTCCGGGGTTTGTTTTCCCCGAAGCCACTCTACCTCGACATTCTCAAGCCACAGATGCATGCGTCCGAGAATGGGACGGGTATCAAAGGCCCACTGAGAGACCAGGTCACGTCTTTCGCGATCAGATAAATTCATTATTATTATCCTTTTACATTAATCTCTATTTAACCTGAACCATTTGTAAAAAAATGAACATCGCCATTTTTTTACCATTAAGGCAAACCGATCTCACTGCATCTGCTTCGTTACAGGGTACTCGCGGTGAAGGACCACAGCTTCGCACCCTGTGCCTCGCATCTGCAGCAACCTCGACTTGTTCATCATCCAGGTTATTAACTTTTTTCATTAAATTCTCATCTTTTTGGTTCTAGTAACAGGATATTTTTTTATAAAGCTGTAGTCAATAGCTCCATAAGTACAGGTATCGAGGCATTTGAGGCACCGGATACAGTCAGGAGAATTCGGAGTCTCATTGGGGTCAAGCCCGACCGGGCAGGCTTGTGTGCACAGGCCGCATTGAGTACATTTATCATCATCTACATGCATTTGAAAAAGGCTTACTTTATTGAAAAATCCGAGGATTGTCCCGAGAGGGCAGATGGTCCGGCAGAAAGGCCTTAAGCTCAGGATCATCCAGATCAAAAAGACTGTAAGAACAAAAAATTTCCAGGAAAACAGCAACCCGACCTGGGCGCGAAGAGCAGGGTTTGCAGCTAAAAGCGGAATTCCGGCTTCCAGGGTACCGGCAGGACAGATCAATTTGCAGAACCAGGTCTGTCCGAGCCCCAGAGAGTCCACTAAAAGAAGAGGCATAAGGATGACAAAAATAACAAGAACAGCATATCTGAAGTACTTAGCATATCCGGGTATTTTAAACTTAGGGGAGGGGATCTTATAGAGAAGCTCCTGAATAAGACCGAAGGGACACAACCACCCGCACGGGAGGCGCCCTATAAGGCTTCCCACAACAGAGATGGAACCGATAACATAAAGTCCGAGTTGATGAAGGCCCAAGGAAAGGTTGAACCTGAGATTTGCCAGAGAATTCTGCAGAGCGCCTATGGGACAGGCACCTAAAGCCGCAGGGCATGAGTAACAGTTAAGGATAGGCACACAGATGCCTTTTGTCTGTCCTTTATGTATGGCACCTTTAGCAAAAAGGGGAATATTAAGATTAAAGAGCAGGGCGCTTAAAGACTGAAACCATTTGCGTTTTCTTAAAATTTTCATCTGGTTTAGCCGATACCTATACAGCTCAAGCAGACAGTAACCGCTTTTTCTAGAACCGCAATGAATTCACCTGTGTTAAGTCCGACGATGATCAAGACAACTGAGAGGAAAAACAACAGTAAAGACAGTTTGCGTTTCATTTGGTAAACACTTTCAATCTATAGAATAATATGTTTTAAAAAAAAATTTAAGATATATTTTTACTTTACGGGCTTTTTATTTTCTAAGATTGTGACTTTTAAAAGAGGAAAAGTTCTTGAAGTATTGAAAAATATTTACTATCTTATAAAACCTGAGTTATGAGGATGATAAAACAAAAATCGAACTGGAAAGTCATTGTTGTATTCATAACGGGATTGTTTTTGTTAAATAACCTCATTCTGGCTGAAGAAACAAAAAAGGAAGAAGACAAAGAAAAAACCCTCGATTATTCATCTGAAACAAGCCTTTCACTCGTGCTTGTAAGAGGGAACAATCAGAATTTTTCTTTTAGTTTTGATACGGAACAGCAACTGGAGATAAAAAAATTAAATAAAATCGAATATAAAGGAAAATTCATAAAAGCCAACTCTAACGGCGAGAAAAAAACAGAGGTCTATTACAGTCATCTTAAGTATGATAGAAAGATTCTGCCCCGCTCTTATATTTTGGGATTTGTTCGTTATGAGCGAAACAAACTCGCCGGTTACAACTACCGCCTTGCCCTTTCTTTAGGCGGGGGGGGGACTTTAATAAAAACCGATAATTTAAATTTAAAGACTGAGCTGGCTTTTGGCTGGAACAATGAAAACAATACCGCACGCGTTGAAGTCAACCTGAGTAATTCCTCGTCCATATGGAAAGAAACCATCAATGCTTCTTTTATTTCCTCTCTACTAACGGGAAAATTATCGTATAAGATTTCAGAAACATCAAAGATCGTCCATCAAGAAACAGTCTTTCTCAATACCGAAGAGCTTGAAGATTTCCGGATCAATTCAGTCTCTTCCCTTTATTCTTCTCTAAATTCACGTTTTGCGCTCAAGACCAGTGTTCAGATCGTTTACCAAAATCTTCCTGTAGAAGGATATAAAAACACAGATATGTTTTTTCTCAGCTCTCTGGTTATAAATATATAAAAAACATGAAGGGAGTCTCTCAGTGGGTTCCGAAACGAACAGATATTCATTCCATTTGTTTGAAGAGGAAAAATCTGTCAAAGCCTTGATTTCTTTTTGGGAAAAGAATGATTTTTCGGACAGATTATTCCACAAAGACTGGTCTTTATGGAAGGATGCGTTTCAGCCCGAGGTCTCTGACCGCCTGGGTTGGCTTGAACTTCCCGAAAGAATGAAGGAGCGAATAGAGGAAATAGAAATTTTTTCAAGAGAAATAAGGGAAGAAAATATTTCCACACTGATACTTATAGGCATGGGGGGCTCAAGTCTGGCACCGGAAGTCTTTCAAAAAATTTTCAAGAAGACATCCGGTTTTCCTGAACTACTTCTCTGCGACAGCACTCACCCAGAGGCCGTAAAAAGCCTTAGAAAAGCAGTGGATTTAAGCTCTGCTCTTTTTATCGTATCTAGTAAGTCCGGAACCACTCTGGAGACCCTGTCTCTGTATCATTATTTCTGGGCTGAAGTAGAAAAGGAGCAGAAGGAACCGGGACATCACTTCTGTGCCATTACAGACTTCGGCACTCCGCTTATGCAAGAAGCCCAAATAAAAGGATTCAGAAAAATATTCAATCCTTTTCCGGATGTGGGTGGACGGTTCTCTGCCTTTACTGAATTCGGCCTGGTGCCAGCCTCTTTAATAGGCGTGGATATCCGGAGACTTATGGTTCAGGAAAAGAAAATCCCTGGCTTCTCTCTCGGAGCGGTGTTAGGGGCTGTTGGAGAGAAGAGGGATAAGCTCACTTTTATAACGTCAAAGTCTTTGAAAGCTTTTCCATACTGGCTTGAGCAGTTAGTGGCAGAAAGCCTGGGTAAGGACGGTAAAGGGCTCATCCCTGTTATGGATGAGCCGTTGATGGACAGGGAAGCTGATTATCAAGACAGGTTATTTGTTTTTTTCTCTTTGAATAGCGAAGACAAAGAAATCAAAAGATACATAAAACGAACGAAAGAGCTGGAAGCCCCCTTTATAGAGATAAGGCTGAACAACAAGTTTGATTTGGGAAAAGAGATATTCAACTGGGAATGGGCTGTTGCTGCAGCCGGTTCGTATTTAAAGGTCAATCCCTTCAATCAACCCGATGTTCAGGCAGCAAAGGATTTTGCGAAAAGAGCCATGAAAGAATTATCAGAAAAGAGAGCCGGATTGGGAGACAGTGTGGAAACATTTTCCATAGATGATGATATTACTTTAGAGAAAGCAGTGGGTGAGTGGCTGTCCGGAGCCCAAAAAGGGGATTATGTGGCTGTCCAGGCTTACCTGGCTCCTTCGGCGAATGCAGAACAGAAAATACAGAAAATAAGAGAAGCTCTTCAGAAAAAGCTTGGGATAGCCACTACCAATGGGTATGGTCCCCGGTTTTTACACTCTACAGGCCAGCTCCATAAAGGGGGCCCTAATAAAGGACTTTTTCTGCAGATAGTAGATGCTCCTCAAACAGATATTGAGGTCCCCGGAAAAAACTATTCATTCAAATCCATCATAAAAGCGCAGTCCCTGGGAGATTTTCAAGCCCTTAAACGAAAAAACAGGAGAATTATAAGAGTTGACTTAAAAGAGCAACCTATCAAAGGGTTAAGCAAGCTCAAAAAAGTTATTGACTCTTGAAAAATATTTAGAATGATGAGATAAATGAGTCATTATGACAACTTTTTTGTTTTAATATAATATTAGTATCGAAAAAAAGAGTATAATTGAATGACAGATTAGGGTTGTTTAAAATTGGAGGAGATATGACAGAAAGAAACATAATACGTAACGGAAGCAGGAATTTATTTCAAAGATACATAGGAAATCCACTGCTTTCAGCGGATAATTGGCCATATCCGGTTAATTCTGTATTCAACCCGGGAGCCACAACCATAAACGGGGAGACCTTACTCCTTGTTAGAGCAGAGGACTACCGTGGATTTTCACATCTGACCGCTGCAAGAAGCAAGGACGGAAGGACCAACTGGCTGGTTGACACGTCTCCGACCCTATCCAGCTCAGCTGACAATCAGGAAGAGGTATGGGGTTTGGAAGACCCCCGGATCATCTGGCTTGTGGATGAAAAAAAATATGCGATCACATACACCTCCTTTTCGGGTGGAGGCCCTCAGGTATCCTTAGCTATGACAGAAGATTTTAATACATTTGAACGCATGGGAACGTTAGTACCGCCCGAGGATAAGGATGCGTCTCTTTTCCCCAAAAAGTTTAAGGACCGGTATGTCTTGATACACAGACCCATTGTTAAAGGGGAAGCTCATATTTGGATGTCTTTTTCTCCTGACCTCATTCACTGGGGAGAACACCGCATATTGATACCGACCAGAGGAGGTTTATGGGACAACAACAGAGTGGGTTTAGGAACCCAACCTATCGAGACACCGGAAGGTTGGTTGATCATTTATCACGGGATTCGGGGAACAGCCGCAGGAAAGCTGTATAGAATGGGGTTGGCTTTGCTTGATTTGGAAAAGCCCTGGAAACTCATAAAGAGAAGCGAAGAGTGGGTGATGGGGCCTAAAGCCGACTATGAGTTTCTCGGTGATGTTCCGGGAGTTGTGTTTCCCACCGGAGCCGTCCTGGACAAAGAGAAAAATGAACTCAGAATATATTATGGGGCTGCTGACACATACGTATGCCTTGCTACAGCTAATTTAAATGAGGTGTTGGATTATTTAAAATTCTGTTGATAAACCTGAATAATCCAGGTTAATAATTATTTTGATGGGGAGAATTTTGGATGCGTGAATCTAGTCAGATATATAAGAAAATACCAGTATCTTTTTTAGCGACTTATCCTCCAAAGCGCTGCGGTATAGGAACATACACACGGGACCTTGCATTAGCATCAGCTAAACTCCAGGGTGAGAGGTTAGGTGAGAACAGCCTTTTTCAAGTAGTGGCTTTAAATGACAGGTTTGAGGGGTATTCGTATGGGGATGAAGTTATATTCGAAATAAACATCCAAAACAGGAATGATTACCAAAAAGCGGCTGATTTCCTTAATCTGTCATTTTCACAGGCAGTATGTATCCAGCATGAATTTGGAATCTTCGGAGGCCCGGATGGAGAACACATTATCTCCCTTTTAGAAAGGTTAAAGAAACCAGTGATAACTAATCTGCATACTGTACTGGACAATCCTTCTCCTCATCAGAAAGAAGTGCTAAAAGAAATATGTTCTTACTCCACCATGGTGGTCGTTTTGGCAGATAAGGCCATTGATATGCTCACTCTTATTTACGGAGTGAATAAAAATAAAATAAGAAAGGTTCATCATGGAGCACCTGATGTCCCATTTTTAGATACAAGTTACTACAAGGATCAAATTGATGCTGAGGGAAGACTGGTCTTGTTAACCTTTGGTCTGATAAGTCCAAACAAAGGGATAGAGTTTGCCTTAGAAGCTTTATCTGAAGTTGTAAAAAAGCATCCCAATATACTTTATATAGTCTTGGGAGCCACTCATCCAAATGTTAAGAGATCTCAGGGAGAAGAATACAGGATTTCATTGGAGCAGTTGGTAAAGAGAAAGGGATTGGAGAAAAACGTATTGTTTCATGACCGTTATGTATCTTTGGATGAACTCATAAAATATCTGGTGACGGCTGATATCTATATCACACCGTATTTGTCCAAAGAACAAATATCTTCCGGAACATTATCTTATGCCGTCGCATGTGGAAAGGCGATCATTTCGACTCCTTACTGGCATGCGGAGGAGCTTCTGGCAGATGATAGAGGGATCATTGTCCCGTTCAGAGATTCAGAAGCTTTGACGGAAGCGATTACAAAACTGGCTGGGGATGAAGTTAACAGGCAGAGAATGCGAAAGAAGGTGTATGATTTTGGGCGTTCTATGCTTTGGCAGCAGGTTGCATCTTCTTATATTCAGATTTTTGAAACAGCTCGTGAAAGGTATAAGGAGCGGGAAGTCAGAGTCGGTATTTCTAAAGAGGACCTGGAGGAAATCAAAAAACTTCAAATCGGACTTCCTGAGGTCGATTTAAGACATCTCCGAAATCTCACTGACGATACCGGCATTTTTGAGCATGCGACCTATACAATCCCCAACCGGAGTCATGGCTACACAACAGATGACAATGCAAGAGCTCTGATTGTGGCCATAAAAAACTGGAGACTTTTTAAGGACGACTCTATACTGCCGCTACTCAATATTTATTCTGCTTATTTATTGCATGCCTTGGATAGGGCCAACGAAAAAGTCAGAAACAGACTCTCTTATGACAAACGATGGATCAAGGAAAGCGAATCAGAAGACTGCTGCGGAAGGATGATTTGGGCGGCAGGACAGTTAGTATCAGAGCCACCCAATGATTCTCTTGCCAACTTAGGAACAGAGATATTTCACCAGGCGTTTAATCTTGTCAATAATTTCACTTCCCCCAGAGCTTGGGCTTTTTCGATTCTTGGAGGAGTTTCTTATTTAAGACAATTTGTAGGAGACAGAAATGCAAAGTTGACTTGTCATAAATTGGGAAAGAAACTGTTAGAGCTTTTTAAGAAAAACATGTCAGAAGGCTGGGTATGGGGTGAAGATATAATAAGCTATGAAAATGCCAGACTTTCCCAAGCCTTGATCGCTTTTGGACGTTTTTATGAAAATAAAGAAGCTCAATCCATAGGATTGAAATCTCTAAAATGGCTTCTGAAAATTCAAACAGCACCTAAAGTCAGCCATCTCAGTATCATAGGAAGCGATGGGTGGTATAGACGGAATAAGAAAAAGGCAAAGTTTGATCAACAGCCCGTGGAAGCAGCCGCTCTGATCGACGCTTTATACGAAGCTTATCTAGCGACCGAAGACAGTTATTTTATCAAGAAAATCGATTGGATATACAGCTGGTTTTTAGGAAATAATGACTTGGAAGCCACCCTGTATGATTTTAAAAGCGGGGGATGCAGAGATGGTTTGCAGTCATTTGGGCTTAATAAAAATGAAGGTGCCGAATCCTTACTGTCCTGGCTGATGGCTTTGCATAGAATGTATGAGATTTCAAGGAAAAGCGCATATAAATCTAAAAAAAAGATTGAATCCATTAACTCCAAATAAGTCCTTTTTGCTTAAACTTATCTTAAACCTCAGGTAAACCCGTTGATGTGTTTTTGGGAATATTTTGACAGCATGTATCTGCTGTGTTATAAGGTTCTTTAATTCAGTCGTTGTTTCATAAAAAAAATATGATACCTGAAGGAATAAAAGGATTCTATAAAAGACATATAACCCTTTTCAATATTCTGTTTTTGCTTCTTTTTATCTATTTGTTTTTATTTAGCCTGGAACTTATGGGGTCATCCCTGAAGCTTTTTGGGAAGGGATTGGCAAAAGGCTTGATCGAGACAACAACCAATCCCCTGGTGGGTTTGTTCATTGGCATATTAGCCACATCCATTATCCAGTCTTCCTCTTCAACCACTTCTATTGTGGTAGGTATGGTGGCCGGAGGGGCGCTGAACATCGCCAATGCCATCCCCATAATAATGGGAGCTAACATCGGGACTTCGGTTACGAATCTGGTGGTATCTCTGACACAGCTCAAACGTAATATAGAATTCGAGAGGGCCCTTTCCGCGGCTATTGTCCATGATTTTTTTAATATTCTGGCTGTTGCCGTGATCTTTCCGCTTCAGTACTTCACGAATTTCTTGGGGCATTTTGCTGCTTTCATGGGGGAGAGGTTTCAAAATATAGGGGGACTTAAATTTTTAAGCCCGGTAAAAGCTTTGACACGGCCCTTGGTAGACATGCTCATAAAATTTCTCGGGGAATATCCGTGGATCTTATTCATAATGTCTCTGGGATTCCTTTTGCTGGCCCTTGCCAGGATGGTCAAATCCTTAAAAATACTGGTTGTCCAAAAAGCAGAAGTGTGGTTTGACAGATACATTTTCAAGACAGCCCTGCGTGCTTTCATATTAGGCATGGTGCTCACTTCGATCGTGCAGAGCAGCTCCATCATCACTTCGCTAGCTGTTCCCATGGCAGGAGCCGGCCTTTTGACCATAACTCAGATATTCCCCTATACTTTGGGTTCGAATGTAGGAACAACGGTTACTGCCATTTTAGCGGCTTTGGTGACCGGAAATCTTGCTGCCATCATTGTTGCGTTTTCTCACCTGCTGTTTAATATTACGGGAATCGCTGTGTGGTGGCCTCTTAAATTCATTCCCATTAATATGGCTAAAAAATTCGCAAGTTTTTCAATAAAAAGAAAATATATACCTGTCATTTATATCATAATTGTCTTTTTTGTCATTCCCATATTGTTTATATATTTATTCAGGTGATGTATGATAACGAACGTGAATTATTCATAAAGACACGCTTTTTTTGGAATAATTCATGTAGAAGGAGAGATAGAAATGTTTAAAAAGTGGCTATCCATCTTTAGAAAAGACAATCTCATGGATAGAGCTTACAGAAGGTCATTCGTGATGCTGGATTTGACCAGAGAAATGTTTTTGAAATCCAGGGAGTCATTAAGGAACAGAGAAGACACTGAAATTGACATAAATATCCGTGATAGGGACTTGGAGGTCAACAGTTATGAAAGAGAGGTCCGCCGAAATGTATTCAATCATCTGGTTGTCAGCGGATCTGAGATGCTGCCTTCCGGACTCGCTCTTATCAG